>ERZ761602.4673-NODE-4673-length-17183-cov-3.678888_pt1 | contig 17183 bp, 10 predicted proteins | sample MGYA00512165_ERZ761602 | MGnify/ENA primary metagenome ERZ761602 (study PRJEB28899, sample SAMN02445085) | bioreactor sludge metagenome | biome: EBPR sludge; isolation source: Thorneside wastewater treatment plant | place: Australia: Brisbane, Thorneside...
AGCGATCAGCCGGTCTATCTGGCGCTTTTTCGTCACCGGCGAGACCAGCATCATGTTGTGAAAGGGCGCAATCAGGCAGCCACGGTTCAAAAGGCCCAGATTCAACGCGGCCTCGACCAACGGCTGATGCGCCTTTGCCGCCTCGGCGCCAGACTGCAACGGCCCCGGCGCGCAGATGAACTCGACCCGCGCGCCCACCCGCACCACATGCCAGGGCAGAGCATGGCGCGCGATCACCGCCGAAAGCCCGGCCTCCAGCCGCGCGGCACCCCGCTCCATCCGGGCGAAATTCCCCTCGGTCATCACGTCGGAAAGGGTCGCTTCGAGGGCGGCGAATTGCAGCGGGTTGGCCGACAATGTCGTGCCCATCCCCGAATGACCCGCGGGTCGCGCCGCATCGGCGCGCGCATAGCCCTCGGCCACCGCGGGCGTCATGCCCCACAGCGCCGCCGGAACCCCGCCCGCGACACATTTGCCGACCACAAGGATATCCGGTTCCAACCCGTGCACCCGGCTGTAGCCCCCGCGCCCCGAGGATTGCGTATGCGTCTCGTCGATCATCAACAGCGCACCATATTTGCGCGTCAGAGCGCGCAACCCGGCGTGAAAACCGGGCCGGGGCAGTACCATGCAGGAATTGGTCATCACGGGTTCGGTCAGCACTGCCGCCACCTCGCCCGAGGCCAGCGCCGCCTCGACCCCAGCCAGATCGTTGAACTCGACACAAACCGCGCCCAGCGCCAGATCCGCGACCTGCCCCATCAGCCCGGGGCGGTTGACCGTCTGCCCCCCGTCCAGCGCCACCATCGCGTCATCGACCGTGCCATGGTAACAGCCGTTGAATACCAGCACCTTGCGCCGCCCCGTCACCGCCCGCGCCACCCGCAACGCAAACCGGTTGGCGTCGGTTGCCGTGGTCGCAACCTGCCAGACCATCGGGCCAAACACGTCGCGCACCAGCAACCCCACCCGCATCGCCGCCTCGGAGGGCAGCATGTAGGTCAACCCCCGTCCCGCCTGCGCCCGGATCGCCCGTGCCACCGGCCCCGGCGAATGGCCGAACATCGACCCGGTATCCCCCAGGCAGAAATCGTCGATCTCGAACCCGTCCGCGTCGACCAGCCGCGCCCCCTTGGCAGAGCGCACCACCAGAGGAAAGGGCGATGGCCAGTCGCGCATCCAGTGCATCGGCACGCCCGACAGCCAGGCCGACGCCCCCGCCTCGAGCGCCGCCCGCGATGCCTGGCGCACCGCCGAAAACCGCGCCGCCTCGCGCGCAGCAAAGGCCGACAGTTTCCCGGCCTTCAACCCGGCCATCAAAGGATCAGAGGACATGGATACTCCCGGTTACGGAATTTGATCATATTCCTGCCGTCACCGAAAGCCAAGCCCCCGCCCCTTCATTCTGCCCCAAATACGCCCCTTGCGACACTGGCCACTGTCTCGCCGGCGTCACATCCCGTGACTGCGGTCATAGCCATTGGGCGCGGCGGGTGCCCACCAGCCCCCCAGCGCGGCAGGATCCGTCTCGAACACCTCGACCAGCAAGGGGTGGCAGACCGCCGCATCCGACGAATGCTCTGCCCCGCAATCGCCCCCCGGACAGGCCGACAGCACGCCCAGAAGGTCGATCTCGGCAAGGAACTCGACGTGATCCCCCGCGCGTACCGGGCTGGCCTTCATGAAATACTGCCCCGTATCGGCGGTGAAGCCCGTGCACATGAAGACATTGAGCACGTCATGCACCAACCGCTCGGCGCCCGCGACGCCCTCGGCCGCCAAGGCCCGCGTCAGGTTCGAGTGGCAGCAATGATGATACATCTCGCCCCCCGACAGCAGCCAGTGCGTATAGGGATCGCAGCGCGTGCCGATCACGTCATGCACCCGCCCGCCATAGGCGTCGGTTCCGTACCAGGCCAGCGTGTCGGCAACCATGGTCGCCATCGGCCTGAGCCAGGGAAAATTCGACCACATCCGCTGGCCCGGGGTCAGATGCGTGCCATGGAGCGCGCGGGTCTTGCCGGAAAAGAACCGCTCCTCGGGGTTGGCTGCGTTGAAGAGATTCAGATCGCCCACCTGCGCCCCTTCGGGACACGAGATGCGAAAGAACGACCCCGCAGGCACGCGAAACGCCGCTGCCTCGCGCGGGGGGACAACGACCCGTGCGCCCGGCCGCGCCGTGACGCGCGCCGCACGGATACGGGTCATGTCGGGTTGCGGCAAGGTCTCGACCGGATAGCAGATCACCGGGCGCAGGCCGCGGCGTTCGGCGGCATCGGCGGGTTCACGGGCAACAGGCGGGACGGACATGGCGGGCATTGCACCTTCTTGGGACAGGAACCGGATGCCCGGCGGAACGCCGGAACAGCCGACCCGAAGTCTCGCGCAACAGTTAACGGTTTTTCAAGCTGTTTACGGTCTTGCTGGCTGATATGCTTGCGCGCTCTGACCGACATGGACCCGCCCGGATGGATGAAGGCCCCTACCCCCTGCGAAACGTGACCGCGCCCACCGAGGCCCTGGCGCGCACCGTGGTGGATTTGCTGGCGCTCTTGCTGCAGCCCCAGGGGCCCGACCCGCTCGAGGTTGTCGAGGCGCAGCTGCCCCGCCTGAGCGCGGCACTGGGCGCGCGCCTTGCCTGGGTTTGCCTGGTCGGCAAGGCGCGCCCTGCGCTGACCTTCGGTGCCTGCCCGGACCGGCTGCCTGGCCTTCCCGATGGGCAGACGGCGGCCTTTCTGGGTCAGGATGGCTCCGAGATCGCCGGGCAAGGTGCGGTCCACACGTCGCTCCTCGCGCTGGAGGGCAACGGGCGGCGGCTGGGGCTGCTGGGCCTGGGCGGCATCGGTCGCGCCCTTGCCGCAGGGGATCGCGCGCTGCTGGTCAGTCTTGCCAGTGGCGTCGGCGGTGCGCTGGGTGCGGCCGCTCTCTCGTCGCCCCCTCCCGCCGACCCGCCGCTTTCGGATGTCGAGGGACGGCTTCGCGCGACGCTTTCCGCGATGCCCGAACTCGTGCTCGAGGTCGATCTCGACGGGCGCTGCATCGACCTGCATTGCTCGGCGCCCGACATGCTGGCCGGACCCACCGACCGCATCATCGGCAACCTGATCGAGGAAACGATCCCGCCCGAAGTGGCGAGGCTGCAGCGGGCGGGCATGGCACGGGCGTTGCGCAAGGGGGTCGTGCATCTGCGCCCCTATTGCATCCGCCATGACTCGCGTGATGCATGGTATCATACCACCATCGCCCCCCGCATGGGCCGCGAAGGCTGCACCGGCTTCGTGTTCCGCATCCGCGATGCCACCCAGGACCATGAACGGGCCAGCGAACTCGCCATGCTGGGCGAGGTCACGCAAAGCATGCCAAACCAGGCGCTGGTCCTCGATGCCGACTGTCGGATCATCTGGGCCAACCGCGCGGTCGAGGAGAAGGCGGGAATGCCGCTGGCGCGGTTTCGGGGACGCTCGATCTGGGACCTCGCGGATCCCTCGGTCCCGTCCCAGACCGTTGCAGCGATCCGACGCGCCTTCGACAGTCGCCAGCCGCTGCGCGTCGACGTCGCAAAGACCAACATCCGGGGCGAACCGATCTGGGTCGATCTCTCGATCCAGCCGATCCACACCGGCGGCGTGGCTGCGCGCGGCTTTACCCTGATCGAAAGCGACATCACCGAACTCAAGCGCCACGAAGCCGCGCTGGAACAGATGGCCCGCGCCGCCGAGCAGGCGCATGCAAGGCTGTATTCGGCCATCGAATCGCTGCCGGACGGTCTTGTCTATTTCGATGCCGAGGACCGGCTGGTGCTGTGCAACGCGCGCTACCGCGATTTCTTTCCGCATACCGGTCACCGGCTGGTGCCAGGCGTGCGATTCGACGACTTCCTGCGCGAGGCGCTTGCAGCCGGCGAATTCCCCGAGGCCGCGGGACGCGAGGAGGCCTGGCTTGCCGACCGGCTGGGCAATCACCTGCTGCCCGAGTTCACGACCGAGTTCCATCTCTCGGGCGGTCGGGTGATCCGCGCGCATGAACGTCAGACACCGGAAGGCGGCCGTGTCGGCCAGCGCATCGACGTGACCGACCTGCGCCGCGCCGAGGCCCGGCTGCAGGATGTGCTGGCCTCGGCGCGGCTGGGGATCTGGGAATTCGACTGCGTCCGGGCAACGACCCGCTACAACGGCCAATGGCTGGAGATGCTGGGCCTGCCCGAGTCGCTGGGCGGCGACCTCACGCCCGAACTCTGGGCCTCGCTGATCCACCCGGCCGATCGCGACAAGCTGGCCGACATGACCCGCGCGATGCGTCGTGGCGATCTCGCCGATTTCGAGGGCGAGTTCCGGATGCGCCACGACCGGGGGCACTGGGTGCACATCCTCGCCCGGGGCAAGGTCATCCACCGGGATGCGCAGGGCAAGCCGCTGCAGGTCAGCGGCATCGGCATCGACATGACCGAACGGCGCCAGACCGAGGGGCGGCTGCGCGCCATCCTCGAGGCCTCGTCGGTCGGCACCTGGCAACTGGACTGCGAAAACGGAAGCGTCGTCATCGACGAACAATATGCGGCGATGTTGGGCTACCGGCTGGACGAGGTGCTTCCCTGGACACATGAACGCTTTGAATCCCTGGTCCATCCCGATGATCTCGATGGCCTGCGCAACCGGGTTTCGGGGCTTTATGGATCGGACAGCGGATCTGTGGCGCACGAATTCCGCATCCGGCACCGGGACGGTCACTATATCTGGATCCTGTCGCAGGCCCGGGTGCAACGCTGGTCCTCTCCCGGTGTCGCCGCCGAGGAAAGCGGCCTGCACATCGACATCACCGAACGCAAGGAACGCGAATTTGCCCTCGCCGCCGCCAAGCAGGCGCTCGAGGAGGCCCTCGCCGCGCAGCGCGTCTCCGAGCAACGCTATGCCGATATCGTCGCGGTCAGCGACGAATGGTTCTGGGAGGTTGCGCCCGACCACACCATCCGCCATCTGACCTCGGGGTTCGAACGCACGACCGGGATCGGCGTACAGGCTCTGGTCGGGCAATCCCTGGACCGGCTGGTGCGCGACTCGGCGGATCGCTCGCTGCAGGATGACTGGAACTCGCTGGTCGAACGCACCCGGCGGCGCGAAACCCTGAACGGCTTTCTGCTCAAATTGCCCGCGCGGGGCGAGCGGCCGCAGATCTGGCTGCGCATCAGCGGCTCGCCGTTCAATGATCCCGGCGGGACCTATGCAGGCTATCGCGGGGCGGGCACCAATGTCAGCGCGCTGATCGCCGCGACCGAACGGGCCGAGGCCGCCAGCGAAGCCAAGTCACGCTTCCTCGCCAACATGAGCCACGAGTTGCGCACCCCGCTGACCGGCGTCCTCGGCATGGCCGAACTCCTGGCTGAAACCGACGTTTCGGACCGGCAGCGCGGGATGATCGACACCATCCGCACCTCGGGCGAGGGGTTGCTCACGATCCTGAACGACATCCTCGACCTCGCCAAGATCGAGGCCGGAAAGATGGTGGTCGAATCGCAACCCTACAGCCCCGCCGAGGTGATCGGCCGGGGCGAGGCGCTGTTTGCACCGCGCGCGGCCACCGCCGACCTCGCGCTGAGCGTCCCGATCACGCCCGAGCTTGCCACCCCGCGACAGGGCGATTCGAACCGGCTCCTGCAGATCCTGACCAATCTGGTTGGCAACGCGATCAAGTTCACCACCGAGGGTTCGGTCACGCTGCAGGCCCGCATCGACCACGCCCCGAGGCCGAACCTGCTGATCACGGTCACGGATACCGGCATCGGCATGAGCAAGGACCAGCTGACGCGGGTCTTCGAAGAGTTCGAACAGGCGGAAACCTCGACCGCGCGGCGCTTTGGCGGCACCGGGCTGGGACTGTCGATCACCCGTCGTCTGGTCGCCCTGATGGGCGGCAGCATCGACATCCGCAGCGAAGTGGGCAAGGGCACCTGCGTGACGCTGGTCCTGCCTGCGCCACTCGCCAGCCCGTCGGCGCCATCCCGGCCCGTGGCCGCTCCGACCCAAAAGCCGCCCCGCAGCGAGGGGTTGCGCATCCTCGTTGCTGACGACAACCAGACCAACCGGCGCATTCTGGAAACCATGCTGGCGGGACTTGGCGCGCGGGTTGCGCTGGCGCGTGACGGTCACGCCGCCTGCGCGCTGTTCACGCCCGGCGCCTTTGACGGTTTGATGCTGGACATCTCGATGCCCGGCCTCGACGGGATCGAGACCCTGACGCGCATCCGCGCGGTCGAGGCTGCGGCAGGAACAGGGCCCGTCCCCGCCGTGGCGGTGACGGCGAATGCCATGCAGCATCAGGTCGATGCCTATCGGGCGGCGGGATTTGACGACCATGTCGCGAAACCCTTCCGCAAGGAGGCTTTGGCGCGCGCGCTTGACCTGATCGCGGCGGGGCGCGCCGCGGCTCCGGATCTGCCCTGAAGGCGCCGTTGGGCCGGGGCTGCGCCAGCCACCCGCGCGATTTGCGCCCGAGGACCTTCATGCGGGCACCGGGCGATCCCCGGCCCCCTTTGCCGCGGGCGATCCGACCGAGGCCGCGCGGGCATCGCCGGTGCCACGCGCCGATACCGGCCCGCAAACCGAAGGGGCGACTCAAGTATCGGGAAACCGAAGGGAATCCGGCAAGCGGCCAACATCCGCGCCCGGTCGGGCAAGGTCGGGCATGGTCGGATGCGCGGCACCGAAACGGGCAAGCGGCGTCAAGTGAATGATCGGCATTCCGCGTCGCTCCCTCGGCACCGCACGCGCCGAGCGGCACCCGGCCCCGGTCCAGCGGGCCAAATGGTCGCGTGTCGTATCGTTTCCGGCGCTGGCTGCGCGATCCGGTTCTCCACATCGACTGACCGGCGACACCGCCCTGCGCGCCTGCCGCGATCCGGCCCGGCTGTTGGGCGCTGTCCCCTTTCCTTTTCCCGTCCCGCGTCCTAGCTCTGGCAGGCGTAACAGGGGGCGGGCATGGCGATCTTTCTCGGCGTCGATACGGGCGGAACCTATACCGATGCCGTGCTGCTGGACGAAGCGACGCAAGTCCTGCTGGCCGAGGCCAAGGCGCTGACCTCGCGCCCGGATCTGGCTGTGGGCATCGGCGGCGCCATCGACGCGGTTCTGGCGCGCGCGCCCGGCATCGCGCCCGCAGATGTGGCGTTGGTCTCGCTGTCGACCACGCTGGCGACCAACGCGCTGGTCGAGGGCCAGGGTACGCGTGCCGCGCTGGTGCTGATCGGCTTCGACCCGGCCGAGCGTGGCCGCGCTGGCCTTGGCGAGGCTCTGGGAACAGATCCCCTGATCGAAATCGCGGGCGGGCACGGCCATTCGGGGAGCGAGGCTGCGCCCCTCGACCTTGCCGCGCTCGAAGCCGGGCTGGCCGCGCTGCCACCGGGGATCGCCGCGGTCGCCGTGGCGGCTCAGTTCGCCACCCGCAACCCCGCCCATGAAATCGCCGCCCGCCGCCTGATCCGCGCGAGAACCGGATTGCCGGTGACCTGCTCGCATGAATTGTCGGCCGCCCTCGGCGGGCCAAAGCGCGCGTTGACCGCGCTCTTGAACGCGCGGCTGGTATCGATGATCGACCGGTTGATCAGCAGTTGCGAGCGCCACATGGAGGCCATCGGCATACGCGCGCCCTTGATGGTGGTGCGCGGCGACGGGGCGCTGGTGTCGGCCGCGCTGGTGCGCGAACGCCCAATCGAGACGATTCTCAGCGGTCCCGCGGCCAGCATCGCCGGGGCGGCCTGGCTGACCGGGATCAAGGATGCGCTGGTCTCGGACATCGGCGGCACGACGACCGATGTCTGCCTGTTGCGCGACGGGCGACCCGCCATCGACCCCGAGGGCGCGCGGGTCGGCGGCTGGCGCACCATGGTCGAGGCGGTGGCGATGCGCACCAGCGGGCTTGGTGGGGACAGCGAGGTCCGCGTGCTGGAGGGGCTCGACGGTGGGATCGAACTGGGTCCCCGGCGCGTGATGCCTCTGGCGCTGGCCGCGCATCTGCACCCGGCGCTGGTGCATCGCGCGCTCGATGATGCGCTGGGTCGCGACCCTGCACCCGAGGAAAGCTGGCGCTTTGCCCTGCCCCTTTTTGCGGGCCTGCCCCCCGGACTCGATCCGCGCGAGTCGGCGCTGGCGGAACGGTTGCTGGCCGGGCCCGCGCGGCTGGCGGACCTGTTGCGCACCCGGATCGAAGCGCCTGCGTTGACCCGGCTGGTGCAGCGCGGGCTGGTGCTGCTCAGCGGGCCCACGCCGACCGATGCCGCCCATGTGCTGGACCGTCAGGCGACCTGGGACACCGAGGCGGCGCGCAAGGGGTTGACCTTGCTGGCGCGCCGGCGAGGCGGTCATGGCGACCGGCTGGCCCGCGATGCCGGGACGATGGCGCAGCGCATCGTCGATCAGGTCACCCGCCAGAGCGTGGCCTGCCTGCTGGAGACGGCCTTTGCCGAGGACAACCGCGACTGGGACCTGCCCGCCGAGACCCTCGCCCGCCACCCGCTGACCCTCGCCGCCCTGGATCGCTCGCCCGCGCTGGTGGCACTCGACGCACGGCTCACGGTACCGGTGATCGCGCTGGGGGCCTCGGCGGGCTGCTGGTATGGCGCGGTCGGCACACGGCTGGGTTGCGAGGTGGTGGTGCCCCGTTTCGCCGGCGTCGCCAATGCCGTCGGTGCGGTTGTCGGCCAGGTCTCGATGCGGGCCGAAGGACTGGTCACCTGCCCGGCACCCGGTGTTTTCATCGCCCACCTGACCGCCGAGCCCGCCCGCTTTGGCGATGCCGAAACCGCCGCCGCCGCCCTGGCCGAGGATCTTCAGACCCGCGCCTGCGACCGCGCAAGGGCAGCCGGGGTCGAAACGCCCCGGCTGAGCCTGACCCGGGACGAGGTCGCGGCCGAGGTCGAGGGCCAGCGCATGATCATCGAGATCCGCCTGCGCGCCACCGCCTCGGGCCGTCCGCGGATCGCAGCCCAAGCCTGACCGGCGCAGGTGCGGCGGGCGGCGAGAGGCACATACATCCCCTCGCTTGCCATCCCCGCGCGAGGCTATCTTGGAAAGCCAAGCCCGAGCAGCGCCTCGGTCAAACGCTCGCGCGTTGCCCCCTGCACCAGGGGCAGCGCGGCAAAGTACAACCCCAGGCTGGCATCGGGCCGCCGCTCCCGCACCGAGGCCGCCAGCCGCGCCGCCTCGACCGGCTTTTCGCAGATCGCCGAAATCGCGGCCGCCTGCATCCCGCTGATGACATGCGACGGACCAGCGCGAAGCCCTTTCATCGCGCAATCCCAGGCACCCTCGAGATGGCCATCAATCACCAGTGACAAGGCCCTGATCCCCAGCATCGGGCCCAAAAGCGGATCCAGCGGGCTGATTTGCATCGCGCGCTCGATATCGTCGCGTGTGGCGCCAGAGCGCCCGGCAAGCACATGGACCAGGGCGCGCGCGTAATGACCCTTGGCAAAGCTTGGCGACAGTTCGACCGCGCGGTCCAGCCAGCCGGTGTCGCCACCCGGAACCCCGGTCAGGATCGGCAGACGCCCCATGGCGAAATTCGCGGTCGGCTCCAGCGGGTCCAGTTCGATGCTGCGCTCTGCCGCCTGCCGGGCCTCTCGCACCGCCGATGCACGGTCCGCCACAAAGCCCATCGAGGCATTCTGGTAGCTGGCAAAGGATCGGGCCGCCCAGGCCGTGGAGAACTCCGGGTCAAGCTCGGTCGCCTGCCGAAAGAGGTCTGCCGCGATGGCATTGTCGGTCCGGTTGAACCGGTAGACATGGGACAGACCGAGGTGAAAGACGCTCCAGGCATCGAGGCTCTCGGACGGGCGCAGGCGGGCGGTCTCGGCCTCGTGGCGCGGCACGGAAATCTCCAGTGCGGCGAGGACCTTGCCGATGATCGACTCCCTCACAGCGTGGACGTCCTCAAGACGGCTGGAAAACCGCTCGGCCCAGATCACGCCACCGCCTTGGGTCTCGGACAACTCCAGGCTGACATCCAGCCGCGACCCCAGGGTCAGCACGACGCCCGACAGTGCATAGCCCGCACCCAGCACATCGCGCATGCCCTCGACATCCACCGACACGGTGCGAAAGCGAAAGCTGGTCTCGCGCGCGATCACCTTCAGCCAGCGCAGCCGCGACAGCGAGGTGATGAGTTCGGCCGCGATGGCCTCGGGCAGGTTCGCCCATCGTTCCACCACGCCCGACGCACGGAACGGCAAGACCACCAGTGTCGGCCGCCCATCAGGCTGGGATGTCGAAGGCCGTCGGACCGGACCGGTTGGCGTCGCCGCGATCCGCACCTCGGCCACAAAGCGGTGCCCGTGGCCATGGACCGTGCGGATGAAGGCCTGCTTGCGCCCGTCATCGCCCAGCGCCTTGCGCACCTGTTTCAGGACCGTGGACACCGCCGCATCCGAAACGATCCGCCCGCCCCAGATCGCCTCGATCATCGCGTCGCGACCCAGCACACGGTCGGTGTTCTCGGCCAGAAGCGCCAGAAGTGCCAGAGGCTTGGGTTCGATCGGCACGGGTCCATCCGGGCCGCGCAACTCGGCCAGGCCAGTGTCGAGCGTGAAGTCACCAAACTTCAGAAGCATGGGTCTTTATACCCCCGGCCCCCCTGAAATCCACATCCATTCCCCAAGCCGCCCTCAAGCATCCCGTCAGCGGGCACGCTAGACCCGTTTCAGTTCAGCAAGGAGGTTTCACCATGACCACCCAAGTCCAGACACCTGCGGCACCGTTCTGGTCGCCCGCCGGATTGCTCGACCACCTTTCCCGCCACCTTGATCGCATAAACGCCGCCCACAAGGCCCGGCACCGGCATCTGGCCGTGAACGACCGCGACCTTAAAGACGCAGGCGGTACCCGCGACGACGTGGTGGGAAGCCCCGGCTACCAGCCCCACCTGCCCTTTTTCATGCAGGGGAATGTCGGGTCCTCTCGTTTCTGACGCCGCCGTCGGCATAACCCGATCCCCAGCGCCTGGAACGGCCGAAGATCGGCACAAGGGACGCTCGTCGCCGCAAGCCATGACCGTCTCGATCGCGGCGAGGACCATCCGATCGCAGTCGAGGCGGTCCATTTCTTCCTCATGGAAAGCAATGAAAGCAATATTTCTACGATTGTGACCACTCTGAAAGCCGGAAGCTACCGACCGGCAAGAGGACGATGATCGCACACGCCACCAGCCCGCGCGATCCTTCCGTCCGGTACGCCAGAGCTGGGGCCCGTCGTTCAATCGGCAGGCCCCAGATCCGCTGCGGCATGTCCGTTCTCGGGCTCGATCTTCCCGGCCTTCTGAAGCCTCGCCATCAGCAACCAGCACAAAAGCGCCCAGCAGGCGCCGGCTGCCCACCCGGCCAGAACGTCCGTCGGCCAGTGCACGCCCAGATAGACCCGGCTGCACCCGACCAGGAGCGTGAGCAAGAGCGCGAGTGACACAAGGTAGACCTTGCCCGAAAGCGACGGTTGCGCACGGGCCAGAAGATCGCCCAAGGTCAGGTAGACGACCGCAGACATCATGGCGTGGCCGCTGGGGAAACTGTCGGTGAACACGGCCATTTCATGCGGCACCAGGTCGGGTCGCGGTCGGGCGAAGCCGATCTTGAGGAGGCTGGACAGGACGACGCCCCCGACGACGGCCAGAAGCACGAAACCTGCCGCCCGGCGTTTGCCCGAGATCAGAAGCCATCCGACGGCTGCCAGTGTGACGACCGTCAGAACCCCTGTGCTGCCAAGCGCCGTGACGTCGCGAACCATCTCCTGAAACCAGAGGGGGCCGATCGGACGAGCCGTATCGCCCGGGGTGCGCATGGCCAGCAGGACGGCCTCGTCAAAACGCCGCGTTTCTCCCTCGAGGATCTCTTCGGCGATCTTGACGAAGCCGAAGACGAGGACCGCGACGGCGGCAATCATCAGGGCAAGCGACCGCTCGACCGACCGCGCCACCTGCAAGGCCGTTCCTGAATGCCTCATCGCGGCGCGCCAGCCCTTCATTTCCCAAAACCCCCAAGCTGACGCGCGCCGCGCCCCAAACGGTATGCGTGGATGCCCAGCGCAAGCACGGTCAGGTCGACGAACGCGATCAGGACCCGCGCCTGCGAATGATCGGGCCGCATCAGATGCATCTGATCTTCAACGAATCCGATCGTGGCCGCAACGAAGACGGGAAAGACCCATGGGCGTTTGGCGAGAACGGCACCGAAAAGTGCGAGCTTGATCGCCCATTGGCGGAACCGATACCGGGCTGCAAGGGATTACGCATCGGCACCGACACTCTTGGCGGTGTGGTGCGGCGCATTTCACTCAGGTCGCCGGGTTCCTCGGCCGGTTCGACCCGGTTCAGCCGCCGCACACGCGTCGTGACTGCGCCGTTCGGCAAGGCATGAGGCAGCGGTCCGCCCATCGCTTCGACCAGGCTGCGCGCCTGCTTCAGCCAGAGACCGGCTTGAACCATCCTGCACAGGGTTTGCGCGCGCAGGCCGATCATGGGGCGCCGACGCTGGTGTCAGGGCTGGAACCCGCCGCAGGTCTTGCGCGATAGAACCAGACCTTCGCCCCTTCGGTCGCCGCGATATAGCCGAGAAGTATCGCGACGATGGCCGCGAAGGTGCCGAACGGGGGCGGCACGAAACCGAAGGCCGCGCTGAGGGGGCCGAGCCACGGAATGGCAAAGGTCAGCCCGAGCACCACCAAGGTGGACCACAGCAGGATCGCCCCCGGACGGCTTCGGAAGGCTGACCTGCGCGTGCGCAGCACCAGCACGACCGCAAGCTCGGTCATCAGCGAGATCATGAACCACGAGGTCTGGAACAGGGCCTCGCCGGCCTGCAGCACCCAGATCAGCAGGCCAAAGCTCAGAAGGTCGAAGACCGAGCTGACCAGCCCGAAGACGATCATGAAGCGCCGGATCTCGGCAACATTCCAGCGTTGGGGCGTGGCCAATCTTTCGGGATCGACCCGGTCCGAGGCGATGGCGAACGAGGGGAAGTCGGAAAGGAAATTGTTGAGCAGGATCTGCTTGGGCAGCAGCGGCAGGAACGCAAGGAAGGGCGTGACCAGCGCCATGCTGACCATGTTGCCGAAGTTGGCGCTGGTCGTGATCGAGATGTATTTCAGCGTGTTGGCGAAGGTCCTGCGCCCGCCCTCGACGCCCGCCCGCAAGACCTGAAGGTCGCGGCGCGTCAGCACGATGTCGGCGCTCTCGCGTGCCACGTCCACCGCCTCGGCCACCGAGATTCCTACATCTGCGGCATGAAGCGCGGGGGCGTCGTTGATCCCGTCGCCAAGATATCCCACCGCCTCGCCGGTGCGTTGCAGGGCGCGGACGATGCGTTCCTTCTGCTGGGGGTCGATTTCCACGAACAGGTCCGTGCGTGGCGCGAGGTGCCAGAGCGCCTCGTCACGCATGGCGGCGATCTCCTCGCCGGTGAGCATGGCGCCGGAATCAAGGCCGACGGCGCGGGCAACGTGGGCGGTGACGTGGCGGTTGTCGCCGCTGATCACCCTGATGCGGATGCCAAGGTTGCGCAGCGTGGCGATGGTGGCCGCCGCGTCGGCCTTCGGCGGGTCGCGAAACACCAGAAAGCCGCGGAAGGTCATCAGCGTTTCGTCGGCGCGGTCGTAATCCGCCCGCGGCTGGAACCGGCGCGTGGCCAGCGCCAGAACCCGCAGCCCCGCGGCCGAGTGCGCCTGGAATGTCGCGTCCAGAACGGCGCGGCGCGCATCATCCAGCGTCACCGCGCCCATGTCGGTCTCGACGGAGGTGCAGATGCCCAAAACCGCGGCAAAAGCCCCCTTGGTCAGCATCAGGTGGCCGTCCGCGTCGTCCCCGGCCAGCACGATGGTCAGGCGCTTGCGGTGGAAATCGTAGGGAATCTCGTCGATCTTGGCGTATCCCGCCGCCTCGAACCCCGCGACCTCTCCCGCCGCCACGAGGGCCGCGTCGAGCGGGTTCTCGATCCCGGTCTCGAAGCTGGCGTTGAGCCAGGCAAGCCGCGCCACCTCATCCGAGGACTTGCCCGCAGGATCGAGCGCCGCGTGCAGCACCACCCGGCCCTCGGTCAGCGTACCGGTCTTGTCGGTGCAGAGCACGGTCATCGAGCCCAGGTTCTCGATCGCCTCCAGCCTGCGCACGATCACGCCTTCGGCCGCCATGCGCCGTGCCCCGGCCGACAGCGTGACGCTGACGATGGCCGGCAGCAACTCGGGCGAGAGCCCCACCGCCAGCGCGGCGGCGAACAGCAGCGAGTCGATCACCGGTCGGTCGAGCATCAGGTTGGCGCTGAGGACGAACAGAACCACCAGCACCATCACCCGGATCAGCAGATAGCCAAAGTGGCGGACACCGCGGGCGAATTCGGTCTCGGGCTCGCGCGCCGCGATCCGGGCGGCGATGGCGCCAAAGGTGGTCTGGCGCCCGGTCGCGGTGACCAGCACCCGCGCCGTGCCGCTGCGCACCGAGGCGCCCAGCCAGACCATGTTGGAGCGTTCCCCAACCGGGGCGTCCGGGCGCACCATGCCGGGCCGCTTTTCCACCGGGAAGGATTCGCCCGTGATGCTGGCTTCGCTGACCAGAAAATCCTGCGCCGCGATCACCCGCCCGTCAGCGGGAACAAGGTTTCCGGCGGACAGGAGGATCACGTCCCCGGGCACGACCTCGCGCACCGGCACCACCCGTTCGACACCGTCGCGCAGCACGCGGGCCGTCAACGCGAGGCGCGCCTTCAACGCCTCGACCGCCGCCGAGGCCCGATGCTCCTGCCAGAACCCCAGGGCCGCGCTGCCCAGCACGATAGTCAGCACGATCCCCGCATCGACCCATTGCCGCAGCACCAGCGAAATGGTCGCGGCAACCAGCAGGATCAGGACGATGGGGTTTTCGAACTGATGTGCCAGAAGCCGCAGCGCGCCCATGCGGTGCGCCTCGTCCACGCTGTTCGGGCCGGTCTGGGCCAGAAGTCCCGCAGCCACCCCGGACGCCAACCCCTCATGCGTCGAGCCGAGCTGCGACGCCAAAGACTCCGCATCCCGGCTCCAGGCAGCGATCTGCGCGACATCCCGGACCATCGCGCGCTTCCTAACGCGCGTCAGGGCGGCGCATGAGAGACGCCCCCGTCACGCCACCACCCCGAACAGCGCGCCGATCCCGGCGGTCAGCGCCATGGCGAGCGCGCTCCGGAAGGTCACGCGAAGGGTCGCCCTGCCGACGTTCGCGCCGCCCGCGCACGCACCGACCGCGCCGAGGAGGGCCAGGAACAGGAGCGAGGCGACCGATACACAAATCGAGATGGGATTCCTGGTGGATATGGAGGCGCGACATGGCATGCTCCGGAAGAATACGGCCTTCAGCCTACCGCTGATCCCCGTATCCCGGTAGGCGCAAATCGGAAACGACGGCCATACGAACCGTCAACGGTGCCACCACAGGTGTTCGATCGCGTTTCCGCCGTTTTCATGGGGCCAGCCCGCTCGGGACGCTCGGGCTAAGAGGGGTCGCCCTTTCAAGCGTGATCCCTGCCGGGACGATCCGCAAGGCGCGCAGGGCGTTCAGGATGACGGCGACGTCGATTACTTCCTGGATCAGCGCGCCCTGCACGGGGGTCAGATAGCCGAAAGCGGCGGCGATCATGCCCAGAACCGACAGGCCGATGCCCGCGACGACGCTCTCCAGCGCGATGCGGCGCGACCGGCGGGCGATCTCGATCCCCGGCGCGATGCGGTCCACGCGGTCGACCAACAGCACCACATCCGCCGCCTCGGCGCTGGCGGCGGCCCCGCGCGCACCCATGGCGACACCCACGTCGGCGGCCGCCAGCGCGGGGGCATCGTTCACACCGTCGCCCACCATCATCACCGGGCCGTTCTTGTGTTCGGTCAGCACCAGCAACACCTTCTGGTCCGGCGTCAGCCCGGCGCGGATGCCGTCCAGGCTCAGGCCCTCGGTCACCCGCCGCGCGACCTCGGCCCGGTCGCCGGTGGCCAGCAGGATGCGCGAAACGCCTTGCCGCCGCAGGACGGCCAGCATCTCGCTTGCGCCCGCGCGCAACGGATCGGACATCACGAGGTAGCCAGCCATCCGGCCGTCAACGGCGACGGCGACCATCACCGAACCCGCCACCAGTTCCGGATGTTCCCCCGATGCCCGGCCGACGCGCTCTGCAACGAACCCGTCGCCGCCGACGATCACCGGGCGACCATCGATGAAGCCGATGACGCCTTCGCCCGGGATTTCGGCCACGTCCTCGGGGATGGGCAGCGTCAGGCCCCGCTCTTTCGCCGCCGCCACGATGGCCTGCGCGACAGGATGTTTCGACGCCTGATCCAGCGCTGCCGCATACCGCAGGATGTCGTCAGCCCCCATCCCGTCATGGCTGTCGATGCTGACGATCTGCGGGCGCCCGTCGGTCAGCGTGCCGGTCTTGTCGAGGATCAGGGTGCGGATGCGGGCCATGGCCTCGAGTGGCTTCGCGCCCTTCACCAGCACCCCGAAATGCGCCGCCCGCGACAGGCCCGCCACCAGCGCCACCGGCACGGCCAGGATCAGCGGGCAGGGCGTGGCCACCACCAGCACCGCCACGGCGCGGATCGGATCGCCCGTGAACCACCAGGCGGCAAAGGCGATCGCGACAGTCACGGCCAGAAACCCCAGCGACCAGCGGTCGGCCAGCCGCGCCATCGGGGCCTTCGACGCCTGCGCCTCTTCAACCAGCCGGACGATCCCGGCATAGGTGCTGTCCTTCGCCTCGCGCGTGGCCTCCAGATCAAAGGCATCGCCCGCATTGGTCGATCCGCTCATCGCCTCGGCCCCGCGGTCGAGCCGCACCGGCAGGGATTCACCCGTCAGCGCCGATGTGTCGACAAAAGCCGCGGCGGAGGCGATGCGCCCGTCCACCGGCACCACATCGCCCTGACGGATCAGCAGCCGGTCGCCCGGCGCAATGTCGTCCAGCGACACTTCCTCCAGCCCGCCGTTGCGGTGGCGCGTCGCGGTGCGCGGCACGCGGGACAGAAGATCGCGCATCTCGCGCCGCGCGCGGCCCTCGGCGAAGCTTTCGAGGAAGGTGCCACCCGAGTACATGACGGCGACGACCGCCGCCGCCAGCGTCTCGCCAAAGGTCAGCGCCGCCGACATCGACAGGGCGGCGACGATGTCGAGCCCGACCTCGCCCCGCGCCAGGC
>ERZ761602.4675-NODE-4675-length-17174-cov-3.608797_pt1 | contig 17174 bp, 14 predicted proteins | sample MGYA00512165_ERZ761602 | MGnify/ENA primary metagenome ERZ761602 (study PRJEB28899, sample SAMN02445085) | bioreactor sludge metagenome | biome: EBPR sludge; isolation source: Thorneside wastewater treatment plant | place: Australia: Brisbane, Thorneside...
CTCGCCGCGGAGCAGCGGCACTACCAGTTCGCTCGCCGAGGCGGCGTCGCAGGCACAGGTCGGTTTCGTCGTTCTCCCAGTCCTTGTCGTCGAGCACGGCGCGGCCGCTCTCGGTCAAGCGCAAGACGACCCAGGTGGGCGGCGCCTTGGCCTGGGTCGCACGGAGGCAGAGGCCAAAGGCGTCCTTGGCCTCCATGATGGGGCGCCCGAGCTTTGCGAGGTCGCCGGCTGGCGCGGCCCAGTCGGCGGCGACGGCCGCGAGGTGAACGGTGCGCGCATTCGGCTGTAGATCGGCGGCGCGGTGGCGACCCGAGAACGTCACCTCGTACGTGACGTCGACGTCGCGGAGGTCGGTGTCGATCGACAGCTTGGCGAGCACGTCTGCCGCGCACGTCGCCGAGGGGAGGTCGGCGAGATCGCCAGCCTTGGTGACGCGGCCGGTCGCGGTGCCGCCCGCGCCGAGCTGGAGCCCGTACCGCAGCGACCCGGCGACGGTCGGGTCGCGATCGAGCGTGTGGCGGAAGCAGGTCGCGAGCTGCTGTGAAGCCGAGGCGATCGCCCTTTCTGCGGCGGCCTGCGCGGATGCGGGCTCGGCCACGACTCGCTCGGTGGCGGCGAGGCGCGCGACGTCGGATGGCGGAGCCGCTGCTTTGGGCGGGGCAGCGGCAGGCTCGGGCGACGCCGAGCAACCAAGGGTGGTGGCGAGCGCGACGACGGAAATGAAGCGTGTCATGGCACCTCGACGGAAGCGACTACACCCACGGTGCGGCTCTTGAAGTTCGGATCTTCGGCCTGCGACTCGAAGTACACCCGCCGCCCATCGGTAGAGAATAGCGCGCGGCGCTCGTAGAAGGGGTTCTCGGTGAGGCGGGTCTCTTTGCCGTCGGCGAGGCCGTACACGTACACGTCGCCGCCGCGGGTGTAGGCGATGCGCGCGCCGTCGGGCGAGAGGGCAGGGGAGTGGCCGGCGACGGGCGCGTCGGTTCGCGCCCCCGTCGCGCTGTCGAAGACGACCAGCTTGGCGCCCTCGGCGCTTGCGCAAGTCGCGACGATCTTCTTGCCGTCGAGGCTGGCGGCGGGGTTGCCGCAGCGCTCCCTCTCGAGGGAGACGAGCTTCTCGTCGCTTGCGGTCGGCGACGAGACATCGACGACGTGAAGCTCTTCGGGGTTCGGCTCGCCCTCTTCGGTCACGCCTCCGGGGTTGACGATGTAGACGGCGCGGGTGGGCCCGATCCACGTGTAGCCCCCGTAGCCCTCGCCGATCTCGCCCGCGCTGTCGCGGCGGAACAGCGTCGCGCCATCGGCGAGCGAGAGCACCGCGAAGTCGCGCTTGCATGCGTAGCAGAGGCGCACGTACATGGCGGCGGCCTTGCCGCCCGGCGCGACCTCGGGGTTGTCGAAGCGTGCCTGCTCGTGAACCATCACGCGGCGCGGCGCGCTCGAGCCCTCGACGATGGTCAGCGTCTTCGCGTGGCCGAAGAGATCCTCCACGAAGAGGACGGCCGACCCGTCGGGCGCCGCCGCCGGGTAGCCGAGCACGTGGTAGCCGGACCAGAGGACGGCGTCGTCGCCCTCGAGCGGGCGCCAGGCGACCGTCTCGAGGTCCATGATCCACTCGAGGTCGGTGCGCTTCGGGTGGTAGAAGGGCCGCCGCCCCTGCGTGTTCACGAGCATCCCTTTTTCGCCCGACCCGGCGAGGAACACGAGGCCGCGAAAGTCGCTGTGGTAGGTGACGGGGCGCGGGTTCTTGTGGTCCTTGTGCTCGGCCGCGAGCTTGTCGTAGCGCTCGTTCGCCTCCTCGATCTGACGGGTGCGTGACTCGACGAAGCGCTTCGCGGCGTCGAGGCGGACCACGGCCTGGATATCGCCCTGATCGAGCCGCTCTTTGACCAGCGGGTGTCCCGTGATCCTCGGCAGCGACGCGTCGAACGCGCGGTTCGAGAGCTGCTCGCCGAGGATCTTCATCGCCTCTTTCTTGGTGGGGCCCCCCGCCCACGTCGTGAACGTGTCCTCGGCCGTCGAGCCGTCGCCGATGTACGTGACCCGGAGCTTCACGTTCGAGCGGACCTCGACGTAGCCCTTCTCGACGGGGTGCTCGGTCACCTCGGGCTCGGCGCTGCCGGAGATGACGAACCCGGCGCGTAGCTTCTTGGCGGCCTCCTCGGGCGAGGCGGCCTCGGTCAGGGCGGCGATCGCCTCTTTGTCGTCGGTCTTCACCACCTCGAAGCCGATCTTCTCCAGGCCGTCGGCGATCTCTTCGGTCACCGCTTCGGAGGTGGCGCCGCCCTTGTACCAGGGGCCATCGACGTCGACGGTGACCAGGACCTTGAACGGGTCGGGACGCGTCATCCGGTAGTAGAGAAACCCGGCGCCCCCGGCGACGACCGCAACAAAGACGGCCAAGATCGGCAGGCCGGAGCGCCGCTTGGGGATCCTCGGGAGGCTTTCGGGCTTGTCCTCGGTCACCGGATACCGTGCGTTGCCATGTGACGCCTCAGCTCCTCGAACCTTCCCTCCCAGCTCTCATTTTTCATCGCGTCGGAGCGCGATTCTTTGGGGCCGGGGTCCTTCAGGGCGTCCTCGATCTTCCGCAGGATGTCGTCGTGGTCGTCGCCGATGTGAACCAGATCGCCCAGGACCTCGACCTCGGGGATACGCGACGAGACGACCGGCAGGCCCGCGGCCAGGTACTCGCGGACCTTGAGGGGGTTCGCGTTCAGGGTGACGTCGTTGATGGGGAACGCGTTCAGCGCGACATCGAAGCCCTTGCAGTACGCGGGGAGATCTTCGAACGGCTTGCGGCCGAGGAGCTTCACGTTCGGGTGGCGCGTGACCTCGGACATGTCGGTCGTGACCTTGCCCAAGAGGACGAGCGAGCCGTGCGAGAAGCGCTGCGCGATCTTCGACAGCATCGGGATGTCGATCCAGTCGTCGGCCATGAGACCGAAGTAGCCGATGACGGGCTTCGGCAGGTTCGCGATGTCGTCGGGGATCTTGGTGGCGGGGTCGAGCGCCTTGCGAAACTTCGCCCACTGCACGCCGTGCCGCACGAGCTCGATCTTGTCGTTGTACTTCGACTTGGTCTTGCGCAGGCTCTCGGCCGAGACGACGACGAGGTCGGCCCGACGCAAGAGCTTCTCTTCGAGCTCGACGAGGCCGCGGGTGCCGGCGTCGGAGTACGCGGTGAACTCGTCGACGCAGTAGTAGATGATCTTGTCCTCACCGAGGCTCCCGGTCACGACCGAGCCGGTGGGGTTGAACACGAACGAGATGGGGCGCGTGAACTTCAGGCTCTTCATCGCGGCCCAGATCTGCAGGCGCAAGAGCTCGCGGTTGAGCTTTTGCACGAGCGGCGAGTCGTAAATGGGGATCGCGAGCGGCCCGAGGACGAAGATGTTCAGCTTGTCGGCGATGCGCTTCATGTCGCGCGCGCTCGCGGTGGGCTTGCGGTACCCGATCGAGTTGATCCAGAGCACGCGGTTCTTGCGCGCGGTCAGCCGCATCAGGTGCGTCTTGGAGAGCGGGTCGCCCGTCCAGTCGTGACCGAAGCAGAGGACGTCGCGCCCCTCGAGAACACCGCTCAGATCGTCAGCCATGCACCGCAGGTAACGAAACGATGGGCGAACGTAAAGGGTCGATGTTGATGCTGCCCGCGGCCCGTGACAAAGCTCCGGCGCGATGCGACGCGCGCTCAAGATGCTGGCCGAGGACCTAAAGGAAAAGGCGCGGCACTACTACGGCAAGTCCGATGGCAACGCCTTGCTCAAGACGCTCGCCACCGACGGCACCAGCTCGATGGTGCTTTATCGCCTCATGCAGGGCTCGCGTGACATGGGCGCCGCACCCCTCGAGATGGTGTTCAACAAGCTCAACTCGTTCACCGGCTGCGTGATCGGGCGCGGCGCCGAGTTCGGCCCGGGCTTCGTGCTGTTCCACTCTCACGGCGTCGTCATCAACGGCAAGGTGAAGGGTGGGGCGAACGTGCACCTGCAGCACGAGGTCACGCTTGGTGACAACGGTTACGGCGAGACGCCTGTGCTCGGGAGCAACATCCTCATCGGCGCCGGCGCCAAGGTCATCGGCAAGATCACGGTGGGCGATGGCGCACGGATCGGCGCGAACGCCGTCGTGGTGAAGAACGTCGAACCGGACACGACCGTCGTCGGCATCCCGGCCAAGCCGGTCCAGCGCAAGCACTGACGGGGGCGACGCCTACAGGAGCGCACACCCGGCTCGCGACAGAGTTGGGTCCGCCCCTGCGAAATGATTGCGCTGACACGAGAGTACGGTCGAAGATCGTTCGATACCGTGCGCGATTCGTTCGCGCGCGTGGTGGAGGTCGCCATGCTTCGTCGCGTCGCTTTCCTGGTCAGCGTGTCGCTCGTCGCGTTGCCGTTCGCCGTTTCGTGCAGCGGGACTGGTGGAGACGGGGGCGGCGCCACCGACGACGGCGGCGGCAACGAGCCGTCGTCGAGCAGCGCCAGCGACGCGTCGAGCACGCAGTCGACAGGCACCTTCGGCTCGAGCTCGAGCGGCATTGCGCCCGAGTGCACGATGAACACCGAGTGTCCGATGGGCAGCATCTGCGAGGGCGGCATGTGCGTCCCCGGATGCGCCAACGATCAGCCGTGCCCGATCGGTGAGGTGTGCTGCGACGGCGGTTGCTTCGATCCGCAGAGCGACATCGAGCATTGCGGGACCTGCGGCAACCCGTGCCCCGTCGCCGACAACATCATCACCACCTGCGAGATGGGGATCTGCGGCTTCGGCGGCTGCACCGGCGGCTACAGCGACTGCGACGGCTCGCCCGCCAACGGCTGCGAGACCACCGGGGTCTGCGCGTGCACCCCGGGCTCGACGCAGCCCTGCTACTACGGCGACCCGGCTACACAGAACGTCGGGCCCTGTGTCGGCGGCGTGCAGACGTGCAACGCGCAGGGCACCGGCTACGGCGCGTGCGTCGGTCAAGTGCTCCCCGTCAACGAGGTCTGCTTCGACACCATCGACAACGATTGCAACGGCTTGACCGACGACTTCGCCGATCTCGACGGCGACGGTTGGACGGTGTGCGACGGCGACTGCTGCGACGAGCCCGGCATCGCGTGCGCCGACCCCGGGCTCGTGAACCCTGGTGCGTTCGAGTTCCTCGGCAACATGGTCGACGACGACTGCGACCCCGCCACCAGCGACTCGGTGCCGGCCGCTGCGTGCTCCACCGCGGCCAAGTTCAGCGGCGTCACGGCCATGGATGTCATCAACGCGATGGACTTCTGCCAGACGACCACGCAGAACGCGCCGCTGCCGCAGCGCAAGTGGGGCGTCATCTCGGCCAACTTCCGGCTGGCCAACGGCGCGGTGCCCAACGCGACCCAGCTCGCCAACATGCAGAACTGGCAGTCGGCGATCATGACGGGCTACGGCAATGCCACCACGCCGCAAAAGGGGCCGACCCTCGCCGGCATCTCGAGCGGCAAGATGCGCGACACGGGTGACGCCGGGTACGAGGCGCCGAACGACGGGTTCGATTTCGGCTCGGTCTCGACCCCGCCTGCCAACTACCTCGCGCAGCATGGCAACGCGCTGCCCTCGTCGGCGAGCTGCTACGGCAACTGCCCGGCCGGCAGCGGCGCGAACGACTCGGTCAACGTGTTGGCGACAATCCGGGTGCCGACGAACGCGCTCTCGTTCCAGTACAACTTCCGATTCTTCTCGTCGGAGTTCTGGACCTATTCGTGCACCCAGTTCAACGATTTTTACCTAGCCCTCCTGAGCAGCGGCCACCCCATGATCCCGGCCGACAAGAACATCTCGTTCGACAGCCAAAACAATCCTGTCAGCGTCAACAACGGCTTCTTCGACGTGTGCCAGGTGCGCGGGTGTCAGACGTGCCCGTCGGGCACGGGGGCGCTCGGGGGCACCGGTATGGACGCGCTCACCACCGATACTTGGTTCGGCGTCTGGGGGACGGGGGTCACGGGCGGCGCCACCAACTGGCTCGCGACCACTGCGCCCGTCATCCCGGGCGAGACGATCACCCTCGAGTTTACCGTGTTCGACGTGAGCGACGGCATCCTCGACTCGCTCACGATCCTCGACGCCCTCGAGTGGTCGATCAACCCGTCGGGGGTTGGGACCGTAGAGGACTGAGGTCGACCAAGACGGGCTGACGGCACGGCCACGAGCCGCTCACCGTCCCATCACCACCGCCCGCACCCGCTCATCCCGCAACAAGAGCCCGCCCCAAAAGAAGGCGCCCACGATGAACGGAAAGACGATCGAGAACGCCGGGCCTTCGACGCGGACGTGCGTGGCGACCGCGCCACCGAGGTAGCCGGTCATCAGCACCGCACCGGTCACGCGGGTCCTGCGAATGACATAGAGCAACGTGCAGGCGAGCGCGATGACACCGAGGTAGGGAGCGAGCTGCATGCTCCAGCCGAGATGAGCGTTCGCGTCCTCGACCGCGGGGTGGGTGGTGAACTTGAACGCGCCATCGACGAGCATGAAGGCCACCCCGATGCCGGAGAGCACGCGCCCGGTCCACAGGCGGGCCTTGGAGGGAGCGGCGGGGGCGGGCGCAGCGAGAGTCTCGAGCACGGCGGCTTGGGTCATGGTCATCTCCTTCGCGGGGACGACTCATGAGGGGCGGCCGGATCGACATCCGAACGCCCACCGGCTCATTGTTTTTTGCAGGACGCGGCCCGGGCCAAGAGCGCCGTCCGCTCGCGCTCGTTGCGCGTCAGCCCCGCAGCCCGCTCGAACTCGGCGCGGGCCTCTTCCAGACGCCCGAGCTTGAACAAGAAGTCGCCCCGCGCGCCGGGCAAGGGTGCGTAGGACTCGAGGACCTTCTCCGAGGCCAGCGCATCGACGATGGCGAGACCGGACGCGGGCCCATCGGCCATCGAGACCGCCACGGCGCGGTTCAGCTCGATGATGGGTGAGGGGTATCTCTCGCCGAAGCGCCGGTAGAGCTCGGCGATCCGCTGCCAGTCAGTCGCCTCGGGGGTGAGGGCCCGTGCGTGACACGCCGCGATCGCCGCCTGGAACGCGAAACGGCCATCGCTGCCGCCCAACGCTTCGACCCGAACGAGCGCGGCAAGACCGCGATCGATGAGGAGCCGGTCCCACTTGGCGCGGTCTTGATCGAGGAGAAGCACCGGCTCGCCGTTGGGCCCGAGCCGCGCGCCCATGCGTGAGGCCTGGATCTCCATGAGCGCGACGAGCGCGTGCACCTCGGGCTCGTTCGGCACGAGCTCGGCCAGGATGCGCCCGAGGCGGAGCGCGTCTTGCACGAGATCCGGTCGCATCCAGTCGTCGCCGGAGGTCGCCGCGTAGCCTTCGTTGAAGACCAGGTAGATCACCTCGAGCACCGAGCCGAGGCGCGCTTCGAACTCCTCGCGCCGGGGCACCTCGAAGGGCACGTTCTTTTCGGCGAGCGTCTTTTTCGCCCTGACGATCCGCTGGGCGACGGTCGGCTCGGGGACCAAGAACGCGCGAGCGATCTCGTCTGTCGTCAAACCGACGAGGAGCCGAAGCGTCAACGCCACGCGGGCCTCGGGCGAGAGCACCGGATGGCAGGCGACGAAGACGAGCCGCAACAGATCGTCGCCGACGTCGTCGTCGACCGACGCCTCGGCCGCGCTCGCCCCGTGATCGCGGTCCTCGTCGATGGTGCGACCGAGCTCGGCGTGCTTCCGATCGAGCATCTTGCGCCGGTTGATGACGTTGATCGCGCGATTCTTCGCAGTCGTCATCAGCCAGGCGGCCGGGTTCTCGGGCACACCGGTGGTGGGCCACTGCTCGAGAGCCACGACGAGAGCATCCTGGGCGAGCTCCTCGGCCACCCCCACGTCGCGGACCATGCGGGTCAGGCCCGCGATCAGCCGCGCCGACTCGAGCTTGAAGACGGCGTGGACGGCGCGGTGGGTCTCGGCGACCGACACGCCATCGGCCTACCCCATCCGCCGGGGGGGCAAAAGCTCAGTGACTGTGCTCGTTCTCGCCAACCATGCGCCGGACCTCGGCGTCGCCATCGCCGGCGACCCGCATGAAGCGCTTGCCGAGCTCGATGGCCGCGGCCTCGGAGCCCGTCTCGACGATCGCGTAGCCCACGATGAGCTCGTGCGTCTCGGTGAACGGACCATCCGTGAGCGAGAACTGCCCGTTCTTCAACCTGAAGCGCCCCTCTTTGGAGGCCGGCAGGATGCCCCCGCTCGCGATGAGCACGCCGGTGCGCTTCATCTCGTCGCCGAGCTTGCCGATCGCAGCCATCTGCTCGGCGGTCGGTGGCTTGGGCTCGCCCTTGTAGGTCAGGAAGAATCGCATGGTCGTCTCCTCGTCCTCTCCGACAAACGGGCGAGACGCCGATCGACACGTGCCGCGACCCTTTCTTGACCGGCATTGCGAACGATTTCGTGCAGCCTGCTGGTGTGTACTGGGTCGACTGAGGTGGGCGCGTGGTCGTCTGCGCCCACCTCGTTACCTACAAGATTACACCTGTGTCAGCGTTCCGCAGATGGATCTGTGCCGCGAGCCCGCCGTACCATGCGGCCATGTCCCACGGTCCGTTACCACGCCTCGTTGCATCATCGGCGGTCGCGCTCGCGATCGGCGCTTTCTCTGCTGACGCCTTCGCCCAGCGAGTGGGCGAGAACAAGGCCGGGCCCTTCATGGGCAACATCAAGATCGGCCCCGCAGTCGGGCTCGACGACGACTTCGGTGGTCGCGGCTTGGGCGGCCGCTTCGGCCGCGGCTACGGCCGGGGCACGCAGTTCGCAACCGAGCTCGAGGTCGCCTACGCCGTCGACCGCGGAAACAACGCGTACATCGGCTTCAACCCGCAGTTTCAGGTCAGCGACTACTTCGCCGTCATCAACCTGACCGGCACGTTCCAGTACGACATCCAGATCATCGAGAACAAGGTCAAGGGGCTCTATCTCTACCCGAAGGTCAACGTCGGCGTCGGCATCGTGCCCCAAGGGTACGGGTACTTCAACGGCAGGGGGTTCTGCAGCGGATGCGACGCCGCGGTGTTCTTCGATCTGCAGCTCGAGTTCGGCGCCAAGTTCAACATCTACGAAAACTTCCACGTGCTCGCCGAGCCGATCAGCTTTCCGCTCTACATCGGCGAGCAGTTCGGCGCGCAGTACCGTTTCTGGCTCGGCTGCGGCTTCGACATTTAAACGACGGGCAGCGTCCACCGTATCTTCGCCGTGATGGATAGTCCCCTCTGCGCGCGGTTGGCCTTGGCGCTCTGGCTGGGCACCCTTCTGGGGTGCCCCGCCGGAGGCGAGCCATCGGAGGCGGTGCGCTCTGGCGCACCCGGTTCGGGCACGCCGGTCGGTTCCAGCGCGTCGAAGAGCCCCGGGCCCGCCCCCGCATCCGCGAGCGCATCGAGCGCCGCGGCGCCGCCGCCCCTCCCCGCCGACGCGTTCTGCGCCCGCGCGGTGGAGATCTCGGAGCGGAACATGGCCGCCTGCCCCGTCTCGGAGCAGGCGAACATCTCGTCGCTCGACGTGGTGAAGCCGCTCGCGGCGGTCAAGCAAGAGTGCGAGATGCGCGTCAAGTCGAAGAACGTGGAGCTCCACGGTGACGTCGCGCACCGGTGCATCGACGCCGCTGAAAAGCGCGGCGGCAAGGCGACGTTCTACATGTTCGACCAGCTGCCCGAGTGCCATGGGGTCGTGACCGGCAAGGCGGCCGAGAACGCCCCCGCCAACTACCCCGAGGAGTGCGCGCCCGGCCTCGCCCTCTTGAAGAACCGATGCGTGAAGCCGCAGCCCAAGAACGCGTCGTGCCCCGCGTACCCGGCCGGTTTGATGGGTAAAGCAAGCGAGCATCCGGTGTGCGAACCGGGGCTCGGGTGCTTCATGACTCGCTACTCGGCCGATGGCTTTCCGGCCGAGTACGCGTGTCTCGAGCCACGCCCGGCCGGCTCACCCTGCAAGCTCGACCTCAACGCCTGCGAGCAGGGCACCTCTTGCTACCAGGGCAAGTGCCGCGCGCTCGCCGCCCGCGACGGCGACTGCATGGGCTTCGGCGACTGCGGCCCCGGGCTCACCTGCGAGATCAAGGGCGGCGTCTTCGGCAAGTGCGTCGACAAGCCGGCGGTGCTCGAGCGGTGTGGAGCGCCCGCCAAGTGATCGTCAGCGCGCAGTCGCCGTCAGCAACCTGAGCCCGGCCGGCACGAGCACGAGCGCCATCACCAGCGTGACCAGGTTCCCGAGCGCCCCCACCAACCCGAGGTGGCGCAACCCGTCGTAGCTCGCAAAGGCGAGCGCGGCGAACCCGGCGGTGGTGGTGAGGGCGGTGGTGACAACGGGTCTGCCCTGGACGACCAGGGCGCGCTCGATCGGATCACCATCGCCCTCACGTCGCGCCTGATGAAGCAGGAACATCGCCTCGTCGACGGTGATGCCGCACAGGACGGGGATCACGAGCGCCGAGTAGATGTGGAGCGGCAGCTTCAAAACACCCGCCAGGGCGAGGAGGAGCGCGATGCCGAGCACCAGAACGCCGAGGGCAATGGCCACCTCACGCGCGCGGCGCAAGCTGATGAAGAGGAGGACGACGACGAGCACCCCGGCGACGGCGCCGATGCGGGGCAGGTCGTTCGCGAGCGCGCCGCGAAGATCGATCTCCAGCTTCGCGTACCCCGTGACCAGCGCCTTGTCGTCGAGGCCGCGTACGAGCTCGGCCAACCTGGCGGAGCTCGTCTCCGGCGTGAGGTGCACGTGCAGCGCCGCGAGATGCTCGGCCCCGTCGGTGGCCAGATACCGCGCGCCGAGGACGCCCAGATCCCCCGCCAAGACTTCGTCGGGCACGATCACGTCGCGGGGCGGCTTTCGCATGGCCTCGAGGGCCCCCTCGAACCTCGGAACCGCGAACCCCTTCTCTTCGAGGGCACGCGCGAGCTCGGCGGCCTTGGCCGGCATGTCGAGAGCGTCGCGCTCGGCGAGGCGAACGCGCTGCGTCGTTTCGGACGGCACGAGCGAGACGAGCGCGTCGACACGCTCGATCGCGGCTGCATCCGCGGCCAGATTCTCGGCGAGGACGTCTGCGCGACGCATCGCAGCCTCTTTGGATGGGTCGGCGACGAGGATGATGAAGGGCTGTGGCCGGCCGCCGAACACCTCGAAGATGCGGCGCTCGACGTCGAGGGCATCGAGCTTGCTCGGGCGTACGGCGACCAGAGAATCCGAGACGTGCACGCCCGTGACGAACACCGATCCACCGAGAGCGAGCGCGATGGAGACCACGATGGCGGCGCGGGCTCGGGTGCGCGTCAGTCCGGCGACCGCGCGAAAGAACGACGCGGGTCGCTCCGTGGGCGGATCGCCTCGCTCGAGGAGCGCGCCGATTGCAGGCGTGAGCCCGACGATCGCGAGGGCGGTGAAGATCTCGCCCGCAGCGCACAATAGACCGAGCTGCGCGAGGGCTTCGACGCTCGAGAGCGCGAGGCTGGCGAAGGCGACCGCAGCGATGGTCGCCGCGATCAAGACGGGCCGCGCGGCGTAGGAGCGCGCGGCGTGCGCGGCGTCGGCTGGTGAGAGCCCGCGCCTGCGCGCGTCGAGGAGCGCCGCGTACACATGGACGCCCGTGTCGAACCCAACGCCGACGACCACCGAGGTGAACGCGACGGCGATCGCGCTGATGCCGCCGGGCCAGAATACGGCGAGCGCCGCCGTCCACAGCGTGCCGAGGGCGAGCGGCGGCAGGATCGCAGCCAGAGCGCGCACGCGCCAGAACACCAGCGCGAAGGCGAGGCTCGCGAGGACGCCCGAGATGACGCCGCTCCGCGTGAGATCCGTTCGGAGGAGGCCCTCCATCTGCGCGGCGACGACGTGCGGCCCGGTCACGCCGAACGTCACGTCGGGGTGCGCCGCACGGAGCTCGGCGAGGGTTCTGTCGACGTCGTCGGTGAATGCCCGCGCCTCGCTCCCGCGCAGCGCTTGCCCGTGCGGCTTGACCACCACGAGGTGGCTCGAGCCGTGCTCGGTCGCGAAGAACCCGTCGCTCCGCGTGCTCACGCCGGACCCGACGGCGCGATCGCCCGCGAGGAGCTCGGCGAGACGGAGCGGGTCCCTCGCCAGCGTCTCGACGGCGGCCCCCGAGCCGGGGGCGAGCAAGAGCTGCCTCGTACCGTCGAGGCGCTCGCGCATGCCCTCGGGCGTGAGCGCGGCGGCGAGGCGCGCGCGCGCGGGCGCGTCGGCGATCCGCCACGCCAGCATCGGATCGGGCGCGGCGACGGCGTCGATCCGCGCGCGTGAGAACGCGACGCTCGGCCGCGTTGCGAGGGCTCGTTCGGTAGCGAGCGCCGCTTCGGCGTTGTGATCGGCGTCGGGGCCCTGGATGAGCACGACGCTCACACCTCCGCCGCCGAAGCCACGGAGGTAGCGGGCCAAGGCGGCCGCGTCGCCTCGCGACGGCAAGAGCGCGACGACGTCGGGGTTCAGCCGAACGCTCGTGGTGACGAGGAGGGCGGCGACCGCCGTCACCGCGACCACCAGCGCGACGATCAGTCGCTCCCTGACCGCGCGCCCGGCGGTGCTCAATGCCAGGCGGTCGCGGTTCGCACCGGCTGGCCGGTGCGGTCGTGCTCGTCGAGCAGCGCCTGCGAGGCGTCACGGCACGCGACGCAGGACGGGAACTGGCTGTGATGCTGGCACGTCAGCCAGGTGGCGAGGATCGGCTCCTCGTCGAACATCTCGGGGTCGAGGTGCTTGCCGCACGCGACGCAGTGGATGTGCCGGTGGTGATGCTGGGCGGGTTGCTGCGGGCGCGGCCCGCCTGCGAGGGCCTGGCGCTCTTTCTTGGTCAGCCGCTTTGCGCGCTTCATCGGGGCCCGGGTATACCACGGGCGGGCAGCTCTTACTTCTTGGCGAAGACGAGCGGCACCTTCACGGTCGCGCCCTTCTTGTTGGTGGGCGCCGAGAAGGTCGCGGTCTTGCCGACGCCCTCGACGCACGCGGCGAGGGTCGGTGGTGCCACGTCGCTCTTGGCCTCGGTGACCTTGCCGTCGGGGCCGATCTTCAGGACGAGCTGGCCCGATGCTTCGAGGTCGGGCTTCTTCTGGAGCTCTGCTGTGTAGCAACGCCGAAAGGGGCCGCTCAGGCTGGCGACGACCTTCGAAGCGTCCGCCACCGAGCCCGCGTCGCCGTCGTCCGCGCGAGACTCGCGGATGGACTTCTGGGCCTCGTCGAGGCGAGGGCGGGCCGGCGACTCGGCCGGCAGGTGCTTGGTGGCGATGGCCAGCGCCCGCGCGCGCAGCGGGACGGGGCGCGACGCGTCTTCTGCGAGGGCGAGCGCGCGCTGGCCGACCTGCTCGCCGCCGATCACGTCCATGCCTTCGAGGACCGGCGAGACGCGCCCCGCCAGGGCGACGTCGAGCTGCCGACCGACCTGCTCCGCAGTCGGCGTCACGCCCGCCCCCTTGTTCTGTTCGGCGATCTCGGCGCGCAGCGCGTCGAGCTGACCCGCGCTGGTGAGTTGGTCGATGGCCGCGATCAGCTTCTCGGCCGCCTTGCCCATCGCGCGAGGCTCGCCTTCGGACGCGATCTGGCGCGCGGCGTCGCCCAGGCCTGGGTTGCCCGGCTCGATGCGCGCCAGGATGCGGAGCGTCTCGGTGGGGAGCGCGTCGGGGGCGGGGGCCGGATCGGCCGACACGCTGCTCGTGGTCGCCGCGTTTCGCGCGTCGTCGGGGGCGGGGCTGCTGGAGCACGCAGTCGCGGCGACGAGGATCGCGGCGGCGAGCGAGGCCGTCTTGTTCGCTGAGGCGAGCATGCCGGCGGTCTAGCCCCGATCGCGCCCGGCGGGTACTCGGGCGAGGGTCTCAGCCTGGGCCGAGCTTCTGAAAGATGACGTCTCTCGGTCGCGCGCGGTAGAGCAAGCTTCGCCTCGGGGCTTCGGCCATGATGCCCTCCCAGGTGCGGCGCCGCGGCGCTTTCATCTGATCGGCCAAACCCGAGGGGAAGCCGGTCAAGGGGTCGACCTCTTCGAGCAGGATCGCGTGCTGGTGCACTCGGTTGTCGCGCTTGATGCCCTGGATGGCGAGCACGTCTCCGGCCCGCAGCTCGTGGACGTGGGCGGCGAGGAAGGCGAAGAAGTCGTCGCGCTTCGCGAAGGGGATTCGCTCGGCCCCCTCGAACTTGCGAAGCTCGAAGAGCTCGGGGTTGTCTTCGGCGAACTTGCCGAAGCCGAGCACGCCACGGCGGTTTTCAGGGTCGTAGGCCGAGATGTCGAGCTTGCCCGCGATGCGCCGCGGCTTGTCTCCCCGTGGCGCGAACCACGCGCCCGACGCGCGCTCCCAGCTGTCGAGGACGAAGTCGACGCAGACCTGGGGGGGGTGCGGGCGGCCATCGGGCAGGTACACCTGGTACGTCTTTTCTTCGACCTCGAACGCCTGCGAGCCGCGCAGGTACGCGCTCAGCCAGTAGGGACGCAGGAGCCCGTCGCGATCGGGGCCCTCTTCTTCGCGGGGTCGATCGAACGGCAGGGCCTCGTCGAGCATGGCGCTCACCGCGTCGCGCATGTTGGCCTCTGCGTCGCGCCGCCAGGCGGTCGCGTCGAGGTGCGCCGCGACCCGCTCGCGGACTGCCCGCGGCTCGGCCAAGCAGACGAGGTCGAGCCGAGCGCCCCGGCTGTGGATCACCGCGCGCGCGGTCGTCTCGCCGAAGCGGAGCCGAGCCAGCATGCCGCGCGCCGTCAGGCGCTGGACCGTCATGCGGTCGTGCCCGGTGCGGCGCGTGAACGCCAGGATGTCGCGGTGCAGCGGCTCGCCGTCGGGGGCGCCCTGGACGCGCACGCGATCGAGGAACCAGATCTTGGCGCCCTTGCCCTTCTGCGAACCGTCCGCGAACACGTACTCCGGCGCTTTGCCGCTCTTGCGCTCGAGGACGAAGGTTTCTTCGCCACGATCGAGGACGAGCCGCGGCTCGTCGAACAGATCTGTCAGCTTGACGCGTGCCTCGAGCTCGAACGCGTCCTCGGGCTCGGCCGCCCACAAGTAGCCCTCGTGGAGCACGACGTCGCGGAGCGTCTGCTTGTCGTACTTGAGCTTGGCGACGGTGCGAGTGACGCGCGTCCCGACGGCGCCTTTCTCGAGGAGCGCCCGCTCCTGGCCGCCCTTCTCCGACGCGGGCGGCGTCGGCTCGCGAACCAGCACCGTGGCCGCGCCGCGGGCCCGCCCCAGGAACGACACCCGGCGCTCGCCCAGCTGCGGGGCCCCGGGCACCTCGGGCATGTTCTCGACCGCGTTCCAGGCGGCTTCGCAGGCCTGACCCTCCGCGTCGAAGGCCGGATGCCCCGAGTCCGCCGCGCCTGACGCCGACCCGGAGCCGGCCGCCCGCTGGCCCAGCGCCGGCTCGACGCACGCCGCCCCCCCGGCCGCGAGGGCCAGGACGGCGGTCGTGATCCACGGCGTGAGGCTCCGAAGCATGCTCAAAGTACGTCAAGCGACGGGCTGAATATTCCTGGCGCTCTTGCCGGTCGCTGCGGACGAACGCGACAATCGGTCCATGATGGTCCAGGTTCGGCTCGCGGTCATCCCGGCGCTCGCCCTCATCGCCTCGTGCAGCAGCGACGTCGACGTCCCGACCGGGGGTGGGGGCCCGGGCGGTGCCGGACCGGGCTCGACCGGCTCGCAGATAACGGGGTCGCAGTCGGCAAACCAGTCGACGGGCGCGCAGCCCTCGACGAGCACGTCCGGCACGAGCGGGCCCACGAGCACGTCGGGCACGATGAGCACGGGGAGCTCGTCCGGGAGCGTGATGACCACGAGCACCGGCGGCATGGTCACGTGCGACAGCGCGACGCCGTGTCAGGACTGCGTGGCGACCAGCTGCGCCGACGTGTGGTGCGACTGCACCGAAGACATGGAGTGCGGCGCCCTCTTTACTTGCTGGTCGAGCTGCATGGACGAGACGTGCACGCAGGCGTGCTTGCAGCAGTATCCGAACGCGATATCCAAGGCGATCCTCGTGACCAACTGCGCGTCCGGCCCCTGCGCGATGGCCTGCCCGCAGTCGGGCGAGCCGCTCGAGCCGTGCGGAGAGTGCCTCTACACGTCGTGTGACGCCGAGATGAACGCGTGCCTCTCCAACCCCGACTGCAGCGGGCTCTGGGCTTGCTTCATCGACTGCGGTCAGTTCGATCTGACGTGCCAGCAGGATTGCTACGCCGCGTTCCCGACGGGCGCCGAGCCGCTCGAGGACGTGTTCGGCTGCGCCGACATGGAGTGCCAGATGGTCTGTAACTAGGCAGATGGTCTGCGACTAGGCGGCGCCAGCTGGCAGCCACAGCCCGACGATGGCGCCGCCCTCTTCTCCGTTCTTGGCGAAGGCGTCACCGCCGTGGGCGCGCGCGATGCGCTGGACCAAAGCGAGACCGAGACCGAGCGAGTCGTGCGTGCCCTTGGGGCGCCCGTAGAACGGATCGAACGCGCGGTCGGCTTCACCGTCCGAGAACCCAGGACCGCCGTCGTGGACCTCGAGCACCGCGCGGTCGTCCTCGAACCTGAGCACCAACTGCTCGGCTCCGTTCGCGTGCTTCGCCGCGTTGTCGATCAAGTTGGCGAGCGCGCGAGCGATGAGGGTCGCGTCGCAGCGGACCTCGCGAGGCTTGCCGACGACACGCGGAGCCCTGCCGAGCCCGGCGCGGTCGGTCGCGCGCGCGGCGGCCGCGACCAGGTCGTGCGGGCGCATCGTGAGGGCCGAGAAGTCGACGCGAGAGCTGGCGAGCAGGCCCCCGACCAGATCGTCGATCTCTTCGATCTCGTGCTCGAGCTCGGCGTAGAACTTCTCGCGCGATTCGGGCGACTGGCCGTCGTCGCGCAGGAGCTCGAGCAGAAGGCGGATCCTCGCGAGGGGCGAACGAACCTCGTGCGACACCGAAGCGAGCAGCTCGCGCTGGTCGGCCATCTGTCGCTCGATCTTGCCGGCCATGTCGCGGAAGGCGTCGTTCAGGCGGTGAATCTCCAAGGGGGCGTGCGGGTGGAGAGGCACCTTCACGTCGTACCGGCCGTGCCCGATCTCGCTCGTGGCGTGGACGAGGGCCTCGAGCGGTCGCCCGATGCGCTTGGCGATCTTGCGAGAGACGGCCCAGAGCACACCGAGCGCGACGAGCAAGCTCAGGATCGACGGCAGCACGCTTCGGTTCGCGTCGCGGCACACCTCGAC
>ERZ761602.4679-NODE-4679-length-17164-cov-10.202817_pt1 | contig 17164 bp, 15 predicted proteins | sample MGYA00512165_ERZ761602 | MGnify/ENA primary metagenome ERZ761602 (study PRJEB28899, sample SAMN02445085) | bioreactor sludge metagenome | biome: EBPR sludge; isolation source: Thorneside wastewater treatment plant | place: Australia: Brisbane, Thorneside...
CCTTCGCCCTTGAAGGGCTCCGGTATGAGCGCTTGGGAGCGGCCCGGCGCGCTCACCGGAGTACCTTCGCCCTTGAAGGGCTCCGGTATGAGCGCTTGGGAGCGGCCCGGCGCGCTCATGCCGTCGGCCGCTGCTCGAAGCCCCGGTGCTCGCCGTCGCCCGGGAAGACGTCGACCGCGGTCACCTCGGCGCCCGCAGGGCCCTGCCAGGCCCACTCGACGATGCGCCGAACGGCCTCGTCGCTGCCGGCGACCAACGCCTCCACCGAGCCGTCGAGCCGGTTGCGCACCCAGCCGGCGACGCCCAGGCCCAGGGCCTGGCGCACCATCGAGCGGCGGTAGGTGACGCCCTGCACGCGGCCGCGGATCTCGAGGCGGCGCACGACCTCAGCCACGGCGGATCCTGTCCAGCGTCGCAGCCGGCAGCCGCCCGGCAAGGCAGGGCGGCAGCGGCCAGCCCAGCAGCTCGGCGAGCCGGCAGCCCACCCAGGTGGCCTCGGCCTGCGAGACCGGCGAGCCCGCGGCGCACAGGCCGCGGTCGATGCGCAGCAGCACGTCGTCCTCGGTGACGCCGAGCTCGATGAAGTGGGCGCGGGCCGTCTCGGTGAGCATCTGGGCCATGTCCTCGCACAATTCGTGCCGCTCGGCGATGTATCCCAAGGGCTCCAAGGGCCGCGAGCGGCCCTCGGGCAAGAACAGGTCGACGAAGGACGGGGGCGGCATCACGCCCCGGATTGTGTCCGGTGCGCGCCGGCCGGCGGCGACATCACGCTGTCCCCCCAGAACGTGACCGTTGCCGCGGCCCGCACCGGCGGCCCGGCCTCTAGACTGGCGGGGCCTGCCATGCCGACGGCAGCATGAGGGAATGACGATGAACGGCTGGCGACAGCGTATCACCGCGGCCCTGGTGACGATCGGGGCGGCGGCCGTGTTCTCGGCCTGCGGAGGCGGCGGCGCCGCGGACGTGCCGCCACCCGCCAACCGCGCCCCCGTGGCGCAGGCCGGTGCGCCCGCGGCCGCCGATGTCGGCTCGCCCGTCGCGCTGGACGGCCGGGCCAGCAGCGACGCCGACGGCGACGCGCTCGCCTATGCCTGGCAGCTGAGCACCGCGCCCGCGGGCAGTGCCGCGACGATCGCCAACGCCTCGTCCGCGCAGGCGACGCTGGCCCCCGACGTCGCCGGCAGCTACACCGTCACGCTGACCGTCACCGATGGCCGCGGCGGCAGTGCCAGCTCGAGCGTCACCGTCACCGCCGCCCCGGCGTCGCCGCCGGTGATCGTGCTCGACCAAGCCGAGCCGCTGGCCGGGACGGTGTGGCTGTCGCTGGGCGGCAGCGTCGCCGGCAGCGTCACCTGGTACGTGGATCTGGCGCAGCTGGGCGGCCGGCGCCCTGCCGAGAGCCACGCGATGTCCTGGGACACCCGGGCGGCCGCCAACGGGCCGCACCAGATCATCGCGCGCATCGAGAGTCCGTCGGGCGCGGTCCAGGAGATCCGCCGGACCGTCGCGGTGTCCAATTCGACGATCAGCCTCTCGGCGGTCGTCTCGCGCACCAGCGGAACGATCAACGTCGACGTCTCCGCCACCTCGACCCACGGCATCAGCGCCGTCAGCGCCCGCTTCGACGGCGTCGATGCCGGCGCGCTGACGCAGCCCAATGCCTGCGCGCCAGGGTGCTCCGGGGCGAACAACGTGTACCGCTTCGTCGTCGACGGCATCGCCGCCGGCTCGGGTGCGCACCGCATGGTCGTCGTCGCGACCGACGGCGCCGGCAGCAGCCGCACGATCACCGTCGACGTGCCGATTGCCAACCCGCCGATGATCGCGCTCACCGCGCCGGGCGACGGCGCCTTCGTCTTCGGCACGCTGCGCGTGGCCGGCACCGCCAGCAGCGACAAGCCCGGGCCGGTCACGGTGACGGCGCGCCTGGGCGACCTGCCGATCGCCCTCGTGCAGGGTCCGCCGTTCGGCGGCAGCCTCGACCTGAGCGGGGTCACGCCCGGCCGCTACACCTTGACGATCCGCGCGGTCGACGCCGCCGGGCAGGCGATGGAGTCGCAGCGCGCGATCGTGGTCGCGTCCAGCCCCGCCCGCGCCCACGTACCCTCCTTTGCCCTGCCGGCGGACGCCTGGATCTCGGCCACCGACGGCACGCAGGTTCTGACGAGCACCGGCGACGGGCATGTCGTGCTGCGCGAGCTGGTGGCAGGCACCGCGGTGACCTTGTCCGGCACCGCGACGCTGCGCTACGCCACCGACTGGCAGATCAGCGGCGGGCGTGTCTATGCGCAGGCTCAGGACACCGATTGCACGCTGAGCTTCGTCTGCATCTACGAGTGGGACGGCGCCGGCGTGCGCCGCAACCTCTCGGCCGCGAGCCCGCACACCGCGGGCTCGCGGTTCCAGGAGAACCCGGTGGCCACGGGCGGACACGTCGTCTGGACGAATGCCAGCGGCACGGCCGGGGGCACCTACACACTGCTGGACGTGCAGCGCCAGGCGCACACGCTGATCGTGCCGCCCGCGCCGGTGAACTACCCGGGCAACACCCAGATCGACCTCGCCGTGAGCGGCGGCATCGTGCACTTCGTGTACTGGGGCCAGACCGGCGGCAGCGGGATGGCCTCGCAATTCGACGTCTTCACCTGGGCATCGGACACCGGCGTCTCCACCCGCGTCACGTCCGGCGGCGCGCGCCACATCTACCCGCAGACCGACGGCCACCGCCTCGCGTGGCAGCAGACGCCCGTCGGCGGCACCGACGACGGCACGTTCATGCTGGTCACCCGCGCGCTGGCCGGCGGCGTGTCGACCACGGTTTCCGGCAAGGCCACGCGCTTCCGGCTGCGCGACGGCGTGCTGGCCTGGCAGGAACTGCTCACCCCCACCAGCCTGGCCGTCAAGGCCTGGACGGCCGGCACGACGACGACGCTGAGCACACTGAGCTCGACCTCGCTGATCGGCAGCACCAACGGCCGCGTCGTCTACACCGCCGGCGGCAAGGTGTACAGCTGGCACGCGGCCAGCGGCGCCACCACGCTGCTGCTCGACGTCATGCCCTCGAACCCCTTCGTCGCGGGCGGGGCGCTGGTCTTTGCCTTCGAGGCAGCGGTGTACCGGGTGCCGCTGGAGTAGCGGCCCGCCGGACCGGCTGCGTCCTTCCAGGCCAACGGGTCGAGAGGGGCCATCAGCGGCGGGCGGCGGCCGGCGGCCGGCAACAGCGTGGGCCGCAAGGCTGGCGCGCATGCCCCACGCCGCACGCCGCACCCCGGCGCGCGTCAGCCACGAGCCCGGTCAGCACCAGCGTCGATCAAGGCCACTTCGCAGCCGCGACGTCGCGGGCCACCTGCTCGCAGGTCTTGCCACTCGTGCCGCGGCGTTGCGCACGGGCCGCATCCTGTGTGCCCTTGACCCAGACCTGGTACGCGGCCGGCTGGTCCCGGGACCCTTGGGGCCAGACGCGATGGACCCAGGCCCCGACCCGCTCGAGGCCGGCGTCGACGTTCGTGTTGCACGCGTCGGCCTGCCCGAGCAGCACGGTGTAGGCCTTCAGGCGCTCCATGTCGGCCGCGCCCTGGGCGAAGGCGCCCGGAGCCGCGAACGCCAGCGCCATGACGATGAAGGTGACGGGGCTGATCGAGACCATGGCGGCGCTCCTGCATGCGAGGTGAGTGGGAAGGACCGTCGCGCAGTGTGCCTGATGCCGATGGTCGACCAGGGGCGGACGCGCCTGCGCGGCCTCGGCGACACGCGCCTGCGCGACGCGTCGCTCAGTCGACCGGCGCCGGCTTGCGCGCGACGAGGTCGCGAAAGGCCACCAGGTAGCCGATCGCCAGCACCAGCAGCACCAGCCAGCCGATGGAGCGCTGCCGGGGCACGATCTCGAGTTCCATCGACGTGCGGTCGCCGGTGCGCATCTTCGCGAACTGCAGCCGCGCGCCCTCGCGGCCGTCGAAGCGGCCGAGCTCGACACGGGGCACCACCTCCTTGCGGCCGATGCGCGGCAGCTGCTCCCGGATCCGGTGCGCGATGCTGCCGTCGGGGAAGCGCACCGTCACCGTGTACAGCGTGATCGGCGCCTCGTGCGTGTTCGTGAAGCGGTGGCGCAGCAGCCGGCTGCCCTCGGGCAGCGTGGGCTTCTGCCCCGGCTCGGGCTTGGGCACGAAGGCGACGCCGGCGCTGCGGAACGCGAAGGCCAGCGTCGCGCTGTCGGCCACGCCCTGCGGCAGCTCGACCTCCACCCAGGAGATGCCCGCCGAGCTGTGCGGCACCATCGCCACGCCGCCCGGCAGCGGGCCGGCCTGGAAGGCCTCCAGCGTCTCGAAGCCCACCGGTATGCGCAGGCGGCCGGGCAAGATGCCCTTCAGCTCCACCGTGGCTTCGGCGCGTGCCGAGCCGTCGGGCTCCAGGTCCACGCGCGTGTCGTAGCGGCGGATCTCGGTGGACCAGGCCGCGCCGGCGAGCCACAGGCACAGGACGACGATCACCTGCCTCATGGCGCCACCGCCCAGAAGTGCGGCGTCAGCCCGATCCAGTGGAACCAGGTCATCGCCGACAGCACCAGCAGCAGCACGCCGACCGTGCAGGTGACCATGCCGTACTTGAAGTTGTCGACCACCGAGTACTGGTTGGTCGAGAACAGGATCACGTTGGGCTTGCCGCTGATCGGCAGCCCGACCACCCAGTCGATGCACAGCGCGGCCGGCAGCGCAAAGGCGATCGGGTCCCATCCGAGTGCCTTGGCCAGGGTGATGATGATGGGCAGCATGATCAGCGTGCGCACCGTCTTGGACGTGGTCAGCAGGTGGCTGTACATCATCACCGCGATGACGATCGTGTAGGCCACGCCGAAGGGCACGGCCTTCAGGTCGAAGCTGCCGAAGAGCATCTTCACGCCCCAGGCCGCCGCACCGGTGTCGTCCAGCGCCAAGCCGCCGGCATAGGCCCCGGCGCTGAAGATCAGCAGGTGCCAGGGGATCTCGGCGTCGGACCACTGCAGCACGCCGTAGCGCGGGAAGAGCACGATCACCGCCCCGAGCAGGGCCGCGAACGGCGCGCTGATCTCCACGCCGAACCACTGCATGTGGAAGATGTCGGTCATCCACAGCGAGAGCACGCCGGCGAAGATCGCGATCGCCTTCTTCTCCTGCAGGCTGAGCGCGCCGAGCGACTCGTACTGCTGGCGCACGATGTCCAGCCCGCCGCGCAGCTGGGGCACCGACTCTGCTGCCGGGATGCGGAACAGCAGCTTCTGGCCCAGCCACCACATGATCAGCATCGTCGCCACCGCGATCGGCGCGCCCACCTGGACCCAGTCGAAGTAGTAGACGCGCTGGTCGGCCATGGTCTGGATCATGCCGACGGCGATCAGGTTGGCGGCCGAGCCGGTCATCGTCATCGACGACAGCACGGAGATGCAGCACAGGTTCAGCAGCAGCAGGTTGCGGCCGAAGTTGTTGTTGCTCTCGTCGGTCGCGCCGTAGATGGCGGCCACCACGACGATCAGCGGCAGCGTCATCACGGTGCGGGCCGCCGTGGCCGGGATCAGCGGCGCGAGCACCATGTGCAGGATCAGGAAGGCCAGCAGCGCCCACGCAGCCTTGCGGCCGAAGCGCAGGATCAGCCACAGCGCCATGCGCTTGGCCAGTCGCACCTTCACGAGCATCGAGCTGAGGATGAACGCGAGCAGGTTCAGCCAGATCACGTCCATGCCGAGCACGTACATGATCGTCTTGTCGCTGGCCACTCGCGTGATCAGCAGCAGGAACATCAGCACCAGCGAGGTCACGTAGGTCGGGAAGGGCTCGGTCACCCACCACACCAGCGCCAGCGCGAAGCAGGCGGCGCCGGCCTGCGCCGAGGCGCTGAGCCCGGCGCCTGGCGGCAGGTACAGGATGACGAGGAACACCAGGATGCCGGCCGGGAAGCCGAGGTAGCGCATCCAGCGCTCCGACGTCCCCTGCGCCTCCCTCGGCTTGGACGACAGCGTCATCCGCTCCATGCCCAGGAGCTCCATGAGCTTCTGGTCGGAGGCGGCGGTGGCCGTCGCCGCGGCCGGTGCGCCCGCGCCGGCCGGCGATGTCAGTCCCGGGGCCATTGCTTGTATGGATTCTTCAGCAGGTTGGAGTTGAAGTAGCGCGGGTCGGACGACACTTCGCGCACCGCCCAGGGCGGCAGCGCGAAGCTCTCGTCCTCGCTGGAGAGTTCGATCTCCGCGACCACGAGGCCCTCGTTGTCGCCGTGGAAGACGTCGATCTCCCAGGTCTTGCCGCCATGCACCTCCGCGTGACGATGCTTGTCGATCAACGGCTGCTCGCACAGGTTGTCGAGCAGCGCGGCGGCGTCCTCCAGAGGCAGCGGGTACTCGAACTCGCTGCGCGTCACGCCGACGCTCGGCCCCTTGATCGTCAGCTTGGCGCGGTCGCCCTCGATGCGCACCCGCACCACGCGTTCCTTCTGGCTGTTCAGGTAGCCCTGCTTGAAGCGCGTGCCGGCGCCCTGCGGCCTCCAGCGGGAGGTGTCGACCAGGTACTTGCGCTCGATTTCCTTGCCCATGGGGCGTGTCCTTTCACGCGATCGCCGGGGCGCGCCCGGCGGGTGTCTGCCGCGACCGCGGGGCGCCCTTGCGGGGCACCTGCGCGGCCGCCGGGGCGGATTCTCAGAACGCGAACTGCGCGCGCACGCCCAGCACCTTGATCTTGTCGCCGCCGACGATGGGCACCACCGCGGCGTTGGCGAGCTCGAAGCTGCCCGCGTCGGCATCGGCGTTGCGGTCCAGGTCGGCCTGCAGGTAGTTGACGACGAACTTGATGTTCGGGTTCGGGTACCAGTTCAGGCCGATCGTGGCGATCTTCGCCTTGCCGCCGGCCAGGCCGAGGCTGGTGGCGCGGTAGGACGAGGTGCGGTTGCGCGTGTAGCCGCCCGTGTCGTTGAGGTCGGCCATCGAGTAGCGCGCCGTGAACTCCAGCGCGTTCTTGCCGACCACGCCGGCGAACTCCGCGCTGGACGGATCGTAGCGGCGATCGCCTCGGATGAAGTACGAGTAGGCGACGTAGTACGAGTCGACCTTCGGCCCGGCGATCGTCGGCCACACGGCGGCCAGCGTCGGGTGCATGTCGGCGGTCACGCCGCCGAGCTTGACCTTGGTCTGCAGGTACTCCGCCGTGAGGATGTGCGGGCCGTACTTGAAGGCCGTCTCCAGCCCGAGCGTCAGCGCGCTGTCGACGTTCTGGATCTGCTTCGTGTCGAGGAACTCGATCTGGCTGAGCTCGTTCTCGAGCACCGCGGCGAACTTCAGGCGATCGTCGTCCGGCGCCGCATTGCTGCGCGGCCGGTTGTTCAGCACGTTCAGCCCGACGTGGAAGGCGCGGTTCTCCTGGCCGCGCCAGAGAGGTCGCCCGACCGCTCGCATCGAGTAGCCGAAGGTCTCGGCCTGGGCGTTCAGCGACGGGTTGTCGCGCGCCTCGCCGACGGTGTTGACCTTGTCGCCGAAGACGCCGCCGCCGATGAACAGCCAGTCGTTCGCGTACTCGGCGGCCAAGCCGATGCGGCGGCTCGGGGCGAAGATCTCGGTGGCGATCGACGACTCGAGGTACGTCGCCACGCGCGACGAGGTCACCTGGTCGAGGCTGAAGTGCGGCTTGAAGTGGCCGAGCTTGATGCCGACGCCCGGGATGCCCCGGTATGCCAGCCACATGTCCTTGATGTCGAGCTCCTTGTTGGCGAAGTCGAGGTCGAGCTCGGTCTCCCAGTCCTTGTGGAACTGCCCCTTGAAGGCCAGCCGCACGCGGCGGAACTTGATGTCGGACTGCACCACCCCGGAGTTGAGTTTGGAATCGACCGCACCCATGTCCAGCTGCACGCGCCCGTCGAGCTTGAGCACGTAGTTGCCGTCGGCGGACGACCAGGTCAGGTAGCCGGCGTCGGCCGCGGCGGACACCGGAGAAGCCGTGGGGGCCGCACCCCAGGTCGCGGCCGGCGCGGCCTTCTGCTCGGCCTGCACCTTCTGCATCTGCGCCTTCAGCGCGTCGATCTCCTTCTGCAGGGCCTCGATGCGCCGGGCGACATCGGCATCCTGGGCGTGCGCCGGCAGCGCGGCGAACGATCCGCCGAGTGCCGTGCAGACGAGTGTGGCCAACAGGGTCTTGCGGAACCGGACGGACTTGGACATGTGCATCTCCTTCTGAGCGAATCGGTGTGACCGGATCTGTCGCACTGATTCTGGTCAGCCCCGTCTGGCGAATCCAATCGATCGTGGAGATGGGTCATATAGACTCGGCTCTATAAGGGACGGTTTCTCGAGCTCCGCACCATGATGACGCTGGCCCAGTTGCGAACCTTCAGCACGGTGGCCCGGCTGAACAGCTTCTCGCGCGCCGCCGAGAAGCTCCACCTGACCCAGCCCGCGGTCAGCGCCCAGGTGCAGGCGCTCGAGGAGGCACTGAAGACCCGGCTGTTCGACCGCGTCGGCAAGAAGATCTCGCTGAACGACGCCGGCCACGTCACGCTCGCGGCCGCCGAGGAGATCCTCGAGCGCACCGCGGCGCTGCAGCGCGCGCTGGCCGAGCTGGCGGGCCTGGACGCCGGCCGCATCGCGATCGGCGCGAGCCAGATCGTCGGCTCCTACCTGCTGCCCCAGCTGCTGGCAGGCTTCCGCGGGCAGACCCCCGGCATCGAGCTCGAGGTGCGCGTGGACGCCGCGCGACGCATCGTCGAGATGCTGGCCGAGGGCGAGGTGGACGTGGCCATCGTCGGCGAGGGCGCGCCGATCACCGACAAGCGCGTCGCCGTCAAGCCGATCCTGACCGACGAGCTGGTGCTGGTCGTGCCGCCGACACACGTCTTCGCGCAGATGAAGAGCGTGCCCGCGGCCGCGCTCGCGCAGATGCCCTTTCTCCTGCCGCGCCGCGACTCGGCCAGCTCCGAAAGCCTGATGGAGCAGCTCGAGAGCGAGCACATCCGACCGAGCTCGGTGATGGAGCTGGGCAACATCGCCGCGGTCAAGCGGGCCGTCGAGGCCGGACTCGGCGTCTCGATCGTCTCCAGGCTGGCCGTCGCCAACGAGCTCGAGGCCGGTCGCCTGACGGCCGTGCCCATCCGGGACCTGCGGCCCCACCGGCCCATCTCGCTGTGCTGGCATCACAGCCGGCCGTTCTCGGCGGCCACGCAGGCCTTCATCGGCTTCGTCACCCGGCACGCCGAGGCGTCCGCGCGGACCGTCGCGGCGGGCCGCTGAGGCGCCCTCGCCTGCCCTCGGCGCCGCTTCAGAACTCCTGCAGCGTGGCCAGTTGCACCTGCGTGCGCCGCAGGCGCCGCGCCAGCGTGCGCGCCATCGTCGAGGCAATGCTGTAGGCCAGCTTCTTGTGCCGCTCGGCGAGCGACTGGAAGGCGCGCCGCTCGAGCACGTAGACCTCGGTGGGCGTCACCGCGACGGCGTCGTTGGGTCGCGGCTCGTTGTCCAGGAAGGCCAGACCGCCGAAGTAGTCCCCCCGACCGAAGCCGGCCACCTGCCGCGTGCGGCCGTCGCCCAGCGAGGCCATCATGCGCACCGAGCCCTTGCGCACCCAGTACAGCTCGTCACCCTCGGAGCCGCGCGCGTAGATGGTCTCACCGGGTGCATAACGCCTCACCTGCATGGCTCGCTCGAGGTCCGCCAGGGTGTCGTCCTTGAATCCCGCGAAGAGCTCCATCTCGCGCAGCTCCATCGGCGCCTCCTCCGGCGCGGTGAAGTCGCTCTCGCGCAGCAGGCGATGTTCGACGTGCGCGATGGCGCTGTCCAGGTCCGGGAAGACGCGCACCGTCCTGCTGCCCGGATCGACGATGCCCATCTGGTCGAGCAGGTCGCGCACGCGACCCGGCCGCGAGCCCGGCTCGCCCACCCCGCACAGCAGCAGCCGCGCGCCGCGCTCCTGGATCGCGTCGCGCACCTGCCCGAAGACCTGCGCGGCAGTGACGTCGATCGCGGGGACGCGCCTGAGGTCCAGGATCACGAAGCGCCGCGAGCGGATCTCGTTCTCGAGATCGACGTAGAGCTGGTACGTGTTGCCGAAGAACAGCGTGCCCTGCAGTTCGAAGATCACCGCCTGCGCGGACTTCTCGCGCAGGACCTCCATCTCGGCCTCGGGCCGGTGCCAGGTGGACGGCGCCTGGCCGAGCTCGAGCTTGTGGCGCACCACGCCCACGCCGCTCTGCTCCTTGACGAACAGCACCATCGCCATCAGCACGCCGACGGCCGATGCGGCGATCAGCCCCACCGTCACCGCGACCACGACGACGAGGGCCACGACACCGAAGTCCAGCACCGTGGTGCGCGACTTCAGGAAGCGCAGCGGTTCGCGGTCGATCATGCGCACGCCGATGGCCACCAGCACGCCGGCCAGCGTCGCCACGGGGATCCAGGCGATGAAGCTGCCCAGCAGCAACGCGGCCAGCAGCGCGAACAGCGCCTGCACCAGACCGGCGGCCCGGGTTCGGGCGCCGCTGTTCACCGCCACCAGCGTGGCTCCCATCGTGCCCGCCCCGCTGATGCCGCCGCAGGCCGACGATGCGAGGTTGGCGAAGCCCTGCGCCACGAGTTCGCGATCGGAGTCGTGGCGCGAGCGGGTGATCTTGTCCAGCACGACACAGGTCTTCAGCGTGTCGATCGACAGCAGCGCAGCCAGCGTCACCGCGCTGCCCAGCAGACCGGCCACGTGCGACGGGCTCATCCGCCCGATGGCCCCCCAGCGCTCGACGAAGGCGCCGAGGAAGTCGGTGCCCGATGCGCCGAGCCGCCCGAGCACCAGCGGGTTGCCGTCGAGCGTGCGCATGTCCGGGTAGCGCAGCGCCAGCAGGAAATACACCGCGACGCCGGCCGCAATGCCCAGGATCGTGCCCGGCACGCGCATCGGGCGCCGCGAGGCCGCCAGCATCACCGCCGCCGTCGCGGCGCCGACCGCGATCGCGCGGGCGTCCCACTGGTCGGACGCGAACAGGCCGGACCACCAGGACATCGAGTCCGGCAGGCCCAGCAGGTTGGGGATCTGGCTGCCGATGATGATCAGCCCCACGCCGGTGAGGTAGCCGCTGACCACCGGATACGGGATGTACTTGATCAGCCGGCCGACGCCCACCAGGCCGAGGCCCACCTGGATGGCCCCCGCCAGCACGCCGATGGCCACCAGCAGCAGAACCGTCACGTGAGGGTCGTTGCCGCGCGCCACCATGTCGATGGCGAAGGCCGCGAGCACCGCGGCCGCCGGCGCGCACGGGGCACTGACGAGGCGGTCGGTGCCGCCCAGCGCCGCGGCCACGAGGCCGATGACCACCGTGCCGACGATGCCGGCCAGGGCCCCGTAGCTCGCGAAACCCGGCCCGATGGCGGCGAAGACCGTGACCCCGAAGCCGATGGCCGCCGGCAGCGCCACCAGCATCGCCGCCATGCCGCCCCACAGGTCGCCACGATCGGGCAGCGGCAGGCGGCGCACGCGGATCTCCCGAGCCTGTGCGCCTGCGCCGCGGGCGTCGGCAGCCATGCCCGGCCCGGCCCTGGCGCCAGCCTCAGCCCAGGCCGACCACGCGCTTGGCCGCGCGCAGGTAGTTGGTGTTGGGCAGCTCGGACACGCCGAGCCCCTCGATCACCTGCTGCATGCCGGCGTAGTCCTCGCTCTCGCAGCAGGCCGTCTCGACCAGCGCGCCGTTGAACCAGACCTGCGCGTACTCGCAGATCACGCCGTCGATCGTGAAGCCGTAGCGCATCTTCTCGACCGTGACCACGCGCAGCGCCGGATGCGCGCGCGCCGCCGCGATGAACGTGTCCAGCGCACAGGTGCCGGCCTCCAGCGGCATCTGCACGCGCAGGTGCGTCAGGATCGCCGCGAGGTCGTCGCGACTGACCGGGAACCTGAACTTCCCGCGCGGCTGGAAGATCTCGTAGCCTTGCGGCGTCTGGCCGACCTTGGTCTTGATGTCCAGCAGGCCGTCGCGCACCTTGACGTTGGCCTCGTCGGTGTGCACCGAGAGGACGTAGGTCTCGGCCGGCATGCGGCGCGCCTGTTGCAGCACCGTCTTGCCGTTGTACATGTGCGCGCGCACCGTGTCGATGACACCCTGGCCGAAGACGCGGAACTCCGCGCGCGGGGTGATCTTCGCAGCCTCCTCGGCGGTGGTGGCGCGGTTCTGGTCGTAGACGGCATGCATGGACGCTCTCCGATGACGGTGACACGGGGGCCGGCTCCGCCATCGCGGAACGGCCTCGGGATGCCGCAGTCTAGGAAGCGCACGCCGCGAGCGTCCAATCAATGATCGGGCCGCGACTTATAAGTCGACCCTTATGCGATGCAGGCCGCCGTCATCGACGCATGGCTCGTGAGGCGACCCTCGAGCGAGTCGAGACCGCCGACGAACGCGGCGGGGTCCGCGGTGCGCGGCGCCGGCGATCGCTGGCCAGGGCCAAGCCGGGCCCGCCCGTGCCGCCTCAGCGCCTGACGACGCGGCCGCTGCCGACGACGGAGGTGTGCACCTGCGTCACCCGGCCACGGTAGCGGATATCGCCACTGCCCGCGATCGACGCACGCAGGGCCTTGTTCGCCGTCACCGAGGCATCGCCGCTGCCGGCGATCGACACCTCCACTTCGTCGGATTCCAGACCACCGAGATCGACATCGCCGCTGCCGGCGATGCCGATCTTCACGGCGCGGGCGGTGCCATCGCCCCGCACGTCGCCACTGCCGGCCAGGCTGAGCTCCAGCGACTCGGCCTGCAGCTGGGCGAGCACCGCGTCGCCACTGCCGGCCATGGCGAGCTTGAATCCGGTGGTTCGCAGCCCGTGGACGCTGACCTGGCCCGAGCCCGCGCTGGACACGGCCCTCAGGCGTTCCACCTCGATCACGACCTTCGGCGGCGTCCGCGTGCGCACACTCTCGCCGCGCCGGAAGCGCAGCTGCAGCGTGCCGCCTTCGACCACGGTCTCCAGCAGCGGAAGCAGGTTGTCGTCGGCCGTCACCGTGACCGAGGCGGCGGCCGCCTGGCGCACCTCCACGTCGATGCTGTCGCGAACCGCGACGGCCTCGAACGGCGCGACAGTCCGCGCCTCGGTGGCTGCACGGCCCGATCCCGTCGTGGCGGCCTCGGCCGGGCTGGCAGGACCCAGCGCCGCGCCGGCCAGCAGCGTCAGGGCCAGCGGCAACGGGATCAGCAGGCGGCGGCGGGTGGAAAGGCCTGGGCTGGCGGGCGGCGTCGTCATCGAAGCTCCTGTCGGTCCTCAGGGGTGGAGGACCTCAGGCCGACTGTGCCCGGGCCAGCCCCGCCAGGCCATGCCGATGCGACGAATCGTCGATCCCGCGGGCCAGGCGGCGCGGCGGGGCGATCCGCTGCCGGCGCAGCGCCGATGCGCAGGGTTCAAGCGCCGCCCCCGCCAGGGCCGAAGCACGGCAGGTAGCGCTCCACGAAGCGCTGCTGCGCAAGGGTCTCGATGGCGCCCGGCCGGGCCGCCCGCACCGCGCGGATCGCCGCCGCCGGCGGCTGATCGCATTCCACGAGCAGGCAGGCCGCCACGGTGCCCGCGCGGCCCAGCCCGCCGCGGCAGTGCACCAGCACGCGCTCGCCCGCGCGCAGCCGCGCGATCGCCTCGGCGCCCGCGTGTGGCCAGGCCTCGTCGAACTCACGGCCGGGCGGCTGCACGTCGACGATGGGCAGGTGACGCCACGCGATGCCGCGGGCCATCACGCGTGGCCCCAGATCGGGCACGCCGAGGAAAGCGAGCTCGTGCGACTCGACCAGCGTCAAGACCAGCCGCGCGCCCCAGCGCTCGACGACATCGAGGTCCAGGCCCAGATCACGCGCCCACGGCCGACCAACCACGCTGTCGCCTTGCTTGCCCGGGCAGAAGGTGATGCCGATCAGCCCGCCGCGAACGCCAGCCGGCAGCTCGCCGATGCGCAGGGGGTCGGTGAAGCTGGTACGGGGGGAGGGAACCATCGCGGGCAGCGTCCGCGCAGAATCCTGTCATGGCCCGTCACGAACGTCCAGCGCCTGCCGTCCGCGCCGTTCGAGCCCGCAGACCCAGCGGACAGCAGGCAACCGCCCGGCACCGGAGCATCATCGCGACGGCGAGCCCGCCACGGCCCGGGCAAGCCCCTCACCCCTCATGAGCTCCGACTGGTTCCACCGCCTCACCGGCTTTCGCGAGGACGGCTACGCTGCCACGCGCAGCCGGCTCGCCATCGACGGCGAGCACCTGGTCTCGCTCGTCGACGGCAGCCGGCACGCGATCGGCCGTTTCGAGACGCCCACGCTCGCGCAGCTGCGCGAGCGCTGCGCCGCCGCGCCGCCAGCCGGCGTTCGCACGCGCGTGACGTGCCTGGTGGGCGACGCACGCGTGCTGCATGCAGACCCCGGTCTCGCCGGGGCGCTGTTCCAGGTGGCCTCGCAGTTCAACGCCCTGGAGATGGTGTCGCCGAACGTGACACCGGAGGATGGCGTCACGCGCTACGCACACGACCGGACGCAGGGCCCGGCCTGTGCCATCGCCGCGGGTGCCGCGACGATCTGGCGCAACTACTTCGTCCCCCTCGGCGGGCACACGGGGCAGACCGCCGAGCGGCAGCTGGACCTGCTGGCCGGGCTGGGCACCCTGCTGGCCGAGGCGCTGGGCCGTCCGGTGCACGAGCTGTGGAGCATGCGCAACGGCTATGCGCTGGCCACCGCGGACGGGTTGCGCCCGATCGGCGCGCTGCTGCGCGGGGCCGACGAGGCACGGCGCGATCGGCTGCGTGCTGCCCTGGCCGTGGGCTGGCACCGCGACGTGGAGGTCACCGATGCGCCCCCGGGCGCGCGCCCGCGGGTCTCCCAGGTCTTCTGCTCGGCGCTGCCGGTGGCCTACACCCGCATCGCCCCGCCGGCCTGGGAGCCCTTCGCACGGCTGGTGCTGGAGGCGGCCTACGAAGCGACGCTGCGCGCGGCTGCCGGGCAGGCACGCGCCGGCGGCTCGGCCACGGTGCTGCTGACGCGGCTGGGCGGGGGCGTCTTCGGCAATGCCGACGCGTGGATCGACGATGCGATCGAGCGGGCGCTCGCGCTCGTCGCGGGCGAGGGGCTGGACGTCCGGCTGGTGAGCTACGGGCAGCCCCACACGTCGTTCGAAGCCATCGCGGAGCGCTGGTCCGCCGCGTGACGCGGTGGGGACCGCCGTCGCCTGGCCGCCGCCTACGCCAAGCGCTCCCGCACCGCCGCCTCCGCGCGCCGGCTCAGCACCCACTCGAGGTGCAGGCGCGCCCGCGTGATGCCGACGAAGAGCAGCCGCCGCGTCAGCGGCTCGAGGGCGTCGAAGTCGCACTCGGTCAGGACCACGGCCGGGGCGGCCTGGCCCTTAAAACGGCGCACGGAGTCGACGAGCAGCTCGCCCGCGGTCCATCGCGCGCTGCCGCCAGCGTCGTAGCCCGCGAAGCGCCGCGTCGCCCAGGGCCCGAGGCGCTCGGCACGCTGCACGGCCGAGTGCTCGCGCCCGCGCAGGCTGATCACCGCAAGGTCCCCGATCGCATAGCCCTTGTGCAGGCAGCGGCGCACGGCCGTCTCGGTGGCGCGCAGGCTGTCGGCGTCGTCGGCGTGGACGATCGGGTCCGGCATCTCGCCTTCGTGCGGCGCGCAGGCCTCGATGGATCCGTCGCTCAGGCGCAGCCCGTCGATCAGCCGCACCAGCGCGCGCGGGCTGCGGTAGTTCTCGAGCGAGGTGACGGTGGTCGCCTCGGGCAGCTCGTAGCCCGGGCGGTCGGGATACAGCTGCTGGTTCGGGTCTTCCATCAGGACGACGCGGCCGCCGGGGCGCACCCGCGCAAGCAGCGCCTGCACCCACTCGGGCTGCAGGTCCTGCCCTTCGTCGAGCACCAGCAGGTCCAGATCGGGCTCGGCGCCGGCCAGCGCCGCGATGCAGCCGGCGGCCACGCGATCGAAGATGCCGGGCTGGGCGAAGTCCACGACCAGGCCGCCGCGGCGGCAGACACGCACCGCGTACTCGTGGAAAGTCTCCGCGGGCGTGCGCACGGGCGCCACGCGGGCCATGTGGTCGGCCAGGGCGCGGTTGAAGCACAGATACGCGGCGGACAGGCCCTGGCGGTCGGCGTCGCGCAGCAGGCGCAGGGCCAGCTGCGTCTTGCCCGAGCCCGCGGTACCGAGCACGCGGACCACCCCCGAGGGCACCGTCAGGCGCGGCACCCAGGTGGCCAGGCCGGCGGACAGCCGCTGCGTGAGCCCCCCGACGCGGCCGATCATCGTCGAGACGTCGGGGGCCACCTGGAAGCGGTTCTCGAGGAAGTCGATCACCCGCGTGCGCAGCGCCGGCCGCGGCAGCCCGGCGCCGAGCTGCTCCGCGACGCGTCGGGCCAGGTCGTCGAGCTGATGGCAGTCGACGATGCGCTCGCGCGGCCACTGCACCGTCTCCGAACGCACCTCCATGTCCGGCAGCACCAGCAGGTGGTGCAGCCGCACCTCGAGCCCGGCGTCCTGCAGCCGGCCGCGCAGCGCGCCGTACTGCTGCCGCACCTGGGCGAGCACGTCGCGCGCGTGCTGACCGTAGCGCTTGAAGATGCCCCCGGGCCGGAACTCCACGCCGCCGCTCTTCACCTCGATGAGCATCAGTTCGCCGGCCTGGTTGGCGATGACCACGTCGATCTCGCCGTGACGCTCCGCGGCCGCGGAGCCGCTGCTCCACTCGACCCCGTGGAAGACGTCGAACGCGTCGGACAGGCCTTCGGCCAGGCGGCGCACGACGTCCCGCTCGGCGGCCTGGCCGAGGGAGCTCGCTGGGAAAGGCGGAAGGGCGGGGTGAAGCTGGGCCATCGGGTCGAGCCGACCGGGCCTCGGTTCGGCAGCCGGGACCTGCCGGTGCCCATGGCCTGCGCGACGGCGATCGGGTTGACGATGCTAGGGCGCGGGCGCGGGCATGTTCACCCCTAGGTGCGGCCGGCAGGAACCTTGCGCCCGGGGCCGTGCCGGCCAGCCGGGACATGCGCGCGCACTCGACGCAAGCCTCCGGGCCGCTGGGAGCCGGTGCCGGACCGGGGTTGAGGTGGCGCCGGCGCGGGACGTCCGGCGGCAGGGTCACGGGAGCCCACGGTGGCCCCAAGAAGGAAAGGGCCCGGAGATCATCCGGGCCCTCGTGGATGGTGGAGCCGGCGGGAATCGAACCCGC
>ERZ761602.4684-NODE-4684-length-17138-cov-10.728502_pt1 | contig 17138 bp, 13 predicted proteins | sample MGYA00512165_ERZ761602 | MGnify/ENA primary metagenome ERZ761602 (study PRJEB28899, sample SAMN02445085) | bioreactor sludge metagenome | biome: EBPR sludge; isolation source: Thorneside wastewater treatment plant | place: Australia: Brisbane, Thorneside...
ACGTCGCCACCAAGGCCGATGCGATCAAGGTCTGGACCGAAACGATGAAGTGCGAAGGCGTAACGAAGGCCGAGATCACCGACGCTGTCGCGACCGCGATCTCGCCTACGGTCGAGATACTGACGCTAAAAGGCTCAGCCGATGGCTCCTGCGACGGACAAAAGAACGGCCCGCTCTATCAATCGGCCGTCTATGTAAAGGAAGGCGATGCGTGGAAGCTTGCCTTCATGTTCGAATCGCCGGCGATGTAAGCCGAACGCAGTACAAAACAAAAATGCCTGCGGTGCAAAACACGGCCGCGGGCATTTTTTATTTCACGAAAGCGGAGACTTCGATTCCCTGTCCGTCGGTTTCGAAAGTGATCGTTCCGCGGCTTCCGGTGGTCAGCGTTTCGGCTCCGGCCGCGTTCCAGCGTTCGACGACCTGCGGATCGGGGTGCCGGAACCGCGAACGCCGCCCGACCGGAACTACGGCAAACCTCGGACGCACTGCCCGGACGAACGCCTCGGTCGAGGACGTCCGACTTCCATGGTGCGGCACCTTCACAACATCTGACGCAACGTCGGCTCCGCTTTCGATCAAGATGCGCTCGGCTTCGGCCTCGATGTCGCCGGTGAAAAGAAATCGCCGTTCGCCAAAGGTCAGCATTAGTACCAAGGATCGGTCGTTTTCCGCCAAGCTTGGCGAGGCGTTCGCTGCCGGATAAAGAACGTCAACGCGAACTCCACCGACCGTCATTGCTTCGCCGGCCACGAGCCGCTCGGCCGCAACGCCGCGTTCGGCGAGGATCGCGTAAAGCATCTGCGATTCTTCGGTCTCGCCCTGAGCCTCGGCAAAATAAGCCCGGCCGACCGAAAAATTTCTTGCCACATCTATCAGGCCCTGGAGGTGGTCGCTGTCCGCGTGCGAGGCGACGATGTGGTCCACGTGCGAAAGCCCGCGTTCCCATAAAAACTCCGAAACCACCATCTCGCCGATCCGTGCCCTGTCCGGCTCAAAGTCCTCGTCGTCTTCCGTCCGGTAATCGACTTGCCCGCCGGCGTCTATCAGCATCGTTTCGCCGTTCGGAAACGTGATGAGAGCAGCATCGCCCTGCCCTACGTCAAGCAGATCGACCCGCAGCTTGCCGTCCGGTTCCGGAGCCGAGAAAGGCGTGAAGACGATTGTCGATCCGAGCAAAAGCGTCAGTGCAGCAGCGGCCGCCGCGAGCCCTCGCTTCGTAGTCTTATGAATCATCGGCTCGGGCTTTATTCGAAACGGATCCCAGCGGAAAAGCATCACGGCAAGAGCGACGACCGGGGCAAGATAAAGGAAATAGATCGCGACGCCCGCTCCCGAAAATACCGGCATCCGCACGCCGCCGAGCCCAAGTCCGAGCACCGCCCGCGAACCCCAGACCGCCGCCGCTGATGCCGCCTCGGCCGCAGCAACGAACGGCATCGCGAGAACATCCGCAATGCTCCCAAGCAATAGTGCCGGCACCGCCAGAATTCCCATCGCCGCGACCAGCCCGCCGGTCCAGATGTTCAGCACGATCCCGGCGATCGGTATCCGGTGAAAATAGACGGCCATCAACGGCAGCAGCCAAAGCTGCACCGATGCCGAAACTATGACCGCCTCAAAAACAAAACGCACCACCGGACGCAGCTGCTCCCATACGCCGCCCGCCACGAGCGGCCGCTTGAAGAGCGATGTCCGCCAGACGTTCCGGCCGCTTTCGATCCGCCAGCCCGCCTCGCTCCAGTAAAGTGCTTCGCAGAACCGTCGCACAACGCCGGGCACCGAAGGCGGGAACGGCGTTTCCCGCGTTGGCCGCCAACCGCCGACGGCCCTCAGCTTTTCGATCAGCGGAACGGCGGTCGCGATTATCCCGAAAACGCTGGCGAAGGTCAGCAGCAGCGAGGCGTCGAAGACATCGCTCGGCCGCCAGGCGAGCAACATAAGCGAGCATGCACCGGCCGCATTGAGCATCGAGCCCGTCTGCCCCATCGCCCGCCCGATGAGGATAAAGCTGAACATCAGTGCCGCTCGTGTTACCGGCTTTTCCATCCCGACGGCGAAGGAAAAGATCCAGATCGCCGGCAAAACGATCGTCGCCTGCCGCACCCGCGACCGGACGAACCGGCTCGTGAAATAAAGCAGCAGCCCGGCAATAAAGGTGATATGAAGGCCCGAGATGACGAGCACGTGAAACGTCCCACCCTCGCGGAAGATCTCCGCCGTTTCGCGGTCCAGAAAGTAACGGTCGCCGAACATCGCCGCGGCTAGTATCCCGGCCGTCTGGGGGCTGAAAAGCTCGGCCGTTCGCTCAATGGCCGCACCGCGTGCCGCAAGGACCGTGGCCGCGATGCCGCCGCCTTTCGCAACGCGTTCGATCAGCAGCGGGCTCTTGAGCGTACACGCCGCGTCGATGCCCTGCCGGTCGAGCAGTTCCGGCCGACGCGCGACGCCCGGATTCAAAAATCGCTCGTCGCGGTCGAGCCCGCATTCGATGATCACCTCGTCGCCCTGCCGGAGCCCGAGCCGTTCGATGTCGCTGCGTGCCTCGTCCGAATCGACCGGAACGAACGCCCGAACATCGCCCTCGGTCGCCATTGCCTCGCCGCGGTGAGTCATCTCCGTCGCTGCAATTCGAAGCACCGCCGTTGAAGGCCCGACCTCGACCGCACGGACAAGCTGCCCGCGGACGGCGACCGGATCGGCCTGCGGTACGATGCCGAGGTCATAGATCGCCTTTACCCGCACCGCCGAAATCGACGCCGCCTCATAGATGTAGCCGAATGCTCCTGCCGAAACGAATGCTGCGAGAAGAAGAGCGGTCGCGGCCGAGCGCTCACGAAACGCGAAAGCGAGAGCGGCCAGCAGGACGCTCGCCGCCGCAAAATATAGCGGCCCTATCGCGGAAAAATTACCGCCCACCGCCGCCCCAAATGCGAACGCTGCCGCAAGCCAAAGGAGCGGATGTCGGGTAAAGCTTCGCGTGGGTGTGGGCTCTCGGTTAGTCAATTCTGATCAGGTGCCGGATCTCGCGGAAACGCTTGTCGCCGATGCCGCGAACGAGCATCAGGCTTTCCGGCCGGCGAAATGGGCCGTGCTCGCTTCGGTGGCGGATGATCTCCATCGCAAGCCCCTCGCCGATGTTCGGGATACGGCGGAGTTCGTCGCGGCCGGCCGTGTTTATGTTGGTGGTTTCGTGCGAAGGAGCGGCAGGAGCGGGTTCGAGTTTATATGCCGTTTCGGCGTTCATGCCGCTTTCAGCACAACCCGCAGCGAGCACCGCGATAAGCAGTAATGCGGCCTTCAACGTGGTTCTATAACGTCCGCTTTTCGATACTGAAAACGACATTCTCCGGCGTGCTGAAACGATGTGCAAAATGCTAAAAGTCGCGATGTTACAAAGACTTGAACGATTTAACATCGCCGAAATCCGTCGCTTTTCCACAGATTGTGTGGAAAAGCTTCTTACGGCCTCTTCAATGCTCTCACCACAGAGAAATGTCGGACCTATCCAGGCCATCCTCAGCGTTCCCTGCGGTCTCCGCGTTCAAAACCCTTTTAACGCAGAGCCCGCTGAGAATTTCGCAGAGAGAGCAGTGAACCGTCACATTCCCTCTTTCATTTCCATCATTTCGGAAAGCTCTTCGAACGCCTTTGGCAGAACAGGGCGGGCACGTGCGGCACCGTCCATTTCGCCGACGTAGCCCCTCGCGACCATCGCATCAAGAATGCCCGCCGCTCGTCCGTAGCCGATCTTCAAATGCCTTTGAAGTAGTGAAGTAGAACCGCGTTTTGAGTTGACGACCACCTTCAGTGCATCCCAGAAGAGCGGGTCGGCAGTTGCCGGGTGTTCGCCGGCCTCAGCCGCCATCTCTTCTTCGCTCTTCGTCACGGTCGGGTCGTAAACAGGCGGGCCGTAGGTCTTAACGTGCTCGACGATCCGGGCGATCTCTTTTTCATCGACGTATGCCCCGTGAACGCGGATGACCTGCGACGTCGCCGGCGGCAAGAAAAGCATATCGCCGCGGCCGAGGAGCGACTCGGCACCATTGCCGTCGATGATCGTCCGGCTATCGACCTTTGACGAAACGCGGAACGAGATGCGTGCCGGAAAGTTCGCCTTGATCAGCCCGGTAATGACGTCCACCGAAGGCCGCTGGGTCGCGAGCACGAGGTGAATGCCGACCGCACGTGCCATCTGGGCAAGCCGCGTAATGTACGTCTCGACCTGCTTTCCGGCGACCATCATCAGGTCGGCAAGCTCGTCGATGATGATGACAATGTACGGCAGTTTTTCGTGCGGATTGCCGTCTTCGTCAAACTGCTTGGCCGCGTTTCGCCGCTTGGCCTCGGCGTTGTAGCCCTCGATATTTCGGACCGCGTAGCCGGCCAGCCGCTTGTAGCGGTTCTCCATTTCGCGAACGGCCCATTGAAGCGCGTTAGCGGCCTCTTTGGGCTCGGTGATGATCGGATTACGCAGATGCGGGATGTCGGCATAAAGCCCGAGCTCGAGCCGCTTCGGATCGACCATTATGAAGAGCACGTCCTCGGGCGTCGCCTTATAAAGCATAGAAACGACGAGCGAATTCACCCCGACCGATTTTCCCGCACCGGTCGCACCGGCGATCAGCAGGTGCGGCATCTTTGCAAGATCGGTAACGTAATTCTCGCCGGATATGGTCTTGCCGAGTGCGATGGTCAGCGGTGATGTCGACTTCCTGAACTGCGGCGATTCGATAACGTCGCGGAGAAATATCGTCTCGCGGTCCTGATTCGGCACCTCGATGCCGACGTGGGCCGTGCCCGGAATGCGGTCGATCCGGATCGATTCTGCCTCGAGCGCGAGGCAGAGATCGTCCGCAAGGTTCGTCACGCGTGCGTATTTGACGCCCGCATCCGGCTTGAACTGAAAGGTCGTTACGACCGGCCCCGGCGAATAGCGGCTGACGGTTCCGGCAACGTTGAACTCGCGGGACTTCTCGCCGATCAAAACGGCAAGGTCGCGAAGCCGTGCGTCGTTGTGTGCAATGCGTGGCGGAGCCGGATTGAGCAATTCGGAACTCGGCAGCGTATAGCCCTCTTTTCCGACGACCTTTTTTTCTTCCGGCTTCTCTTCCGCCTTTTTCTCTTCGGCTGGCTTCTGCTCTGCCTCATCAACGGCCTCGGCGGCCTCGATGCGTTCCTCGGTCTTCATCGCCCGGGTTTTCTTCGCCGGCTTCTCAACAATGGTCGCCGGGACCGGCTCGGCGATTATCGTGTCCGGTATCGGCACCGTCGGCGGTTCCGTGGCGATCGGATGTTCGCGAAGCTCGCGTCGCCGCTGTGCCCGCTCGAGTGCAGCATCGTGCCGCTGAACGCCCTTGAGCCGCCGCCGCTCGAACCACTCGCGAATTCGGGTCTTGAGGTTCTGTATCGGCAGTTCGAACGTTGAGACCAGCCATTCGATCGAGAAATTTGAGATCAGCAAAAGCGAGGCGACGAGCATCGCGACGAGGACGATCAGCGTGCCGGTCGTCCCGATCAGCTTTGCGGCGAGGAACGGAAATGCACCGCCGAGCACACCGCCGTAGCTCGGCTCGATCATATAGCCGAGCCCCGAGACGGCAAGCACGATCATCGCATAGCCGACGCCGCGAGCGACCGTCGGCCGGAGGCCCACCGAGCGGAATAACCGCCAGGCGATAAAGACAAGCAGCGGCGGCAGGAAATATGCCGTCAGCCCGACAGCACTGATCAAGATCGCGGAGAGGTTCGCACCGACAACGCCGATCCAGTTCTGCGTCGGGCGGCCCTGGCCATGGCCGGTCGAGATGATCGAGCGGTCGTCCGGACTTCCGGTGATAAGGCTAAGAAAAACGAGCACGGCCAAAGCGACCAGCCCGACGGCAACTACCTCATTAAGCCGCGAACGCTCCTGCGGCTTCGCCCCGCGCTTCTTTACGAGCGTCGAGCCATCGGCGAGACAGTAGTTCATCTCGTCGTCGCCATATTCCTTTTTGCACGTCGGGCAGACCTTCATTTGCCGATTGCGCTAGTCCGTATTTGCCGGGCTCTTGATGCCCTTTTTGAAAAGAAGAAATTCCTTGATGAATTCGTCTATCGCCCCGTCGAGCACCGAATCGACATCGGTCACCTCGAACTTCGTCCGCGTGTCCTTCACGAGCCGATACGGATGCAGAACGTAGTTGCGTATCTGCGACCCGAAAGAGATGTCCATCTTGGTCGATTCGAGTTCGGCTGCGTCCGACCGCCGCTTTTCGAGCTCGAGCTCGTAGAGCTTTGACCGCAGCACCTGCATCGCCACCATTCGGTTCTGGAGCTGCGACCGCTGATTCTGGCAGGTTACCACAATTCCGGTAGGCAAGTGAGTTATCCTGACGGCGCTGTCGGTCACGTTCACGTGCTGGCCGCCGGCTCCGGACGAGCGGTAAGTATCGACGCGGAGGTCCTTGTCCTCGATATTTACCTCGATGTTCTCGTCGATCTCCGGCGAGACGAACATCGAAGCGAACGAGGTCTCGCGGCTGCCGCCCGAATTGAAAGGCGAGATGCGGACCAGCCGATGGACGCCCGCTTCGGCCGCGAGCAACCCATAGGCATAATCACCCTCAACACGGAAGGTCGCCGACTTGATCCCGGCCTCGCTTCCAGCCTGTTCATCGAGCAACTCGACCTTGAACCCGCGCCGTTCCGCCCAACGGATATACATCCGAAGAAGCATCTGTGCAAAGTCCTGAGCGTCCGTTCCGCCGGCTCCGGCCTGGATCGAGCAGATCGCATTGTTCGCGTCGGTCTCGCCTGAGAGAAGGCTTTCGGTCTCGGCTGCGTTCACTTCGCGCTCGAGCCGCTCGATCAGTTCGGCAAGCTCGCCCGCCGAGGCTTCATCCGTTTCGGCAAATTCGAAAAGCACTTCCGCGTCCGAAATGCCGGTCTCGAAGGCTTCCTGCTGGCCGAGCGCCTTCTCCACGCGGCTCCGCTGCTGAACGGTCCGCTGGGCCGCGGCCTGGTCATCCCAAAAGCCCGGTGCCGAGATCTTCTCTTCTAATTCTGCTAGTTCTTTCTGCTTGGCGGGTGCGTCAAAGATACCTCCCGAGTTGGAGGACCTTCTCTTTAATCTCGTCGTATTTTGATCTTAGTTCCTGAACTTCCATTTTCAGAAGTTTAACGAAACAAGACTGCCTAATCTACTACATACCGTGCATTTTCGGTTCCTGTGATCGCTGCTGTACAATCTCACCCGAAATCGAATATGGAGAATTCCGAGAACGAAAAGGGCGATATTGTTGTCTATAAGACCGCTGACGGTAAGATCCGGCTCGAAACACGATTCTACAGCGAAAGTCTTTGGCTGAGCATTAACCAGATGTCCGAGCTATTCCAGGTGCACAAATCCGGCATTAGTCGACACCTCAAGAACATTTTTGAAACCGGTGAACTAGATCGGGATTCAGTTGTTGCAATTTTTGCAACAACTGCCGGAGATGGGAAATCATACCAGGTCGAACACTACAACCTTGATGCCGTGATTTCGGTTGGATACCGAGTCCACTCGGTTATCGCGACCCGCTTCCGCATCTGGGCGACCCAAAGACTGCGTGAGTACATTATTAGAGGTTTCGCAATCGATGATGAACGCCTGAAGAATCCTCGGGTTTCTGGCATGCCTGAAACCGACTACTTTGGTGAGTTGCTCGAACGGATCCGCGATATCCGGGCAAGTGAGAAACGCGTTTATCTTCGCGTTCGCGAGATCTTTTCGATGGCTGCAGACTACGAGCCAAATGACAAAGATACAATTCGGTTTTTCAGCATAATTCAGAACAAACTTCACTTCGCAGCTACCGGGAAGACCGCGGCCGAGATCATTTCAGAACGCGCAGATAGTTCTAAGCCGTACATGGGACTAACAACATGGAAGGGTGACGAGCTACGAAAAACGGACGCGATCATTGCGAAGAATTATCTTAATGAATCGGAGATCGATGAACTCAATAGGATCGTAGTGATGTGGCTAGACTTCGCCGAAGATCAAGCAAAGCGACGAAAGCAAGTCTTTATGAAGGACTGGGAGTCACGACTGGATGACTTTCTTAGGTTCAATGAAAGGCGTGTACTCTCCAATGCAGGACGCGTTACCAAGGCTGCCGCAGACAGGCTCGCTATTCAGCAATTTGAGGACTATTCCGAGATGCAACGACGCATGAAGGAAGAGAAAGGCTCTGAAGATTACTTGATCGAGCTTGAGAATGCCGCTAGAGGTCAGCTTGAGGAGTAACGCTGTTTAGATCGGACGACCGTTCAGAGCTCTGCCCGATCCAGAGCCGGTTTCCGTCCGGGTCATCGAGTCGAAACTCGGTCAGGCCGTAAAAGGTCGTTTCGAGGTCCGGGATATCGATCCCATTCGCACGTACCTGAGCATGATAGCCCACGATGTCGCTCGGATAAAGATAGAGCACGCCGGTCCGTGGCATTCCCGGGTGCGGGTTGATCGACTGGTCGATCATCAGCCGGCACTCGCCGAACCGCAGCATCGCCCACCGCCATTCGTCATTGCGGTTCTCAACCTCGAACCCGAGTTTTCCATAAAATTCGACGCTCCGTGCGATATTCGCCACCGGCAGCATCGGAATAAGTCTTTCCATTTTCATGAGACAAAGAACTTCTCGAACCGAAGGTCATTCTTCTTTCGTCAACCAAAGAATATCGGCAATATCCTTGGGACGATTCATCGTTTGCTTGTTCTTTAAGAGGTCGGGCTTACCAATGATCGGTATTAAGATCCCTTCGAACTCGATGAACTTCCTTTCGGGCCACGCGTCGTCAAACTCGACGCCGTCTATCTTATTTATGATATCGATTCGGTTCGGTGGAACTCCCATTTGAAAAACAATACCGGGTGTTTTTAGGTCCTCGGGAGTTAGATCGGACAAAGGTGCTCCGAACTCAATGAGCGCGTTCCAAGTTCGCTCGGCGTTCAAATCAGACGCCCGGATCCAGATATCGAAATCCCCGGTTCCTCGGACGAAGCCGTGAAACGCAACGGCGTAACCTCCGACGACCAAGAACTCAACGTCCTTTCCTACGAATGCGGACAGGATGTCTTTGAAGTCCGGGCTCAGCAAGGCTTTTCTCCTTAAAGGCATATAAGCGGGTTGAAAGCTCCCATAACATCTCCCAACGCTGCTCCGCGGTCGAAGTCCTCCGAAGATCTCCGGCATCATCGGCGTCCTTCAGCGTGGTGACACGAGTGAACATCTTGCTTCGGTCGATCACTTTCATACTTCAATTATAACATTCATTGCTGAGCTTAATCCCAAGTTTATCTTCGCCGAGCCGAGCCAATACTTCGCCAAAACCCCATGATCATCAAACCGATGGTTACGATCGTACAAAACCATCCGAACCAGTCGCCGTATTTTACATAGAACGTCTGCGAGCCGTCGGAAGTTGCAAAGGTCCAGACCCGCGTGTCTTCTTGATAAACGGGTGCCGGGTCGCGGACCTCGCCGCGTTCGTCGATGTATGCCGTAATGCCGACATTGGTAACCCGGAGCACCGGCCGATTCGTTTCCACCGCCCGGAAGACCGCGTTTGCCAGATGCTGCCGGAGCACCGGGGTCGGCCCGAGATACCCGTCATTGGTCATCTCGATCAGCACATCCGCACCGCCGCGGACGTATTCTCGCCCGAGCTGCCCGAAATGCGACTCGAAGCAGATCATCACGCCCGCTTTCCCCTTGCCGATCGGCAAAAGATCATAATCCTGCCCCTGCGAAAAGCTCCCGACAAATGCCGGCACGACCGACGCAAGCGGCTCCGGCACGAACTCGCCGAACGGCACCAGATAGATCTTGTCGTATTGGGCGACCTCGCCGCCCTGCGGCCCGACCAGCACCGCTGAGTTAAAGAACTTCCCGTCCGCGTGGTTCGGCTCGGCCGAATTGAACAGCACCGAGACATTGTTCCGCCGGGCAAAGCCGTCAATGAACTCCCGCGTCTCGCGGTCCGATTCGTACATGAAGTTCATCGGCGACTCGGGAAAGATAACAGTTGTCAGTTCTCGGTTGTCAGTTGCCAGTTTGGCGAGTTCCGCCTCCGCCATCCGCACGTGCCGTTCCCGCAATTCCTGCCAATTCTCATACGTCAGCCCGGACATCGGGACGTTCGGCTGGATCGCAACGACCCGAGACAGGTCGCCTTTCGGGGCACGCGGCAAAGGAAAATCCCTGGCGATCGTCGTGAAAAGTAGGGCAAGGGCTATCCAACCGGCCAATCTCAAATAAAACCGTAACACCCGCCCATGGGAAACGGGCGTGTCCAAATCCTCCGTGCTTTCGTCGTCCGAGAGGCCTTGCTTCGAAAACCCGCCGAGTAAATAGGTCGTAACGATCGTCTGAAACCCAAGCACGGGCAAAGCCGTTAGAAAAACTCCGCCGTAGCTCGCCAAGGCAATGTTGGCCGAAAACGCCTGCGAATACCCGATGGCGTTCCAGTTGTTGCCGGTCAGCCAATAGCGGAGAAACTCGGTAAAGACCCAGACGAACGGGGCCGCGAGCATTGCGACCGCTCCGAACCGGCGAAGCAGAAAAGCCATGATCGCCGCAAAGATCCCCGGAAATATTCCGACGATCATGCACACGATCAGCAGCAGAAAGTACGCAACGACCGGTGGGAACCCGGCGTAAGTGATCGGGGCAAACGTCAGCCACCAGCACGTCCCGAAAAAGAAGACGAGCCCGAAGATCCAACCGGCCGTGAACGCCCGCCTCGACGATTCCTTTTCTCGATCGACAGCCGCGAGCAGCGGGACCAGAGCGACCCAAGCCAGATACCAGAACTCAAAATCAGGAAACGCGAGCACGAGCAAGACGCCGCCCGCCGCTGCGAGCAGCAAGCTTCGCACATCCGGAACCCAGCTCTTGATCCTCTTAAGCACTCAGCCGAGTTTAGCAAACTTCATTCTCCGGAAGAACTTTTCTTCTGGAATCTATCGAGATTCAACCTGAACAATTTCGTTCAAAGTGACGCGACGACCTTCGTCACAAATCCAAATTTTGTCAGAGCCCGCGTGACAATTTTCGTCAACCCGCCCGAAAACGGCGATCGGCATCATTCAAATTGAAAAACTTTCCGTCAAACCGCGCATCCGTGGCCGCGAACACAATGAATCCCTAAGGATTTCCAGCACTTTCCGGAAAAGCCCTTTATTTTTGGGCGGTTATCGTGATTTAAAAGAGGGTGAGCCCGGCGTTTCGGCCGGGCTCATATAGGAAGGACAACTGAAGGAACGCTCGGAAGGTTTTCAAGCACAGTGGCAAACCGCGCTCGGAGAAGAGATGGCGGCGGGGTCTTGATCAATTCAATCAAGCTAGCCGCTATTCTTCTATGCACTCTGCGTGCCACAACCCTCAATCTGACCCATTTTCGTTCCTTTCAATTTGTACGATTTGTCTAACCTGTTCATTTGCAGCTATTTAGCGAGGCGACAAATCATCCGGAAAGCTCTAGATCCGTCGAACCGGCCGAATGCGGCCGCGTTAAGCCTTTGCACTATTTGGAACACCGCTCCGCAAGCCTCTGCAGAGAACTGACCTCCGAGTTCTCACCGTCGAGTTCCGCCGCCGATGCAGCAAACGTCCTCGCCTGCTGGCAATCGCCGCGTTCGAGATAGATCCGGCCGAGCGCCACATGAGCATCAAGCAGTCGGTTGTCCCAGAAAAGTGCCGTCTTCATCGCGCTTGTCGCCTGGTCGCGGTCGCCGCGGCGGAGGTGTATCTTGCCGAGTATCAAATAGCTCTCGGCGCTCATCGGTTCGCTGACCAGAACGCGGCGGATCGTCTCCATCGCTTTATCGTCCTCGCCGGCCTGATACTCCTTCTTCGCTTGGGCAAGCAGCGTCTCGGTGCTGCTGACCGGCCGGGCGACCGGAGCCGCTTCCCGCTGGCTCAGCACCACCGAAACGAAATCCTTTCTCTGCGGCTGGACGACCCGCAGCTTCATATCCGTTATCGTCTTTGCCCGCGTCCAATCCCGCTCGAGCGTTGCATAGCGATTCCCTGCCGCAAGCTGCGTCCTTGCCTGATTGTCCACGTCCGCTGCACTCTCGTCCTTAAGCTCGGCCAACGTCTTTGCAAGTACGTAAAATGCTTCGCCGTCCTTCGGAGCGGCCGCCACGAGTTCTTTCAGGTATTCTGCAGCCGAAGTGTAGGTGCCGTTGAGAAAATGTGCGAACGAAAGATTGAACTTGATCGCCAGGTCGTCCTCGGCATTGGCGTGTGCCTTTTCGAGAAAGCCGATGCCCTCGGCAAGCAGAGCCGCTTGCCGTGCCTCGTCACGCTTTTCGGCCTGCGATGCCTGAACCGCGATTGCTCCAAGCATGTTGTAAAGGCTCGTGATCTTCAGTTCCTCCGAGAGCGGCCGGAGCACGGCGAGTGCCTGTTCGAAATCCGACTGCTGCCAACGGATGACGCCCATGTAGAACGAAGCCTCGGCATAGGCCTCGTCGTTGCAGTTGGCAGGGCGGTTCTCGCCGCGAGCCTTTTCGCTGCAGGCCCGCTCGGCATTGACCACTCGCTGAAATGCATCTATCGCTTCGTTGAACTTCCGCTGCCCGTAGAAAAGATGTCCGAGTTCGAGCGCCGCTTCGCCAAAATCGCCGGCCGCACCCGAATCCGAATAAAGCCGCAGAGCGTTCTTGAAAAAGTTCTCGCGAAACATCGGATCCTGCGTAAGCAAGCCCTTGATGTAGGCCTCAAATGCCCGGGCCGGGATCTTCGTCGCGGTTTCGATCAATTGATTTTGCGAGAACGGCAATGCCTTGTCGCGTTGATACAAGACCTGATAAGCGATCTGTCCCTGCATCGTTTGCAGATTGCCGAGCGCGTCGTTGAGCGCGATGTCGCGGGTTATCCGCCGCCCGTCGGGCAGATCCTCGCTCAAAAAGCGGCCTTCATTTACGCGGATAACGCGGGCGGTTACGTTGATCGTCGCGGCAAGGTCGTCCTGTGCCGGGATGATCGTGTACTTGCCGGAAACAAGCAGCGTCGCATTGCTCTCACGGGCAAGCCGGAGCGATGTCGCAAGGCTCGGGATGCTTGCCAGCGGCACGCGAAGCCGCTGTTGGATCAGCTTTCGCTCGCTGTTCGAAACGACGTTCAGCCCCGGCACCTGGAGCAGCTCGGAAAGCGAAAGCGCGAAGCTCTCGCCGATCCAGTTGAACTCCGGCTTGTTCGAAACATTTTCGAACGGCATCACCAACACAGAATCCGTCACCCGCTGCTGGCCAAAGGCCGCGGCCGCCGCCAGACAGACCACCGCAAAACTCAATACAAACCGCTTTCGCATAACTCTCAAGTATAAAATAAAAAGTTCGCCTGTTGTGCAAGCGAACTTGAGATCAAACCACTATGATGCCGAAACCCTGTAAAAAGATGGTATCCGGTACGGGATTCGAACCCGTGTTGCCGCCGTGAAAGGGCGGTGTCCTAGACCCCTAGACGAACCGGACACAACATTCACGCCAAAAGCGCGAACAGAAAGAATACCAATCCGCGATTTTCCTTGTCAAACCGATCCCGGTGAATGGTGCATGCAGAACCCCGCCGTGTCAGTAGCCCGACCGTGAGGGAGGGCGCAACTTAATGCGGAACCCGGAATTCGGAATGCGGAATTCGGAATGCAGTAACCCGCGCGCCAGCAAGGGCGTACGTCGAATTATGAAGTATGAATGATGAACAATGAATGACGAGTGCCGTGTCAGAGGCCCGACCATCAGGGAGGGCATGATCGAATAATGAACGTTGAATGAAGAGTTTAGAATCCAGATGCGGAAGCCCGCACGTAAGTAAGGGCGTACGTCGAATTATGAAGTATGAACGATGAACGCGGAACCCACAGGCGGAAACCCGACCTGTTGGGAGGGTGCCGTTTGGAATGGTGAACGATGAATGACGAATGCCGTGTCAGAGGCCCGACCGTCAGGGAGGGCTTTCCTCAGTGATGAAGGACAAGTGACGAGGGACCAGTTTCGAGTGCAGAATCTGGAACTTGGAATTTGAAACGAGCAAGCCCGCCCTCCGCCTCTAACCGAAATTTCTTGCCACCTCGCACCTCTACGGCCTAAACTTACACAATGAATCAGGAAAGCTCGCACGATCGAAGGCCTAATTCCGTTTCCCCTCTGACAATAGGAACAAGAACTCTCATGGTGCAGTTTACTCTGTTACTATGCCTCGCCTGTGTCGCTTGCACTGATGCTCTTGACACTTCGGAGAAGGATTTAGAATTAGGCGTAAGTCCAAAAATCGAAAACTCCTCAGAGTCGGCATCAACGATCTTAGAAAAAGTTTCAGACCGTTACCGTAAGATCAAACAGATCGATCTCAAAGGTTATAACCGGTATCATTCAACGCCACACAGCGGCGTTATTGACCAGAGTTTCGAATTCGAATTACGTTATCGGTCGAATGAAGCTCTCGATATTCTGTGGAAAGATGAAGGCAAAACGTTTGCTTTTTCCTCTAACAGGTCGCGATCCGTTTTGAAGGTGGACGATCAGATCGTCGACACCGATGATGACCCGTTTGGGGGGCTCCTAGGTATAGAATCGAATACTGGAAAGGATCGATTTGAAATTGGGCGAATTCTCTTCGGAAGCGAAAGAACAACAGGAATGCTACGGAGCTTTGAGATTCTGCATGATTTTGATGAAGTGCAAGAGAGCACGATTGATGGAAAGCACTGCTACCTTATCACGGGCCGGAACAGAACTTATCCGTTGACGACCGCGAAATATTGGATAGAGAAGTCAAGTTATCTGATCATCCAATATCAAAGTGAGATGAGATTCAAGAACAACCCAACCCGTATTTCAACGACAACCGAACGGTACAATTATGGTTTGGATTCGAAATAAGATACCAAGTGGCTGGTAATGTAATCATCGCCCCGAAGGGCCGCATGTTCATCTACGCCTTGGAGAGGAAGTACGGCGAGAACTGTGCAAATGACCGACCTTACAACTGAGATGCATAAGAGGCGATGGGCATTCGACGTGGTCGTTTGTTCTGTGGCCGCGAGCGGTTTTTATCTTTATATGGTTTGGCTAAATCGTATGTTCGAGACAACGCCGCTCAATCCTCAGAAGCTTTTTGGGGACATCCTTCTGATCATTCTCGGATATGCACTTAGCGTGTCTGTGGGTTCCATCTTCATGAAAAAGGAATGGAAGAGCTTTGTCTGGGTTTCAACAGTAGGGTCAATATTGATTGCATCGATTCGAATCGGTCTCGCGTTACCGGGCGCAATCGAATACTACTATCGCTTTAAGCCAGCGGAATCGCTTTTGTGGTACTTGATCAGGCCGGGCGGTATTATCTTTTTGTCATTGGTTACCATAGTTGCTCTCTCAGGAATTACGCTCGTCGCTTCGTTAATAGCTCGATTATTTATTTCGCTGTTTACGAGGAATAGTTCAGCGAGAGAACTCCCTAATTGAGCGGAACTATGTGACAGTACCCGCGTGGGTATGCGGCAAGACTTCAAAGCGAATCTGTGACATTAAAGGCAGAAGGGAAGGTCATAGTACTTATGAAAATTGTAATTCTATTGATCATCTCTCTTCTCTGCGTTAGTTGTTTCGGTTCAGTTTTAGCGGAGAAGTGTAATGAGGGTTGGTGTCTCCGAATTAGAACGTTTGCAAGTCCCGGCGAGTATACGTTCGTTGTAGAACATCGTGCTGGCACAAATCAAGGTTGGATTCCTTTATCGAAATATGAACAGGAAGAGCCGATACAGGAACGAAACGCTCAACGGCAAATCCAGATTCCTTCCGATGAGCTTGGGTATTTCTGGATTGGCACGACCTTCGGTGTTTCGAAAGACCGAGGAGCAACGTGGAAATTGACGGATTTCGAGAAGGAATCGATACATGCTAAAGAAAGAGTTCTTCTTGAGATCATTAGTGCAACCATAAATGAAGATGGCACAGGAGAGGTTCGGTTCCGCGAGCATTATTTGGTGGGTCCGCAGCCTGTGTTTTCGACAAAGGACTTTGGATTTACTTGGGAAGAGCATAGCGAAGCCAAAGAGCAAATGCTTAATCGATCCGTCGGTCGTCGTTGAGCAATGAATTGTTGAATCTTTGATGTTTTAGGATCCGTTTTATTTCGAGTTCTATTCCGGAGCCGTTCGGCGGGAAGTCTTTTGGCTCGATCTGGGCAGGTGCGCCGAACGAAAAGAACCGGTGCCTGGCCGTGACGGTGTAAGCCGAGCACGGCAAAACGGGCTCGAACGCGAATACCCCAAATGGGTTAGAAAGTACCGCCGCGATCGGTACCCGCGGCTCCGCCGCCGGTCTTTCTGTGTGGCTTCGGTCTGTGCTTTCTGTGGTTATGGTTTCCTTTTCGAACACAGAAAGCACAGACGAAAGCCACAGAAGGCGGTCTTGCTTTCTTCTTTCGTGGTTAAAAACATTTCGACGACCGATGCCACCGTCTGCGACGGTTCCGGGATTGGCTCGGCACGCGACCCACGTCTTGCGACGTGGGCTACATTAATTTCGTCGTCTCCGACGACTCCGGCGTTGTGCATCTAGCGTTCCGAGTGAATTGGCATTTCGAAGGGCTCCGTTAGGAGCCAAATTTTTATAGAAAGGAGACCAAAAAGATGGGCCGAGCCCCGTCAGGGGCGGCACGGACCGCTGTCCGAAACAATGCCGCTCCTACGGAGCTTTTGTTAGAGCTTTACGTTCGCGTCTATAAACATCACGCTCCTAACGGAGCTAAGAGCCCTTTCTCCGTGTCCGAGGCCCGAACGTCAGGAAGGGCGGAACCGAATGATGAATGATGAACGATGAATCTGGACACTGGAATCTGGAATTACAAACTTCGCAACCTTCGAAACTTCGCAACTCTCGCAACTCTGAAACGCGCCCCTTCCACATCATCCATATCTTCCATATCTCACGGATCGCCGTTCAGTTTCGATCGAAGGAAGAAGAGAATGGACAGCGGGAGGAAGTGAGCAGTAAGCAGTGAGCCGTTAGCTGTTAGCCGAAGGCCCAAGCCCGGAGACCAAAGCCCATTCTTAACCAATTTACGATGGTCCGATTAACAATTGACAATGCGACGATGCAGATCCAA
>ERZ761602.4685-NODE-4685-length-17131-cov-4.602717_pt1 | contig 17131 bp, 10 predicted proteins | sample MGYA00512165_ERZ761602 | MGnify/ENA primary metagenome ERZ761602 (study PRJEB28899, sample SAMN02445085) | bioreactor sludge metagenome | biome: EBPR sludge; isolation source: Thorneside wastewater treatment plant | place: Australia: Brisbane, Thorneside...
GGCAGCATCCAGGCCCAGCGACTCCAGCTCAGCGGAGGCACGCTCACCGGCACGCCGACGTTCCTCGGTACGCTGTCGTGGCTGGGCACGTCGCTCAACAGCACCGGCGTGACGACGATCGGCGCCGGTGCGACGCTGACCATCGCCAGCGGCGCCAATCACGACTTCTCCGGCCACTCGATCGTCAACCAGGGCACGGTGGCCTGGACGGACGGCGATCTGCGCTCGGGCAACGGCGGCAGCGTTTCGAACCAGGGCGTGTGGAACGACTCCGCCGCGGCGGGCGCGGTCAACGGCGCGTTCGGCGGCGGCGCGACCTTCGTCAACGCCAGTGCGGGCACGTACCGCAAGCTCAGCGGCAACACGACGTTCACCGTCCCGGTGACGAACCTCGGCCTGATCGACGTCGCGGGGGGCACGCTCGCGCTCCAGGGCGGGTTCACCCAGACCGGCACGGTCGCGGTGGCGGCCAACGCCCTCCTGACGGCGACGCCGTCGCTCTCGTTCGACGCCGGGTCGACGCTGCGCGGAGCGGGCGGCGTCAGTGCCGGCACGATCAGCCTGGGCGGCGCGACCTATCCGGGAGCGGTGGGCACGGTCGGATCGCTGGCGCTCACCGGCGTCGTGGTGTTCCTGCCGGGATCGACCGTCGAGTTTGACCTCGGCGGCACCGTGCCGGGCACGCAGCACGACCAGTTGTCGATCACGGGTCCCGCGACGCTGGGCGGCACCCTCGCCGTGCGCTTCACCGGAGGTTTCCAATCCGTGGCGACGGCGGGCATGACGTTCGAACTGCTTGGCGCAACGGCGCTCATCGGGTCCTTCGCCAACGTGCCCAACGGCGGGATTCTGACGACGGCCGACGGCTTGGGCACCTTTCGGGTGAATTACGGCGTGGGCAGCCCGTACGCGCTGAACCAGGTCGTGCTTTCGAACTTCGTCGCCGTGCCGGAGCCCGAGACCTGGGCGTTGCTGCTGCTCGGACTCGCTGCCGCCGGCTATCGCGGCTACCGCCGGTGGCGGCGCCGCGCCTGACCGAACGATGCAGCAGGTGGAGCCGCCTGTCCCCAGGCGGCTGGCGTGCGAAGGACCGGTCCGCAGCGGCGTGAGGACAAGCCGCTCCACCTTCCAGGGTGGCCGTGCTCAGGGGTGAGTCGAAACCCGACCACCCGCCCGACCCGGGCGCTGCGAGCGCGTGCGGAAACGACGTCGGCGCCTTTTTTCCCTGTCTTTCTCCGCCCTGGCGGGCAAGTGTCGCGGCTCCCTTCCTTCATGCGCATTCATCCGTTCCAAGGTCTCGTTCCCACGCCGGCGCTCGCTCCGGAGGTCGCCTGCGTGCCGTACGACGTCGTCAACGCCGCCGAGGCCGCCGCCCTGGCCTCCGGCAAGCCCCGCAGCCTGCTGCACGTGGATCGCGCGGAGATCGATCTTCCCGCCGGGACGGATCCGTACAGCGAGGCGGTGTATGCCAAGGCCCTGGAGAACTTTCTCGCGCTGCAACGCGGAGGCGTCCTCGTGCGCGAGAGCGAGCCCTGTCTCTACGTCTACCAGCAGCAGATGGGCAGCCACGTGCAGCGCGGACTCATCGCCGGGTGCCATGTCGACGACTACGACCAGGGACTGATCAAGAAGCACGAGAAGACGCGCAAGGACAAGGAGGACGACCGCACGAAGCTGATCGACACGTTGAGCGCCGACACCGGGCCCGTGTTCCTGACCTATCGCGACCAAGCCGCCGTCACGGCGCTCGTCAACGCGAAGACGGCCGAACCGGCCTTGCACGACTTCACGGCGCCGGACGGCATCCGCCACACGGTCTGGCGCATCGCCGGCGGAGCGGAATGGGTGCAGGCCTTCGCCGCCGTGCCGGTCACGTACATCGCCGACGGCCACCATCGCGCCGCGAGCGCCGCGCGCGTCGCGCGGCTGCGGCGGGAGCGCAACGCGAAGCATACCGGGAACGAGGATTACAACTGGTTCCTCTGCGTCCTGTTCCCGGCGAGCGAGCTCAGGATTCTCCCCTACAACCGCATCGTCGTCGATCTGAACGGCCTCGCGCCCGCCGACTTCCTGGCCCGGGCGCGGGAGCTCTTTGGCCTGCGGGAAGACGCCCCGCCGTCACCTACCGCGGTCGGCGAGGTGAGCATGTACGTGGGAGGGAAATGGTACGGCCTGCGCATGACGCCCGAGCCGAAAGCCGATCCGGTGAGCCGGCTCGACGTGAGCGTGCTGCAGGACCGGCTGCTCGGCCCGGTGCTCGGCATCGCCGATGTGCGCACGAGCAAGCGCATCGATTTCGTCGGCGGCATTCGCGGCACCGCCGAGCTCGTGAAGCGCGTCGATGCCGAGGGCGGCGTGGCGTTCTCCCTGTATCCGGTGACCTTGGACCAGCTCATGGACATCGCCGACGCCGGCCAGATCATGCCGCCGAAGAGCACCTGGTTCGAGCCGAAGCTGCGCTCCGGCCTGGTCATCCACACGTTCTGACCGCCGCCTCCGCGGAGAACGGCCGCGTCATCCTCCGCCCAGGCGGGCGCGGGCGTCGGGTGGCACCTCGACCACGGTCGTGCCCACGTCGGAGACGAAGGTCTCGCTGGTCTGGTTGACTTCGACCGTCCGCGTGCCGCCCGATACCCGGATGGCCAGCGCGCCGTGCAGGGTCACCCGGTAGCGGACGATGTGCCCGCCGCGTCGCCAGAGCTTGAAGCTGCCGGTGGCGCGCAGGGGCGCGATCGCCTCCTGGCCGTCGCGCACGAGCAGGAGTCGGGCGCCCGTCTCCGACAGCGTCCCCGTGATGGTGCCGTCCTCGAATCCCAGGGGACCGTCGTGGCTGGCCACGATCACGCCGAGTTCCTGGTGCGGCAGGCTCAGTCCGGGCTGCAGGTTGCTGTAGGCCGGGCGCTCCGTCCCGGCCTGGGTCCGGCGGGACCGGGGCGCCGGAAGGCCGCCTCCCGGAACTGCGCTGCTCGGAGGCCGGGCGGCAGCCACGTCACCGGGCGCGTCCGCGAGCTCGTCGGGACGGCGCCAGCCGGTGTCGGTCTCGACGACGCAGTCGACGTTGCCGCGGAAAATGAAGGCGACGTGGGTCTCCGTCACGCTTCGGCCGAGCCGCCGTCGCAGGGCGTTGACCGCCGGCATCGTCACGCGGGAAAAGCCGTCACGGCCCGTGCGGCCCGCGATCTCGTAGGTACGGGCATCGTCGATGACGGTCGTGACCCAGCGGTACCCGGACTCCTCGGACAGCCGCATGGCGGCGACGACGGCGTCTTCGGCGGGACCGGCTGCCGCCGGCAGGGTCAGTGCGCCGAGCATCGCACCGAGGGCGGGGTGGGTTTTCATCGGAGCGAGACCGGGCGCTGCCTCAGGGGAACAGGCCCCGGCTCTGCTTCGCGTCCGCCACCCGCTGGATACCGAGGGTCAGCGCCGCCAGCCGGCGGCTGAACTTGAACTTCCGCTTCTGGTATTCGACCGACTCCTTCGCCTTGTCGAGGATGCCATGGAGCTTCGCCATCACCTCATCACGGGACCAATAGAAGTTCGAGAGGTTCTGAAGCCATTCGAAGTAGGAGACCACGACGCCGCCGGCATTGCACAGCACGTCGGGGATGATCTCGATGTCGCCCCGCTGCTCGATCAGCCGGTCGGCCGTGTTGGTGGTGGGCCCGTTGGCGGCCTCCGCGATCAACCGGCACTTCAGTCGCGACGCGTTCTTCTCGGTGATCTGCCGCTCGAGCGCGGCCGGCACGAGGACGGTGCACTTGAGCTCCAGCAGCTCGGCGTTGCCGATCGGTTCGCCCCCGTCGAAATCGCGCAGCACTTTCTGGTACCGGACGAAGTCGAGCGCCTTCTTCAGATTGATGCCCTTCGGATTATGGATTCCGCCGGTGTAGTCGGAAATGGCGATGACCTTCGCGCCGTATCCGGCGAGGGCGAGCGCGGTCTCGCTGCCCACGTTGCCGAAACCCTGGATTGCCACCGTGGCCTTGCGCACCGGGATTTTCATGTCCTCGAGGTATTTGACCACGAGATACGCGACGCCGGCGCCCGTCGCCTCGCGGCGCCCCTCCGAGCCGCCGAGGGCGAGGGGCTTGCCCGTGACGACGGCGGGGGCGACGTGGCCGACATGGTTGGAATAGGTGTCCATCATCCACCCCATGACCTTCTCGTTGGTGCCGACGTCCGGGGCGGGCACGTCGGTATGGGGCCCGATGAAATTCACCATCTCCTGCATGTAGCGGCGGGCAAGGTGCTCGAGCTCGTCCTCGGTGAGCTCGTTGGGGTTGACGATCACGCCACCCTTCGCGCCGCCATACGGCAGGCCCACGAGCGAGCACTTCCAGCTCATCCACATCGCGAGCGCGGCCACCTCGCCGATGGTGACGTCCTGATGGAAGCGGATGCCCCCCTTCGACGGGCCGGTGGAGAGATTGTGCTGCACGCGATAGCCTTCGAAGACCGTCACGCTGCCGTCCCGGCGCCGCACCGGCAGCGCGACCGCGAGGCAGCGGCGCGGGTACTTCGTCCGGTCGCGGATCGCATCCGGCAGGTTGATCGCATCCGCCGCCTGGTCGAACTGCCGGCAGGCCATGCGAAAGACGTCCGAATCGTAGAGGGAGGAAACGATGGCCTTGGACATTCCGGGAGGATAGGGGACGGCGACGGCGACGCAAACGGGTTCGCGGCGGTCCGCTGTTGCCCGCGCCGCCGCCCTGCTTCCACACTGCGCGCGCGATGCAGGCGGTATTGATCCGGATCGGGTTGTGGCTGCTCCAGAAATGTGGCGCGGCGCTGCTGATCGTGCTCGTGGCCGTCGCCGGCTACGCCTTGTGGCTTTACGTGCAGGAGGAGGGCTTGCTGGAGGGCCAGCGGGTCGAGCGCCTCGCCCGCGCCACGGCAGAGCGCGACCGGCTGCTGGCGGTGCAGGCCGCGGTGGAGCAGCGGCTCGCCGGCATCCGCGCGGAAGTCGACCAGCAGCGGGAACGCGTGCGCCAGGCCGAGAAGGTCATCAGCCTGCTGCGCGAGCTTGAAAGCTGGTGGGAACGCTGGTTCGGCAACCGCGAGCAGCAGGCCGCGAACGTGGAGCGCGTGCGCAAGATGGAGGGCCTGCGGGGCGACCTGACGGCGCAGATCGCGGAGCTCCAGCAGGCGATCACCCGTACGCTGACCGAACGCGAGAGCATCGACGGCGCCCTGCGCCGCGCAAATTCCGAGGTGGCGGCACTGGAGGCAAGCCGGTCGCGGGGCCGGGAGTTCGTGCTGCGGGCGTGGGAGCAGACACGCTGGTATGTGGCGCTCGCGCTCGGCGCCTACTTCCTCGGGCCGACCGTCTGGGCCCTGACGCTCTACTACCTCTTCGCCCCGCTGCTGGCGCGGGGACGTCCGATCCGCCTCGGGCCCGACCCGGCCGCGCTGCCGGAGATCGGCGCCAGCCGCGTGTCCGCCGACGTCACAGTCGGGCCGGGCGAGCTCCTGCGGATCAAGGAGAAGTTTCTGCAGGCCTCCGACGAAGGCATCGCGCGGAAGACGCGCTTCGTGCTGGATTGGCGGATACCCTTCACCAGCGTCGCGTGCGGGCTGGTGGAGCTGGTCGAGCTGATGCATCCGCGGCCGGACGGAGGCTTCCGCGTCACGGCGTCCAACGGCGAGGATCCCCACATCGAGCTGGCGATCGTGACGCTCCCTCCGGGGGCGTCGCTGATCCTGCGCCCGAGTTTCCTCGCGGGCGTGGTGCAGCCGCGGGGCCGGCGGCTGGAGATCCGGCGCCACTGGCGGCTGTTGCGCTGGCAGTCGTGGGTCAGCGGACAGTTCCGCTACTTCGAGTTTCGCGGCCCCTGCCGGCTGCTGGTGGCGGGCAGCCGCGGCGTCCGGGCGGAACTGCTGGCCGATCGTCCCGGCGCCGCGCAGCCCGCGCGCCGGACGAACCAGGACGCCACCATCGGCTTCACTCCGAACCTGGACTACCGGCCCGTGCGCGCCGAGACGTTCTGGAGTTACTACCGCGGGATGAACCCGCTGTTCGACGATCTCTTCGCGGGCCGGGGGGTGTTCGTGCTGCAGGAGACCGCCACCGCCGGCGCGGGCGCGCGTGCCGGCCGGTTCTGGGCCACGGTCTGGAACGGCGTGCTGAAGGTCTTCGGCTTGTAGCGCCCGGGAGGCCCGGCGGGTTGCACAAAACGGCCGGGTGGTTTCTCGTCCGGGCATGCAGTTCAAGCTCAGCGCGGAGTACCAGCCGACCGGCGATCAGCCGCAGGCGATCGAGAAGCTCGTGGCATCGATCCGGGCGGGCAACCGGCACCAGACCCTGCTGGGCGTCACGGGCTCCGGGAAGACGTTCACGATGGCGAACGTGATCGCGCAGGTCCAGCGGCCGACGCTGATCATCTCGCACAACAAGACCCTGGCGGCGCAGCTCTACTCCGAGTTCAAGAACTTCTTTCCGGAGAACGCCGTCGAGTACTTCGTCAGCTACTACGACTACTACCAGCCCGAGGCGTACATTCCGTCGAGCGACACCTTCATCGAGAAGGACTCGTCGATCAACGAGGAGATCGAGCGGCTGCGGATCTCGAGCACGAGCGCGCTGGTTTCGCGGCGCGACGTCGTCGTGGTCGCCAGCGTGTCGTGCATCTACGGCCTCGGTTCTCCGCAGGAGTTCTCCGAGATGAGGATTCCACTGCGGCGCGGGGCGGCGCTCGGCCGGCAGAAGTTGCTCGAGCGCCTGGTCGACAACATCTACGAGCGGAACGACTATGAGCTGAAGCCGGGCCGCTTCCGGGTGCGGGGTGACGTGGTCGACGTGATGCCCGCCTACCTGGAGCACGGGTTGCGCGTCGAGTTCTTCGGGGACGAGATCGAGGCGCTGACGGAGTTCGACCCGACCACCGGCGAGGTCATGCGGCCGCTGGAGCAGTTCGACCTGTATCCCGCCAATCAGTACGTCACGAGCCGGGGTCGGCTGGAGCCGGCGATCGAGGCGATCAAGCGCGAGCTGGACGAACGCGTCGCGTGGTTCGAGGGCCAGGGCCGGTACCTCGAGGCACAGCGCATCCGGATGCGGACGAACTACGACCTGGAGATGCTGCAGGAAATGGGATTCTGCAACGGAATCGAGAATTACTCGCGCCACCTGACCGCCCGGAAACCGGGGGAGCGACCCTTCTGCCTCATCGACTTCTTCCCGCGGGATTTCCTGCTGATGATCGACGAGAGCCACGCCACCGTCCCGCAGATCGGCGCCATGTACAACGGCGACCGCGCGCGCAAGCAGACGCTCGTGGACTTCGGCTTCCGGCTGCCCTCGGCCCTGGACAACCGCCCGCAGTCGTTTACCGAGTTCGAGTCGGTGACCGGCCAGGCGCTGTATGTTTCCGCCACGCCCGCCGAGTACGAACTGAAGCGCTCGGCGGTCATCGCGGAACAGCTCGTCCGCCCGACCGGGTTGCTCGACCCCGAGATCACGCTCCGTCCCACCAAGGGGCAGGTCGAGAATCTGATCGGCGAAATCAAGGCGGCCGCGGCGGCAGGGGAGCGCGTGCTGGTCACGACGCTGACGAAGCGGCTCTCCGAGGATCTGACGAGTTTCCTGCGCGAGGCCAAGATCCGGGTCGAGTACCTGCACTCGGATATCGATGCGATCGAGCGCGTCGAAATCCTGCGCAACCTACGCCTGGGCAACTTCGACGTCCTGATCGGCATCAACCTCCTGCGCGAAGGGCTCGACCTGCCCGAGGTTGCGCTCGTGGCGATCCTCGATGCCGACAAGGAAGGTTTCCTGCGCAGCGAGACGTCGCTGATCCAGACCGCCGGCCGGGCGGCCCGGCACGAGAAGGGAAGGGTGATCTTCTACGCGGACCAGATCACGGATTCGATCCGGCGCACGCTCGACGCGGTGAGCTACCGGCGCGAGAAGCAGATCGCGTATAATCAGGCGCACGGCATCACGCCGCGGAGCGTCAAGCGGGCGGCCCAGGCCAGCCTGCACGTCTACGACGGCTCCGGCGCGCGGGATGAGCCGATGGTGGCGGAGGGCACGGATGACGTCGCCGGGGTGATCGCCGAACTGGAGGAGGAGATGACCCTGGCGGCGGGCCGCCTGGAGTTCGAGCGGGCGGCCGTGTTGCGCGACCAGGTCAATGCGCTGCGCTCCGGCGACTATCGCAAGGCGGCTGCCCGGCCAGCGGCCGAAGACGGGCGCGCCCGGCGCGTCGCGGCGTCGGTGAGCGGCCGCGGCCGACGTCGATGAGCCGCCCGCCGCCGCCGCGCGGCACGGGTGGCGCGCGCATCGTTTTTCCGCGTGGGTTGTGGCGCGGGAGCCCCCGGGTTGGATCGAGCCCACTATTCCGTTGACAGGGGGGGGAGGGGGCTATGCTTTGGCGCCTTTTATGAAAGTCGTTTCCTCCATCAAGTCGGCCAAGAAGCGTCACCCGGCGTGCCAGGTGGTCCGCCGCAAAGGCAAGATTTACGTCATCAACAAGGTCGAGCCGCGTTACAAGGCGCGCCAAGGCTAACCTGAATCTTCCACTGCGATGAAAGCTGAAGGACATCCCACGCTGAACAACGTCTGCTTCCTCGACATCGGCACCGGTCGTCGCTTCCTCACGAAGTCGACGATGAAGTCGGCGCGCAAGGAACAGATCGACGGGCAGGAATTCTTTGTCGTCGTCCGCGACGTCACCATGGACTCGCACCCGGCCTATACGGGCGAGAAGCGCCTGGTCGATACCGCGGGACGCGTCGAGAAGTTCACCACGAAGTTCAAGCGCGGCGCGGCCAAGAAGTAAGCCCGCCCTCCACGGCCCTATTCGAACCCTCCGGATTTCCCGGAGGGTTTTTTTACGCCGTTTGCCGGCGTGCGCGAGCTTCACGTCCACGAACTCCGGACCGAAGGCGTCCGTTCCGGGGGGCGATGCTGGAGTACCCGGATGCGTCTTACACATAGAACCGTATTCCGCGCCAACCGGTAGGAGGGGTGCCCACGGAACCCACGGAACACACCGATGACGCGGAAGAGATGGGGCTCCGTGTCATCCGTGGGTTCCGTGGGCTCCAGATCGGACCCATGCACTCGGACTTCAAGTCAGCCATGACGACGGCCGTACCGAAACGTGGATCGGCTTGTCCTCAAGCAGCTGTGGACCGGTCCGTCGCACGTCAGCCGCCTGGGGACAGGCGGCTCCACCTCACGTCAGCCGCCTGGGGACCGGTGGCTCCACCTCACGTTAGCCGCCTGGGGGCAGGTGGCTCCACCTCACGTCAGCCGCCTGGGGACAGGTGGCTCCACCTCAACGGCATGAGTCCTTAGGCTTGGGGAACAAGCGGATCTACCTCGTGAACCCCGGACGGCAGCTTGCGCCGTGCATCCGGGGGCGGCGCGGTGCCAGGCTCAGAAGGTGAAGTCCAGCGTCAGCCGGACGCTGCGCGGATCGTACCACTGCAGGTGACCACGCTCGTCGGCATTACCGGCGACGTTGATGACCTCGGTGGTGTTGGCGTCGAGGGCGTTCAACACGTTCAACTGGGCCTTCATCGTGAAGCGCTCGAACTTCCGGGTGTAGCCGAGGGTGAAGTCGGTATCGAGGCGGTCCTTACCCCAGACGACGAGCACGTTGCTGTTGGCGTCGAAATACCGGTCGATGATCGGCTTTCCCCGCCAGCGCGCGCTGGCGCCGACGCTCCAGCCCTTGAGTCGCGACTGCTGGTCGAAGCTGTAATTGGCGACGACATTCACGCTGTCGCGCCGATGACGGCGCGGAGGCATGCCGTCCTGGAACCAGATGTCGGAGCCCCAGTTCGCGAAGTTGATGTGGTCCGCGAGTCCGCGCGAGCCGGTCACGGGCGGATTGGGCCCGCGCGAACCGCGGGCGTAGGACGGGTCGATGCCGTTGCCATGCGCCTCGAAGAACGTCAGCGGACGACCGAGGTCGGGCACGCTGACCGCGGGCGCGGCGTTGTCGCTGACTCCGGCCGGCAGCACTTCGCCCGGCCCGGCGCGCCAGCCGCTCACCCAGCGCTCCCATTCCGGGACCAGCTTGGGAAAGAAGATGGATTTGGCATCGGGGCCGTGGTTCGAGGTCTCGACGTTGGTCCGGGAGTAATTGACGTGCAGGCGCAGGTTGCGCGTGGGATTGGCGGTGATCTCGAACTCGTAGCCGTCGCTGGAAACGTCGACCTTGTCCTGGAAGCCCCGCTGCTCGGGCAGCCGCAGGAGGTCGCGCGCGACGAACTGCAGCGCCTGCGGCATCGAGCCGTGGAGGAAGTGGCGCTGGCCGATGTCGTTGGTTTCGAAATACCCGATGCTGCCCTGCACGCGCTTGTCGAAGAGGCGGAAGCGCAGACCCATGTCGCGGCCCTCGCCGACGCGCGGCGGAAAGACGTCGCTGCGCGTGTAGAGATCGACGAGCACCTGGCCCGACTGGTTCACGAAACTCTCCGACTCGTTGTAGTAGGCGCGCACCGGGGAGTCGGCCGACCAGCCCAGCGTGAAGCCCTTCGTGCGCGTGTAGTCCTCCGCGACGTCGTTCCACGGCGAGAGCTGGAAGTTGTTCCACTCGCGCACGCGCCGGTAGACCGGATCGTTCTGCACGACGTCGCGCGTCCCGTTGAGCGCACTGCGGCTGAGCAATTCGTCCTTTCGGATGCCGTAGACGGTGCTGAGGCGGCCGTCGAAGAAATTGCCGACGTGCACGATCTGCGCGGTGTCCTGGCGGTTGTTCGAATAGGTGAGCGTGTTCTGGCGGAAGCCGACATCGAGGCCGGCGGCGGCCGCCTGGCTGGCGATCTGGCGCGCGTTGAATCCGGTGAACTGGCCCGAATCGCCGTCGGAGATCCACCGGCGGATGAGCAGCAGCCCGTTGGTCGCGACATCGTCGAAATTGAAGCCGCTGTCGAACGAGCGGTTTTCGCGGCGTGAGACCAGCCCGGCCACCTGGTGCCGGCCGAACCACTTTCCGAAATCGCGCTCGTAGGAAGCGGTGATGCGCTCCTCGTCGACGCGCACGTCGTTGCGCCGCTCCTGATAATCGAAATCGGCGTAGAACTGCCCGAAGCGCGGATTGGTCGCGCCGTTCACGGTCTGCCGCGGGTCGCGGTAAACCTGGTATCCGTCGACCTGGTTGTAACGCATGTCGTCCTTCTGCCGGTTGAAGGCGACCTCGATGAACAAGTCCCGGAAAAGGCGCTGCTCCAGCATCACGGTGAAGTTGCTGACCGTGGAATCGTTCCGGTTGTCAGGCCCGTAGAAGCTGAGGTGGCGCGGGATGATCGACTCGTCGGCCCAGCTGGTGCCCGACGGGCCGGTGGTGCGGCGCACGCCGGTGGTCGAGAAGAACGTGCCGGCGCTCTGGTCGAACGAACGGCGGTTGGCGGCCATGGTGCCGGTGCCCTCGACGCCGGTGAGGGAGCCGGAAGCCGGAATGCCGACGCCGTTCCAATTGGACACGGCGTCCATGAAAGGAAACCGGTACGCGAGCACGCGATCGAGATCGAGCTTCTCGAACTCCGCGCGCAGGGTGGTGCCGAAGCCGCGCGTCTCGAAGACGCGCCAGGTGCCGGCGACGTGCATGCCCTCCTTGTCGTACTGGGCGTGGTTCTTCCAGCCGCCCTCGTTGTGGCTCAGCAGATTGACCCGGAGCGCGACGTTGCGGCCGAGCGCGCGGTTCACGTCGAGGCTGCCGCGGTAGAGGTCCCATTCCCCGGTGCGAAGCTGGACCCTGGCGAGGTTGCGATTCAGCATCGCGCGCTTCGTGGTGGAATTGACGACCCCGCCCTGTCCGCCGAGCCCGAAAAGGATGTTGTTCGGGCCGCGCGAGAAATCGAGGCGCTCCAGGTTGTAGCTGTCGCCGTTGACGGACCAAACGAAATAGTTGCGCGCCGTGGCCGCACTGAGGCCGCGGATATTGACGGCGTTGTCGGAAAAGATGTTGGCGCGGAAATTCGGCGACTGCTCGGCCTGCTCGGCCGCGTCGACATTGAGCGCGTAGCTGTAGGCCTCGACGAGGTCGTTGGCCGCGATGTCGTCGAGGAAGTCGCGCGTGAAGACGCTCGTCACGCTCGGCGTGGTGTAGAGCGGCGTGTTGACGCGGCTGCCGGAGAGGGTGTTGGTCGCGATGTAGCCCTGGTCCTGCGCGGCGTTCACCTCGAAGGGCGAGAGCACCAGGACGTTGTTGCCGCCGGCGCCCTGGGTGTTGGCGGGCGCCGTCTGCCCGTAGAGCAGCGCGCCGGAGAGCGCGCCGAGGCCAGCCATCGCCTGCCGCAGCAAGGATGCGCGCGCGCGCGGCTTTTCCGGCGGCTCTTCGCGCACCAGCGTGACGGCGCCGCCGCGCGGATCGATGACGGCCCGGAGCCCGGTGCCGGCCAGCATGCGTTCGAGCGCGGTGAGCGCCGGCATCGTGCCGCGCACGGCCCGGGTGCTCACGCCGCGGACGAGATCGTAGGGGAAAAGCGTTTCCTGGCCGGAAATCTGGGAGAAGCGGCGCAGCGAGGTGAAGGCCTCGCCCGCGGGGAGGTCGTAGTACTTGTCAGTCGCGCCCTGACTGGTTCCGAGGCCGGCGGCGAAGACGGCACCGAGGAGGGTGCGGCGCGAGACGACGCGCGAGGTGAGCACAGTTTTCATGCAGGGGTATAGGTGGGTAACAACAAAGACGAGCCAGCGCCTCACCCCTGTAACCAAAGTGTCGGAGACGCTCACGAAAGGACGGATCGCCCGGGCCGCGCGTGGCGTCAGCGCCTACGCCGCAGGATCGTCTCGTGCTCGCCCCGGCGTGTCGCCTGCACGCTGAACCCAAGTTCGAGCAGGCGGACGAAGGCCTCGACATTATCGGGCCGGAAATTTCCCCCGATCCGCAGATCGACCAGCCCGGCGTCTCCGATCACCAGCTGGTGCTTGTTGAGCCGGTTGAATTGCGCGACGGCGCTGGCCAGCGGCGTGTCGCGAAACTCCAGCCGCGGCGTCTGCCAGGAAAGCGCCTGGGCGATCTCGTCGTTCGACACCCGCGTGATCGCGGGCACAAGCCCTCCGGCTGGGACGGGCGCCAGCGCGTCGACCGAGGCGCGCTCGCCGGCACCGAGCTCGGCGCCGGCCGGAGCGGAGCCCGCGGACCCCGCCGTTTCCCCGGTGGAATCGGAGGCCGCGGCCGCGGCGAGGCGGACACGGCCGGAGGTGACGAGAACCTCGACGTTGCGATCCTCGCGGCGCACGTTGAACGCGGTGCCGACCGCCACGACCGCGACCTGACCGACCCGCACGACGAACGGGCGCAACGCATCCTTCCACACGCTGAAATGCGCCTCGCCGCGCTCCAGCCGCACGACGCGCTCGTGCGCGGAGTATTCGACCTGGATGCGGCTGCCGTCCTTGAGCTCGACGCGGGAGCCGTCGGGCAGCGCGAGGCGCTCGTTGACCCGGAGGTAGTTGTCGGCGGACGCGGACGCCGCCTCCGGCCCGGCGGACGACGGCGCGCGCCAGGCGATCGCGGCGGCGAGCGCGAGGCAGGCCGCGGCGAGCAGGACGCGGCGCCATGGGCGGGGCCGGGCGGGTGCAAGGATGTCTTCGTTGGGTTCCTCGGTGTGGCCCGGCGCCCAGTCATGGAGCTGCATCAGGCGCTGCAGCGCGGCGGCATGGCGCGCGACCGCGTGGCGGTGAGCCGGATGGGAATGGAGCCAGTGCATGTAGGCATCCTGCTCGTCGGGCGTGAGGCCGCGGTCGCGGCGGGAGACCCAGAGCGCCGCTTGTTCGTGCACCTCGGGGGGAATGGAGCCGTCGCCGGGCGGTTTCATGCGGTCAGGCCTTTCCTCTCGCGAAGAACCGGGCGCAGGCCTGCAGGGCCTGCGCCATCTGCTTGTCGACCGAGCTGAGCGAGAGCCCCATCCGCTCGGCGATCTGCTTGTGGGTCAGTCCGTAGACGGTGCGCAGCGTGACGATGCGGCGCAGTCGTTCCGGCAGGCTTTGGACGGCTTTGGTCAAGAGCTCGAGCTCCTCTTGTTTCGTGACCGTCGCGAGGACATCGGTCGTATCCTGTAAGACGGACGAGTCGTCGAAGTCTGTAAGGGGCGCGAACTGGACCACGTGTTGCCGGCGCACCGTGTCGAGGGCGAGATTGCGGGCGGTGGTGAACAACAGCGCCTGCGCGCTGCGGATCGCGCCGCCGCCGCGGGCCTTGAGCACCCGGCTCAGCGCCTCCTGCACGATGTTGTCGATGTCGGGCAGCGTGGGAAAGCGCGCCAGGAGCCAGGCGCGCAGGGCCGGCCGGTGGGGTTCGACTTCGGTCAGATACCAATTCTGGATTTCGGCGCTCGTGGGGTTCATCGCGCGGGAGCGACACATTCGCGGCCGGGTGCCGCGCCGCCAGCCGAAATCCGCGGAAAGGGACGATTTCCGCCAGCGTAGCGAATTCCCGTGCAGACTTCGGGCGCTGGTTCGTCTTAGGAGTGTCACCTGTCCCTTCCGCGCCGGCCCGCAGGCACCCGCCCTTTCGGGCCGGCGGCCGAACCGGCGGGAGACTCCCGGCCGAACATGCGACTCGCAGCGTCTCTCTCCCTTCCCGCCTCCGTCCTCCGTTGGACGTTCGTGGCCGGCCTGCTTGCGGCCGCGGCCGCCGGTGCGGCCGTGCCGCCCCCCGCGGCCGTCACGCACTTCATCGAGGCGCACTGCGCCAACTGCCACGATGACTTGAATTTCGAGGCGAAGCTGGATCTCACGGCGCTGAAGGTCGATGGCGCGTCCGCGAAGAACCTTGCGACCTGGATCAAGGTCTACGATCGCACCGCCGCCGGGGAGATGCCGCCGAAGGAGAAACCGCGGCCGGACGCCTCGGCGTTGCAGGAATTCCTGCGGGCCCTGGGGCCGGCCATTGCCGACGCGGAACAGGTCACGGTGGCCGCGGCGGGGCGCGCGGTGGCGCGCCGGCTCAACCGGTATGAGTTTGAGAACTCGCTGAAGGATCTGCTCCACCTCCCGACGCTGGGGCTCCGGAGCATGCTCCCGGAGGATCCGATGCTCCACGGCTACAACCGCGTCGGCGAGGCCCTCGACATCTCGCACGTGCAGGTGGCACGCTATCTCGAGGCAGCGGAGCTCGGACTGCGCGAGGCGGTGGCGACCCAGGTGGCGCCACCCCCGCAGACCACCCGGCGGCACTACACCTGGCAGCAGCGCCAGTTCGTGAAGCGGGTCGGCCCGGACCTTCGCCGGACGCATCCTGTGGTCGGATACGAGGTGCAGTATGACCTGGTGGATCGCCGCCGGCCCAACGGCGGCCCGCAACGCACCCCGGCGCCCGATCTCGCCGCGGCCTCGCGTCCGGAGCGCCGGGAGCAGGAGGCGGTGGTGAAGGTCATGAGCACCTATGAGCCCAACTACATCCGCTGGGAACAGTTCACGGCTCCGGTCACGGGTCGCTACCGGCTCAAGTTCTCCGGCTACACCGTCTGGATGGCGCCGGATTTCCGTTCGGCTTCGCGCGGACGCCGCACCGAACCGATCTCGATCTACGCCTGGACGCCCAAGCGCCAGCGCTGGCTGGGGGCGTTCGACTTCGGCCCGGATGTGACCGAGCGCGAGATCGAGGTCTGGCTCCGCCAGGGTGAGACGATCCTGCCCGACGCGACGCGGCTCGTGCGCTCGCGCCCGCCCGACTTCAAGAACCCGCTCCTCGAGCCGGATGGCATGCCCGGTGTCGCTTACCAGTGGATGGAGGCGACGGGACCGTTGCTGGAGTCGTGGCCGCCCGCCGGGCACCAGCTCCTTTTCGGCGACCTGCCGATGTCTTCGCCGCGCAAGGTCGACCCTTCGAAGGACCGTGACGCCCCGCCGGCGACGGTCCGGGTGACGCCGCGTGACGAAGCCAGCGATGTCCCGCGGCTCATGCGCGGTTTCGTCACGCGCGCCTATCGCCGTCCGGTCGAGCCCGGCGAGGTGGAGCGCTTCGTCGCGATCGTGCAGCGGGCGCGCGGCATGGGTTACGAGTTCACCGATGCGATGCTCGCCGGCTACGCCGCCGTGCTCGCCTCGCCCGGCTTCCTCTACCAGCAGGCGCGGCCCGGCGCGCTGACCGACGCCGCCGTGGCCGAACGGCTCGCCTCCTTCCTCTGGAACTCTCCCCCCGACGACCGGCTGCGCGAACTCGCCGCCGCCGGGCGGCTGAAAAACGCAGCCGTCCTGCGCGGGGAGGTCGATCGCATGCTCGCGGACCCGCGCGTGGACCGTTTCGTCGAGGCGTTCCTCGACTACTGGCTCGACCTGCGGAAAATGCAGGACGCCTCCGCCGATGCGAACCTGTACCCGGAGTACGCGCTGGACGACTACCTGGTGGAAAGCATGGCGCAGGAGCCGCAGCACTTCTTCCGGGACCTGCTGAAGCACGACCGGCCCGCCCGCAGTGTCGTCGCCTCGGACTTCGTGATCGTGAACGAGCGCCTGGCGCGGCTCTACGATCTGCCCGGCGTGCTCGGCACGGAGTTTCGTCGCGTCGACCTGCCGTCCGGCAGCGTGCGCGGGGGCTTGATGACGCAGGCGGCGGTGCTGAAGGTGACCGCCAACGGCACCACCACCTCGCCCGTCCTGCGCGGCATCTGGATCAACGAGCGTATCCGGGGCATCCATACTCCGCCGCCGCCGGCTGGCGTGCCCGCGGTCGAGTCCGACACCCGGGGCGCGACCACGATTCGCGAACAGCTCGCGCGGCACAGCAGCGAGGCCGCGTGCTTCGGTTGCCACCAGCAGATCGATCCGCCGGGATTCGCGCTCGAAGGCTTCGACGTCATGGGCCGCTGGCGCGATCGCTATCGGTCGCTCGGGGCGGGCGACCCCGTGACCGGCGTCGGCTACCACGGCCAGGAATTCGAGTTCAAACTCGCCCAGCTCGTCGATCCCTCGGGAAGGCTGCCCGATGGGCGCACGTTCACCGACGTGCGCGAGCTGAAGCGCCTGCTCCTGCAGGACGAGCGTCAGCTCGCCCGCAACCTCGCGCACCAGCTCATCGTTTACGCCACCGGCGCGCCGATGCGCTTCAGCGACCGGGAGCGCGTCGAGGCGCTGCTCACCCGCGCCGCGTCCTCCGGCTATGGCGTCCGGACGCTGATCCACGAACTTGTCGTCGATGACCTCTTCCTGAGAAAATAGCCTCCAACCCCGCCC
>ERZ761602.4686-NODE-4686-length-17128-cov-10.381538_pt1 | contig 17128 bp, 14 predicted proteins | sample MGYA00512165_ERZ761602 | MGnify/ENA primary metagenome ERZ761602 (study PRJEB28899, sample SAMN02445085) | bioreactor sludge metagenome | biome: EBPR sludge; isolation source: Thorneside wastewater treatment plant | place: Australia: Brisbane, Thorneside...
GGCTGAAGCGCCGCGCCAGGGCCAGGGCGGGCAGCAGGATCAGCACGGGGCCCAGCAGCTGGGCGAGGCGCAGGACCTGCACGCCTGCGATGGCGGCGAGGCGCGGCAGGAGAGAGAGCTCGGCGAACCGACCGCTGTCCTCGGGGCGAAACCGGAGGGCCGGCTCGCCGGGGTGGAAGAGCGGAGGGGGGATGGTGCCCTCTTGGATCCAGGCGGCCATATGCCGCAAGGGCAGGGCCGCCTTCTGACCGCCGAGCTCGGGGGCCCAGGAGGAGAGGGCCAGCGGCAGGACCAGGGCGCCGACCGCGATCAGCGCGGCCAGGAGCAGGCGTCGGCGTGGAGCCAGGGCCAGGGCCGGCAAGGCCACCAGGAGGAGGTCGAAGCTGCCTCCTTCCTTGGTCACCACGGCCAGGCCGCCGACGAGGCCGAGGCCGAGCGCGGCTGGGAGGCCAGCGGAGCGGCTCAGCGCCAGGCCCAGGCCGAGCATGGCCAGGAGCAGCAGGTTGGCGGTCGCGGCGGCGTCGACCATCAGCGAGGTCGCCGTGCTGGCGGGCAGCAAGAGCACCAGCAGGCCGACCCGCCAGCCGGTGCGGGCGCCGTCCATCTGCGCGCCGAGCCAGGCGGCGGCCGGGGCCAGGAGGACCCCGGGCAGCAGCGAGAGCAGCCACAGCGGCCAGAGCACGCCGCTCCCGAGGAGGGCGTCGGCCAAGGCGGCGAGCGCCGGCAAGGCTGGCGGGTGGGTCACCCGCTCCCCGCCCGCGGCGATCGAGGTCGCGGCGTAGCCCCAGAATTCCATGTCGGCGCCGACGGGGCCCTCGACCCCCGCGCTCAGGGCCAGCCCGAGGCGGATGCCGAGCCCGACCAGCAGGAGGACGACCAGGGTCCTCCATGGGAGCACCGGAGGGGAGGCATGGCGCAGGGTGGGCCTCGTATGTGGAGGGAAGGTAGGCTACCACGGCCCCGGAGAGCCCCGTGCACCGACCTGTCCCCTCCCCCCGCCACGACGACGGCGAGACCACGCGAAGCCGCTGGAGCACGGCGCTGGCCGCGCTCTGCTGCCTGGGGCTGGCGCTGGCGGTGCTCGGCCCGGGTCTGCGTACGCTCGGTAGCGAGTTCCTCGGCGACGAGTACGTCGACCACTACGGGACCCAGTGGTTCTACTGGTACACCGAGCACCAGCTCCGCACCGGGGGCGGCCTGGATCACACCGATCTGTTCTTCCACCCCTGGGGCAAGGACATCTTCGGCCACACCGGCAGCAACGTGCTGGACGGGATCCTGGCCATCCCCTTCCGGGTCCTGCTGGGCCCGGTGGCCGGCTACAACATCTTCGTCCTCGTCGGGTTGCTGGCCAGCGCCTGGGCCTTCTACCTGCTGGCCTCGGACCACATCGCCGACCGAGGCGCCCGCCTGCTGGCCACCGGCCTCTTCGGGCTCTCGCCCTTCGTCCTGCACGATCTCGCCGAGGGCCGCCCGACCCAGGCCATCCTGCTGCCGGTGGTGCTCTTCGTGCGGCACCTGCTCCGGTGCGGGAGCCGCGACAGCTGGCGCGACGCCCTCCTGGCCGGCTTCTGGCTGGCGGTCAGCGGCTACCAGTACTGGTTCTACGCATTCTTCGCGGGCCTCTGCGCCGTCGGACACGGCCTCGCCAGCGCCGCCAGCCCCAGCCCGGCCTCGGGAGGCCCGATCCGGATCCTGATGCGCCACGCACTCGCGGCCCTGGTGGCCCTGGTCCTGACCGCGCCGGTGGCCCTGCCTCTGGCCCTCGCGGCGGGGGAGGACGGAGCGGTCCCCGGCCTGCTGGACACCCGCGCCTGGAGCCTCTCGTACACCCCGCCGGTCACGATGGAGGGGATGAGCATCGGCCTCTTCACCTGGCAGCCGTTTCAGCGCATGTCGGGCTTCCATGTGCTGACCGACTCCAATGTGGAGGTCTTCCTCGCGCAGATCCTGCTGCTGCCCTGGTTCTGGGCTCCGCTGATGCTGGTCTTCCTCCTGCGGCGCCCACCCTCGGGCCGCCTCGCCCGCCTGCCGCTGCTGGCGATGGCGCTGATCTCGCTGGGCCTGGCGGCGGGCAGCATGGTGCTGGTGGGCTCGCTGGCCCTGCCCAACCCGCCCTTCATCGCCTTGACCCACCTGCTGGGCTTCATGCGCCGCCTGTGGTGGCCGGCGCGGGCCCTGGCGCCCTTCACCATCGTGCTGGCCCTGATGAGCGCCGAGCTGCTCGCCTGGGCCCGACAGCGTCGCTGGGGAGCGCAGATCCAGGGGGCCGCGATGCTGCTCCTGACGGCGCTGAGCCTGGGGGAGATCCGCGCGGCCGGCCACCTGCCCCTGGCGACCTGGGACGCGCACATCCCTGCCGGCTACCAGTGCCTGGCGCAGGGCCCGGAGGGCGCCTTGATCGAGCTGCCCTTCGTCTGGAGCCAGGCTCATCTGTACTACCAGACGACCCACGGCCGCCCGATCATGGGGGGGATGCTCGAGGACAACGACGTCTTCACCCCCGAGGAGATCAGCACCCTGCGCGAGCAGAACGACTTCCTGGTCCAGCTCCGCACCGCCGCGGCCACCGGTCGCAGCGACGGGGTGCTCCAGCCTGAGGGCTCCAGCGAGGTCTACGACCTGGGCTACCGCTACGTGGTGGTGCAGAAGGACGCCTACCAGACCTCGACCATCGAGTCCGCCCGAGGGGAGAGCGTGGCCCGCACCCGCCAGCGGCGCCTGGACCGCGGCCTGCGGCAGCTGCTGGGCGAGCCGGTCTACGACGACGCCAGGGTGGCCATCTACGCGCCCTGGGACGATCCGCCCCCCTGTTCGCTCGACTCCGTGACGCCGGACGACAGGCCCAAGGCCTCCAAGGACCGCGGGAGGTTGGACGCCGGGCGGGTGAAGGCCCGCTCGATCACCATGCGCCGACCGGGAACGGAGGCGGGCGTCATCCCGGGCCAGAGCTCGAGCTCGGACTGAGGGCGCGCGCCTGGGTGACAGGACGACGACACGGACGGCCGGGCACGCCACACGGCTGACTCCGCAGCGCCACGTCGGTCACCGTCGACCGCACCGCAGGCCCGGCTCGCTGGTGAAGCCACAGCCTGGGCGCTAAAGGCAACGCCACCGTGGTCCAGGAGGCCCTCGCATGTCCGGAATCGTCCTCATCGTAGACGACGAGCAGGAGCTGGTGCACTCGTTGGCCTGGAACCTCGAGCGAGAGGGGTACCAGGTTCGCACCGCCATCACCGGTGCCCAGGCGCTGGAGCAGGCCCGAAAGGAGCCTCGCCCGGACCTGATCGTGCTCGACCTGATGTTGCCCGACCTGCCCGGTACGGAGATCTGCCGGCGCCTGCGAGCCGAGGCCAGCCTGCGGGACGTGGCGATCATCATGGTCACGGCACGGGACGAGGAGATCGACCGGGTCGTCGGCTTCGAGGTAGGGGCCGACGACTACGTCACCAAGCCCTTCAGCACCCGCGAGCTGGTGCTGCGCATCCGCGCGGTCATGCGCCGCGCCCGGCCGGCCCAGGCCGAGTCGGAGCGGGTGGTCTTCGGCCGGCTGCGGGTGGACCCGGCGGCCCACCTGACCTGGGTGGACGGGGTCGAGGTGCCGCTCACCGCCCTCGAGTTCAAGCTGCTGGCCTACCTGATGGCCCGCAAGGGCCGGGTCCAGGCCCGGGAGACCCTGCTGGACGAGGTCTGGGGGATCAGCGCCGGGGTCACCACGCGCACCGTCGACACGCACGTCAAGCGCCTGCGCCAGAAGCTGGGGGCGGCCGGCGAGTACGTCGAGACGCGCCGTGGCTTCGGGTACCGCTTTCGCCAGCACCCGCCCAAGACCGACGAAGCCGCCGGCTGATGCAGGCGGGCCTGCCGCGGATCGGCCTGCGGGTCCGGTTGTTCCTGATCAGCGTCCTGCTGATCGCCCTGGTCGGCACCGCCAGCGCGGTCCTGCTGCGCGCCTCGCTGCGAGGGCTGCTGGAGCGGAGGATCACCGCCGAGCTGGAGTTCCGGGCCGAGGCGGTCCGGATCCTGGTCGAGAGCCTGGACCCGCCCGCCGAGGTCGAGCCCGTGGGCCGGCTCGTCGGTGCGTTCGCCCAGGACGGGCAGAGCCCCCGCATCACGGTGACCACCTCCGAAGGCGTCGTCCTGGCCGACTCCCGACCGCGCGCCGCCGCGGAGGCGCCGACCGGCGAGGAGCCGATGCTCATGGTGGAGGCGCCCTACCAGACGACCTCGCATGGCGGCGTCGTGCGCGCTTCGGTCGAGGTGGAGGTGATGGAGGAGGCCCTGGCTCCCTTCAACCTGGCCGTGGGCGCCGCAGGGGTCGCCGGGCTGGGCATCGCCGTCTTCATGAGCGGACTGGCCAGCCACCTCGCCTCCAGGGACCTGCGCCTGATGATGGAGCGCGTCCAGCGGGCCCTGGCGCGCTCCCGCGAGGGGGCCGCCCAGGCCCCGGAGGAGCAGGATCTCTCCGTGCTGGCCGGGGGCGTTCAGGACCTGGCCGAGCGCTGGAGGCAGGCCAACAGCGACGTGCACTCCGAGCGGGCCCGGCTGAGCGCGCTGCTCGACAGCCTGAAGGAGGGGGTGCTGGCCCTCGATCCCGAGGGGCACATCACCGGCGCCAACCCGGCCGCATTGCGCTTGCTGCAGCTGCAAGGGGCCCCGCTGGGCCGCTCCCTGGTCGACGTGGTCCGGGCAGCGCCGATCATCACGATCGTGCGGGCCGCCCTGAATGAGCGCAGCGACGGCAGCGCCGAGGTGGAGCTGAGCGAGGGGCTCTTCGTGCTGGCCACCGCGCGCCCGCTGCAGGGCCAGGCGGGCTGCGTCCTGGTCCTTCACGATCTGAGCGGGATGCGACGCCTGGAGCGGGTCCGGCGCGACTTCGTGGCCAACGTCAGCCACGAGCTGCGCACGCCGGTGACCATCATCCGGACCAACGCCGAGAGCCTCGCCGACGGCGCGCTGGAAGAGCCGGCGGTGGCCAGGGTGTTCCTGACCGCCATTCTGCGCAACACCGAGCGCCTGGGGCAGCTCATCAACGACCTGCTCGACCTCTCCCGGATCGAGTCCGGGCGGCAGGTGATGCGCTCGCAGAAGGTCCAGCTCGCTCCCCTGGTCGACCGGGTCCTGGAGAACCTCCAGCCTCGCGCCACCGAGATCTCCAGCAGCCTGCAGAACCAGGTCGAGGCAGGGGCGACCCTCTGCGGCGACGCCACCGCCGTCGAGCAGATCCTGATGAACCTGCTGGAGAACGCGGTGAGCTACGCCGGGCCGGGCAGCACGATCCGCGTCCACGCCTCGTCACGGGGCGCCAATCTGCGCGTGGTGGTGGAGGACGACGGCCCGGGTATCGCCGAGCGCCACCGGGAGCGGGTCTTCGAGCGCTTCTACCGGGTGGACCCCGGTCGGGCCCGTCAGCACGGGGGCACCGGCCTGGGCCTGGCGATCGTCAAGAACCTGGCCGAGGCGATGCACGGCAGCGTCGGGCTGGAGGCGGCGCGGCCCAAGGGCTGCCGCTTCTGGTTCGAGCTGCCCCGGCCCGACTGAGGCCCGCGGCGAGTTCACGGCCGAGCCATCACATCGTCACATTGTCACGCTACCTGTCGACTCCTCTCACCCAGGACCCGTACGATGCGCATGCTGACCTCGACGCTCCTCCTCCTGGCCGCCTGCGGCGGCGGCTCAGACCCCAAGAACGCCGATCCCCAGGGGGCCGAGCCCAAGACCGAGGCAGGTCCGTCCACCGTCGCCATCGACGGGTCCAGCACGGTGTACCCGATCACCGAGGCCGTCGCGGAGGAGTTCCAGGTCGGCCGCAAGACCCGGGTGACCGTCGGCGTCTCCGGCACGGGCGGGGGCATGAAGAAGCTCTGCAACGGCGAGGTGGCGATCGCCGGCGCCAGTCGCCCGATCAAGCCCAGCGAGGTGGAGGCCTGCGCCGCCAGCGGCATCGGCTTCATCGAGCTGCCCGTGGCCTACGACGGGATGGCCATCGCGGTCAACCCGAAGAACGACTGGGCCCAGCACATCACCGTCGCCGAGCTGAAGGCGCTGTGGCAGCCCGAGGCCCAGGCGACCGTCAAGCTGTGGAGCCAGGTCCGCCCCGGCTGGCCCGAGGAGGAGATCCACCTGTTCGGCGCCGGCGTCGACAGCGGCACCTACGACTACTTCACCGCGGCCATCGTGGGCAAGGAGCACAGCAGCCGGGGCGACTTCACCAGCAGCGAGGACGACAACGTCCTGGTGCAGGGCATCGCCAGCGACCGGCTCGCCCTGGGCTTCTTCGGCCTCGCCTACTACGAAGAGAACCAGGACAAGCTCAAGGCCGTGCCGGTCGACGACGAGATCGCCGACAACGGGGCCGGCCCGATCCTGCCCAGCGTGGCGACGGTGGCCGACGGGACCTACCAGCCGCTGTCCCGGCCGATCTTCATCTATGTCAGCGTGAAGGAGGCCAGCCGCCCAGAGGTGAGCGAGCTGATCCACTTCTACCTTGACCAGGCCCCGGTCCTGGTCAAGGAGGTAGGCTACATCCCGCTGTCCGCCAAGGCCTACGAGCTGACCAAGAAGCGCTTCGACGCGGGCACGACGGGCTCGGTCTTCCACGGCAAGGGGAGCACGATCGGCGCCAAGGTCGAGGATCTGCTGGGCGCGACGACGGAGACGGCCGGTGGCGATCAGCCCTGAGCCCGGTGCGGCACGCAGCGCGGTCCGCTCCCTCTCGGAGCGGGTGGATCTGCGCGCCCGCGCAGCCGGGCCCGTCGAGCGGCTGATCGAGGCCTCCCTGCTGGCCTGCGGCGTGGTGTCGATCCTGACCACGGTGGGGATCCTCTCCGTGCTGGCCGGAGAGACCTGGGCCTTCTTCGCCGAGGTCTCCCTCTGGGACTTCCTGACCGACACCGAGTGGACCCCGCTCTTCGCCGAGAAGCACTTCGGGATCGCCCCCTTGCTGGTCGGTACGCTGCTGACCAGCACCATCGCGATCTCGGTCGCCCTGCCCCTGGGCCTGATCGCCGCGATCTACCTCAGCGAGTTCGCCAACCCGACGACCCGCGCGGTGCTCAAGCCGATGCTGGAGCTGCTGGCGGGGATCCCGACCATCGTCTACGGCTACTTCGCCCTGGTCACCATCACCCCCGCTCTCCAGCTGGTGATCCCTGGCCTGGCCGGCTTCAACGCGCTGGGGGCCGGCATCGTCATGGGCATCATGATCATGCCGATGATCTCCTCGCTCTGTGAGGACGCCCTCTACGCCGTTCCCCAGGTCCTGCGCGAGGGCGCGTATGGCCTGGGCGCCTCGCGCCTCGCCACCATCTTCCAGGTGGTGCTGCCGGCGGCGCGCTCGGGGGTGCTGGCGGCGGTCACCCTGGCGATCTCGCGGGCGGTGGGCGAGACGATGATCGTCGCCATCGCCGCCGGCCAGCAGCCTCGGTTGACGATCGATCCGCGGGTGCCGGTGGAGACGATGACCGCGTACATCGTCCAGATCAGCATGGGGGACACGCCGGCCGGGACGCTCGAGTACCGCACCATCTTCGCGGTCGGCTCCACCCTCTTCCTGATCACCTTCATCATGAACCTGATCAGCCAGCGCCTCGCCAGCGGCTACCGGGCCTCGGGATGACGCTCCCTCCCCCCTCTCCCAGCACCCGGGAGCAGCTCACCGCGTCGCGCTCGGGCTCCAAGCTCCTGGAGCGCGCCTTCCTGGTGCTCTGCTGGATCTGCGTCTTCACGCCACTGCTGCTGCTCCTGTACCTGGTGGGCGAGACCGTGCTCAAGGGCATGGAGCGGCTGAGCTGGGACTTCCTGACCAGCTACCCCAGCCGCAAGCCCGAGCGGGCGGGCATCATGGCCGGCCTCGTCGGCAGCGTGGCGCTGATCGGCCTCGCGGCGTCCATGGCCCTGCCGCTGGGCGTCGGCGCGGCGGTCTACCTGGAGGAGTACGGCGGCCGCAGCCGCCTCGCCCGGATCATCGAGGTCAACATCGCCAACCTGGCCGGCGTCCCCAGCGTCATCTACGGCCTGCTGGGCCTGGGCATCTTCGTCCGCTTCCTGGACCTGGGGCGCAGCCTCTTCGCCGGCGCGGCCACCCTGGCGCTGCTGGTCCTGCCGGTCGTGATCATCAGCTCGCGCGAGGCGATGCGCACCGTGCCCGACACCCTGCGAGAAGCCGCCTACGGCCTGGGGGCCACCCGCTGGCAGGTGATCCGCTCGATCGTGCTGCCCCAGGCGCTGCCGGGCATCTTGACCGGGTCGATCCTGGCGGTCAGCCGCGCCATGGGCGAGACGGCCCCCCTGGTGGTGGTCGGCGCCCTGACCTTCATCACCTTCCTCCCCGACGGGCTCTCCTCGCCCTTCACGGCCCTGCCCATCCAGATCTTCAACTGGGTGAGCCGCCCCCAGGCCGGCTTCGAGATCAACGCCGCGGCCGGGATCACCGTCCTGCTGGCCACCCTCTTGACGATGAACGCAGGGGCCATCTGGATCCGCCATCGCGCACAACGTCGGCTATAGGCCCCCGCCCGGAAGGTCGCTGTGTCCGCACCCAAGCCACCCGCCCGCATCCAGACCCGCGCGCTTCGCGCCTGGTTCTCCGACAAGGAGGCCTTGCACGGCATCGACCTGGACCTGAACGATCGCCAGGTGACCGCGATCATCGGGCCCTCGGGCTGTGGCAAGTCCACCTTCATCCGGTGCTTGAACCGCATGCACGAGCTCGTCCGCGGCGCGCGCGCCGAGGGCAGCGTCCTGCTGGACGGGGTCGACGTCTACGCCCCCGGGATCGACCCGGTCCTGCTGCGCCGCAAGGTGGGCATGGTCTTCCAGAAGCCCAACCCCTTCCCGACCATGACCATCCGCGAGAACGTGCTCTCCGGGCTGCGCCTGACCGGTCGGCTGGACCGCTCGCGCGCCGACGAGATCGTCGAGCGCAGCCTGCGCGGGGCCGCGCTCTGGGAGGAGGTCAAGGACCAGCTCGGCAAGAACGGCGCCAGCCTCTCGGGCGGCCAGCAGCAGCGGCTCTGCATCGCCCGCTCGCTGGCCGTCGAGCCCGAAGTGCTGCTGATGGACGAGCCCGCCAGCGCGCTCGACCCGATCGCCACCGCCCGCATCGAGGACCTGATCCACGAGCTGAAGGAGCACTACACCATCGTCATCGTCACCCACAGCATGCAGCAGGCCGCCCGCGTCAGCGACCGCACGGCCTTCTTCCTGATGGGGGACCTGGTCGAGGTGGGCGACACCGCGACGGTCTTCACCTCGCCCACCGACCAGCGGACCGAGGATTACATCACCGGAAAGTTCGGCTGAGCCCGAACACGGATATCTTGGGTTCATGAGCGACTCCGCAGCCCACCACCTTCACACCGACCGCGAGTTCCGAGCCGAGCTCGCGGACCTGAAAGAGCGCCTGCTCGTGATGGGTGCGAGGGTGGAAGAGATGATCCTGCACTCCACCCGCGCGGTGGTGGCCCGGGACATCGCCTTCGCCCGCAGCACCATCGGCAACGACCGCCGGGTCAACCAGGACGAGATCGAGATCGATCGCGCCTGCCTGCGCATCCTCGCCCTGCGGACGCCGCTGGCCCGCGACCTGCGCTTCGTCACCCTGGTCTTGAAGATGGTGACCGATCTGGAGCGCATCGGCGATCTCGCGGTCAACATCTGCGAGCGCGCCCAGGACCTGGCGCCGCTGCCCGCCGGGGGACACGATCTGCGGCTGGAGCAGATGGGCAACCTGGCCCGCGAGATGGTGCGGGACGCCCTGGACGCCTTCGTCAACAGCGACGAGCTGAAGGCCCATGCCGTCATCGCCCGCGACGACGAGATGGATGATCTCTACAGCGACTTCTTCACCGAGGTCCTGGCCGAGATGCTCCAGGACACCGGCAATGTGCGCCGCGGCATCCAGCTCCAGTCCACCGCCAAGTACTACGAGCGCATCTGCGACCACGGGACCAACCTGGCCGAGCACGTGCTCTTCCTGGTGCGGGGGGAAGACCACCGCCACCGCGGCAAGATCCCTGTGGATTCGCAAGGCGGCTGAGGCCTCAACGCATTAAGACCGGCGGCCCTACGGAACGGAGGGCACGCCAATGCGCATCGGAGTCCCCAGGGAGCTCGCCCCGGCAGAGCGCCGGGTGGCCGTTGCTCCCGACACGGTCCCACGCCTGATCAAGCTGGGCTTCGAGGTCGCGGTCGAGGCCGGGGCCGGCCAGTCCGCCGGCTTCAGCGACGAGGCCTATGCCCTCGCCGGGGCGACGGTGGTGGACCGCGACACCGCCTGGGCCTGCGAGGTGGTCGCCCACATCGAGCCTCCCGGGGTCCGCCCGGACGGCACGCACGAGGTCGACGGCCTCGCGGCGGGCGCGGTGCTGGTCAGCCTGCTCGACCCGGCCCGCAACGGCGAGCTGCTGCAGCGAATCGCCGACCGTGGGGCCAGCGCGATCTCCCTGGAGCGCATCCCCCGCATCACCCGCGCCCAGAAGATGGACGTGCTCTCCAGCATGGCCAACATCGCCGGCTACCGCGCGGTGATCGAGGCCGCGCAGCACTTCGGCAGCTTCTTCACCGGGCAGATGACCGCGGCCGGCAAGGCCCCGCCCGCCAGGGTGCTCGTCATCGGGGCGGGCGTCGCCGGGCTCGCGGCGATCGGCGCCGCCCGCTCGCTGGGGGCCGAGGTGCGCGCCTTCGACGTGCGCGCCGCCTGCCAGGAGCAGGTGGAGAGCATGGGGGCGAAGTTCCTCAAGGTCAACCTCGACGAGAGCGGCGAAGGAGGCGGCGGCTACGCCAAGACGATGAGCCCCGAGTTCATCGCCGCCGAGATGGCCCTCTTCCTGGAGCAGGCCAAGCAGGTCGACGTCATCATCACGACCGCGCTGATCCCCGGCAAGCGCGCCCCCGAGCTGATCACCGCCGAGCACGTGGCTGCGATGAAGCCCGGCAGCGTGGTGGTCGACCTGGCCGCGGCGACCGGCGGCAACTGCGCCCTGACCCGCCCCGGCGAGGTGGCGACGGTCCACGGCGTCCACATCATCGGCTACCTGGACCTGACCAGCCGGATGTCGACGGTGGCCAGCCGCTTCTTCGGCCAGAACATCGCCCACCTGCTGGACGATATGGGCGGCGGCAGCAAGCTGGCGATCAACCTCGAGGACGAGGTCCTCCACCAGAGCGCCGTCGTCCACGCCGGTCAGCTGCGCTGGCCGATCGCGCCCTTCCCCAACGCGGCCCCGCTGCCGGCCCCCAAGCCCCAGCCCGCCGCCAAGGTCGAGCACGGCCACAAGCCCGCGCCCACGGGCCCCTCGGTGGCAAGCCGGGTGGGCGGCCTGGTGGGTGCGGTCCTCCTCGCCCTGCTGGGGGTCTTCGCCCCCGGCGAGTTCCTCCAGCACCTGACGGTCTTCATCCTGGCCTGCTTCGTAGGCTGGCAGCTCATCTGGAGCGTCTCCCCCGCCCTGCACACCCCCTTGATGAGCGTCACCAACGCCATCAGCGGGATCATCGTGCTGGGCGGCATGCTGACCGCCGGCAGTGGCGAGTTCGACGCCGCCGCGATCCTCGGGGCCATCGCAATCCTCTTTGCCAGCATCAACATCGTCGGTGGCTTCCTGGTCACCCAGCGGATGCTGCGCATGTTCCACCGATAGGAGCCGCCATGTTTCCGGACGGCCTCCCCGAGAGCCTGCTCACCGCCTGCTACCTCGCCGCGGGGATCCTCTTCATCCTCAGCCTGGGGGGACTCTCCAGCCAGGAGACCGCCCGGCGCGGCAACGTCTTCGGCATCGTCGGCATGGCCCTGGCCATCGGCGTCACCACCCTGCACCCGGCGATCCAGAGCCCCTGGCTGATGCTGGTGGCGGTGCTGGTCGGCGGCAGCATCGGCGCCGTGATGGCCAAGCGGGTGGTGATGACCGCCATGCCCGAGCTGGTCGCCCTGCTGCACAGCTTCGTCGGCCTGGCCGCGGTCCTGGTCGGCATCGCCAGCTTCCTGCATCCCCACGGCGACCTCGCCTCGACCGCCGCCCTGGTCGTCCACGACACCGAGGTCTGGCTGGGCGTGGCCATCGGCGCCATCACCTTCACCGGCTCGGTAGTGGCCTGGGGCAAGCTGAGGGGCAGCCTCTCCGGCAAACCCATGCTGCTGCCTGGTCGGCATGCCATGAACCTGGCGGGCCTTCTGATCATCGTCGGCTCGGGGGTCGGCCTGACCCTGGTCCACGCCCAGATCATCCCCGCCCCCGCAGAGGCCGGTGTGGCCCTGCTGCTGCTGATCAGCGTCGTGGCCGGCCTGATGGGCCTGCACCTCGTCCTGGCCATCGGCGGGGCGGACATGCCCGTCGTCGTCTCCCTGCTCAACAGCTACTCGGGCTGGGCCGCGGCCGCAGCCGGCTTCATGCTCTCCAACGACCTGCTGATCGTCACGGGCGCCCTGGTTGGCAGCTCCGGCGCGATCCTCAGCCACATCATGTGCAAGGCCATGAACCGCTCCATCTGGAACGTGGTCTTCGGCGGCTTCGGGACGGGCGAGAGCAAGGGCCCGGCGACGGCGGTCGAGGGCCCCCAGGGCGAGGTCAACCCGATCGAGACCGACGAGCTGGTCGCCCTGATCGACGACGCCCGCAGCATCGTCATCGTGCCCGGCTACGGCATGGCCGTGGCTCGCGCCCAGCACCCCGTGGAGCGCTTCACCTCCCTGCTGCGCGCCCGCGGCAAGACCGTCCGCTATGCGATCCACCCGGTCGCCGGGCGCCTGCCCGGCCATATGAACGTGCTGCTGGCCGAAGCTGGGGTCCCCTACGACATCGTGCTGGAGATGGACGAGATCAACGAGGACTTCCCCGAGACGGACCTGGTCCTGGTCATCGGCGCCAACGACATCGTCAACCCCAGCGCCCAGACCGACCCCAACAGCCCGATCGCCGGCATGCCGGTGTTGGAGGCCTGGAAGGCGGGCACGGTGGTCGTCCTCAAGCGCGGCATGGGCAGCGGCTACGCCGGGGTCGAGAACCCCCTCTTCGTGCTCGACAACACCCGCATGCTCTTCGGCGACGCCCGCGACCGGATGGAGAAGCTGGTCAGCGGCCTCGGGGCCAGCGCGGCGGCCTGAGCTCCCCCGTCGACGAAGGGCGGCTTGACGACGATCCGGTGAATTGGCGCCCGAGGTGCGTGCCTCTTCCGTGGTTGGCGGCCTAGGAGCGGGAATCTCGACCCCTCCGAGGCGCGCCCGTGTCCCAGGACACCTCCAGCCCCCCCGTCCGCTTCCAGCCCCGACCGCGCCGGTCCGGGGAAGGCGCCCTGACCGTGGTCAGCGCGGAGACCCTGGGCCCCGCCTGCCCCGTGCTGGACTTCGCCTTCCAAGGCGGTCGGGATCGCATCGTCGCGTTGCGGGTCGAGCTCCCCGGCCACGGCCCGGCCGTCGTGGACGCCCTCTTCACGACCCCGACCCGCAGCGGGCTGGTCCGGGTTCCCCCGCCTCATGGACGAGGCTGGAGCGGCCGAGAGACCGGCCGAGGCGCCGTGCGCTGGGTCTCCTCCTTGCTCGCCGCGCCCGTCCTCTCCTGCGAGGGGGTCCCCCTCGGCCGGGTGGTTCGGGTCGTCGTCGACCACCTCCGCCAGCGCCTCGTCGACCTCGTGCTGGACCAGGGCGAGCGGCTGCACCTCGACCAGGCCCTGATCCTCAAGGACGGCAGCGTGCTGGTCGACGACGAGCGCTGCGTGCACAGCCCGGTCGAGCAGTGGCTGGCCTGGCAACAGGACATCGAGCAGGGCCACTTCTGGTGGGACGGCCGCCTGCGCGCCCCTCCCCCACTCGAGCCGCTGCGCGCCTCTGCCCGCGTCTGACCCCGTGCAGCCCGCGCGGGTCGCCTAGAGCCAGCGCCGGCGCCAGAACCACAAGGCCATCCCCACGGCGATCGAGGTCATCAGGATCAAGGAGGCCGGGTAGCCCCAGGCCCACTCCAGCTCGGGCATGTAGCGGAAGTTCATCCCGTAGACCCCGGCGATGAAGGTCAGCGGCATGAAGATGGTGGCCATCACCGTCAGGACCCGCATCACCTTGTTCAGCCGGTGGCTCTCCATCGCCAGGTGCAGCTCGATGACCGCGACGAGCCGATCCCGGCAGGTGTCCATCAGGTCGATGCACTGCGAGAGGTGGTCCAGGAGGTCGCGGAAGAAGGGCGAGGCGGCCGCGGGCACGAGCCGGGACTCGCCGCGGACCAGGGGGGAGAGGGCCTCGCGCACCGGCCAGATCAAGCGGCGCAGCACCCCCAGCCGGGAGCGCAGCTCGTGCGCCTGGTGAGGCAGGCTGGCCTGCTCGTGCTCCAGGGACAGCTCCTCGATGGTGTCGACCTCGTCCTCGATGCCGTCGAGCACGCCGAAGTAGCCATCCACCACCGCGTCCAGCAGCGCGTGCAGCAGCCAGGCGGAGCCCAGGGAGCGCAGCCGCCCGTTGCCCTCGCACAGGCGCCGGCGCACGCCATCCCAGAGATCGCCGCGGCGCTCCTGGAAGGAGAGGACCCAGTTCGGACCCATCAGGATCGAGGTGTGGTCCAGGTCCAGCTCGCGGCCGTCCCGCCGGGCCATCTTCAGGACGACCAGCACATGGTCACCGTAGTCGTCCACCTTGGCGCGGGTCGAGGGGTTGAGCACGTCCTCCATCGCCAGCGGGTGGACCCCCAGCCCCTCGCAGAGCTCCTGCACCAGTGAGGCCTCGTGCACCCCGTCGACGTCGATCCAGCAGACCGACCCGGGCCGGCGCGCCGCCAGGGCCTGGGCGACCGTCACCTCGGGCAGGCTGTCCGAGCCGTCCTTGCCGTAGCGGATCAGGTCGATGCGGACGCTGTGATCGCGAGGCTCGCCGGTGTAGACGGCCACGCCCGCGGCCATCCCGGCCTTCTTGACCTGGGCGGCCCCGGCGCGCTTGCTGCGGCTGCGAGAGCTGTGGGCCATCTCAGAGCCAGGCCTCGACCAGGGCGGGCAGGGCCACCTCGGCGGGCTGCTCGATGCAGCGGTCGAAGCTGCCGCCGGTGCGCTCCGGGTTGATCTCCACCGCCAGCGCCCCCGAGCGCCGCGCCAACGCCGCGTAGCCGGCCGCCGGGTAGACCACCCCGCTGGTGCCCACCGCGATGAAGCTGTGGCAGCGCGTCGACCAGGCCCCGATGCGGTCGAGGTCGATCGGCACCTCCCCGAACCAGACCACCGCGGGGCGCATCCAGTCGCCGCAGCGGGCGCAGCTTCGGGGCGGAGGCTGCCCCGCCTCGATCTCCACGACGCCATGCCCGACCCCGCGGGCGCAGCGCCAGCGCAGCAGGCTGCCGTGCATCTCGATCACCTCGTCGCAGCCGGCCCGGTCGAGCAGGCCGTCGACGTTCTGCGTGACGAGGCGCACCCGCTGCGGACCCCAGGCCGCTTGCAAGCGAGCCAGGGCGAGGTGTCCGGAGTTGGGCTCGGCCGCCGCGGCCACCTCCAACCGCCAGGCGTAGAAGCGCCAGACGCGCTCGGGATCCCGCGCGAAGGCCTCGGGCGTCGCCAGCTCTTCGGCGCGGAAGCCCTCCCACAGCCCGCCGGGATCGCGGAAGGTGCGGATGCCGGAGGCGGCCGACAGGCCAGCGCCCGAGAGGAAGACCACGAAGCGGTCGGCGGGAGGAGGAGGGAGCACGGCGCTACTGTATTGCGCCGGGAGCTCAACGCGGCATGCCCTGCGCGATCCAGCCCAGGACCAGGGCCGTGTCCTCGTCCGAGATGGGGGGCAGGCCCAGCGGCATCCCGGGGCGCTCGGGGCGGCTCAACAAGGCCGGCGCGTGACCCGCGGGCACCAGGTCGCGGGCCGCCTCCTGCCGCCGCCGCAGCAGGCTGGCCGGGATCCGGTCGGACGCCGCCGCCACCCCCTCCCAGGTCTGGAGCTGCACCCCGGTCGCCGCCCAGCCGAAGCCCCCGGCGTTGCCCGGCCCGGCCCGGCCCTGGTTCTGAGCGGGGTCCATATGGCAGTGCACGCAGATCCGGCCGAAGACCCGCTCCTCGACCTCGGCCCAGGCCACCGGACGGTCCACGGGAGGCGGCAGCGCCACGCTCGTCGCGGCCGGAGGGGCCGAGGCGTCGGCCAGCAGCACATAGTCGCGCAGGGCCGTCACCTCCTCGGGCGGCAGGCCCAGGCTCGGCATGGTCGCCGCGGCCGAGACCGCCTTGGGGTCGGCGATCCAGGCCCAGACCGCGTCGGCGCTCATCCGCGCGCGGGTGTGGGCGAGGTCGGGGGCCTGCGGGGCGACCGTCTCGGCGTGGCGGGCGCCCAGGCTGTGGCAGGCCGCGCAGCCTCGCTCCACGAAGAGGCGCTCACCCTGCGCGAGGCGGGAGGCTTCGGGCGCGGGAGAGGCCGCCACCTCGACCTGCGCCGCCGAGAAGGCCGCCACCAGCTCAGCGCGCTGGGCCTCGCTCAGCGAGAAGCGGGGCATGCCCTCGGCGAGCCCCGGGCGCAGATCGTGGGGGTCCTGCAACCAGCCGTCCACCCAGGCCGGCTCCAGCCGGGCCATCGCCGCCTCCAGCGAGGGCACCGGCATATAGCTGCTCACCGTGTGCTCGTAGCGCTCCCAGAGCGGGAAGACGGCCATCGCCCGGGCGCGGGCCTCGGGGCGGGCGGCGACGTCGCGGATCCAGGCGTGGCAGTCGGCGCAGGAGTCCTGGCGAGGCGCGCGGGCCTGCCCGGGCACCTCGTGGCAGAGGCCGCAGCCGCCCACCTGCCAGGCGTCGGCGGGCTGCCAGGCGTCGGCGGGCTGCCAGGCGTCACCCGCAAGGGCGAGGCCGACACCGAGGAGCAGGGGGAGCATCAGCTCTGCGGCTGAGCCGGCTTCGGCTCGGGGGCGGGCTCCTGCGCGGGCGGCTCCTGCGCGGGGGCCTGCTGCGCGGGGGGCTCGACCGGCGCGTCGATCTGGGCGAAGACCTCCTCCAGGCTGGGGGCCGGGTTCTCGGCGATCAGCTCTTCCGCCGGATCGGGGCGGTAGCGCATCGCGCAGGCCTCCGCTCCGCGGGGAGCCAGCAACAGGGCGACGACCACGATGCCCAGGATGCCGAGCAGGAAGGGTCGAAGCGCGCCGGGGGCGGGCTGGGCAGAGACGATGGCGAGGGCGAGCTGGCGGCGCATGGG
>ERZ761602.4690-NODE-4690-length-17115-cov-5.142556_pt1 | contig 17115 bp, 13 predicted proteins | sample MGYA00512165_ERZ761602 | MGnify/ENA primary metagenome ERZ761602 (study PRJEB28899, sample SAMN02445085) | bioreactor sludge metagenome | biome: EBPR sludge; isolation source: Thorneside wastewater treatment plant | place: Australia: Brisbane, Thorneside...
GTGAGCGCGGCCACGGAGTCGACCACCACGATGTCCACCGCACCGGAGCGCACCAGGAGGTCGGTGATCTCCAGGGCCTGCTCGCCGGTGTCGGGCTGGGAGACCAGCAGGTCGTCGACGTTGACGCCGAGCTTGGCGGCATAGGACGGGTCCAGCGCGTGCTCGGCGTCGACGAAGGCGGCGGTGCCGCCGGCCTTCTGGCACTGGGCGATGGCCATGAGCGTGAGCGTGGTCTTGCCGGAGGACTCGGGCCCGAAGATCTCGATGATGCGGCCCCGGGGCAGGCCGCCGACGCCGAGGGCGAGGTCGAGGTTCAGCGAGCCGGTGGAGATGACGTCGATGTCCTTGGCGGGCCCGGAGTCGCCGAGCCGCATGACGGAGCCCTTGCCGAACTGGCGCTCGATCTGGGTGAGGGCGGCGGCGAGCGCCTTCTTGCGATTGTCGTCCATGAAATGGCCTCTGTCTGGCGGAGTCCGGCCAACGCTCTGGGTGACGCCGGGGAAGGCAATTCGTGCCCGGATTATTCCACAACTGGCCGGGCGGCACGGCGCTTAAAAAGCCGTGATTGTGCCGGGAAATGCGCGGCGCTAGCGGAGCCGCGCGAGGGTGCCGTCCAGCGCCTCGGCGACCGCCTGGCTGCGGACGGCGATCCGGTCCCCCGGCAGCTCCCGCTTCTCGGCGCCCAGCTGGTCGGCCGGCCCGGCCCAGGCCAGCCAGACGGTGCCGACGGGCTTGTCGGGGCTGCCGCCGGTGGGCCCCGCGATGCCGGTGATGGCCACGGCGAGGTCGGCGCCGCTGACGCGCCGGGCGCCGATGGCCATCTGCTCCGCCACCTGCTGGCTCACGGCGCCGTGGTCCCGGAGCGTATCGGCCCGGACGCCGAGCAGGTCGTGCTTCGCGTTGTTACCGTAGGTTACGAAGCCAAACTCGAACCACGCGGAACTGCCCGGCCGGTCGGTCAGGCATTTCGCGAGCCAGCCGCCGGTGCAGGACTCAGCGGTGCTGAGTTTCAGGCCCTTCGCGGCGAGAAGTTCGGCCAGTTCCGCAACTCGCCGGGCCAACAGGCTGTCTTCGTTCATCCAAGCATCTCCCGGTACAGGGCCAGGTAGTCCTCCACCATCCGCGCCGGGCTGAAGTCCGCCCGCATCCGCGCGGCCGCCGCCTGGCCCATCTGGTGGCGCAGGCCGGCGTCACCGAGCAGGGTGGCGATGGCGTCCGCCAGGGCCTCGGCCGGACCCGCCTCGTCCCGCGCCGGGTCGCCGCCGGGGTCCACGAGGAGCCCCGTGGTGCCGTCGGCGACCGCCTCGGGCACGCCGCCTGCGGCCAAGGCTACCACCGGCACGCCGGCGGCCTGGGCCTCGAGCAGGGCGACGCCGAGGCCCTCCTTGCGGGCCGCGTGGACCAGGAGGTCGACCCGGCCGAGGAAGGCGCGGAGCTCCGGGCGGAAGCCGGCGAAGGTCACGGCGTCTTCCAGGGACTCCTGGTCGGCCACCCGGCTCTTCAGGGCGGCCTCCAGGGGACCGGTGCCGAGGATGAGCAGCTGCGCCTGCGGGCAGCGGGCCCGGACGAGCGGCCAGGCGTCCAGGATGAGGGCGTGGTTCTTGCGGGGGATCAGCTGGGCGACGACAGCGACGACCGGGCTGGCCGGGTCCAGGCCAAATTCGGCGTCGAGCTGGTCCCGGGTCCAGGCGGGCTGGCAGGCGGCGGCGTCGACGGCGCTGCGGATGGTGCGGAGCTTGCGGGGGTCGACGCCCTCGCGTTCGAGCTGGGCCCGGACGGCGTCCGAGATGGCGACGACCCGGTCGTAGGCCCGGTACTTGAGGGTGCCGACGAGGGGCGTGTCCGGGTTGTCGACGCGCCGGGTGAGCACGGCCGGCACGCGGGCGAGGGCCGCGGCGATGCCCCCGAAGTAGTCGGCGCCGCGGCGGCTGTGGGCGTGCAGGAGCGCAGGCCGCTCCTGCTGCACGAGGCGGGTGAGGAAGGTGACTGCGGCGATGTCCAGGTCGCCGCTGATCGGGTGGGTGATCACCCGGTGGCCCGCGCCCCGGGCGGCGGCGGCGATGGCGCTGTCGGTGGGGCAGGCCAGGGCGACGCGCTGTCCCCGCCGCGCGAGGCCGTCCAGCAACAGCAGCACCTGCTGCGGCCCGCCATACAGATGCCTGCCCGTTTCGAGATGCAAAAAGGTACCGGACACTTAGTTATTTAGTTTCGCTGAGGGGGGTGTGGGGCACCCCGATACGCCGTTTTCCCTGCAAATCGTTGGTTTTGCTGCTCGGCCTGGCACGGTTGCCGCCCTATTCTCGCGGGACCAACGCACCAGGATCATGATGCCGCGCCGAGCCCGAGTCCATGTCGAGGGTGGTGTGTACCACGTCATCCTGCGGGGCAACCACCGGGAGCCCCTGTTCGGCGCCGACCGGGACCGGGCCTACCTGAATGCGCTGGTCGGCGACGTGGTAGCCCGATTCGGCCTCCAGGTGCTGGCGTACTGCTGGATGACCAACCACCTGCACCTGGCCATCCGCACCGGTGCGACCCCCCTCGCCAAGCCGATGCAGCGGCTGGCGATGCGCTACGCCCTCCATGTCCATCGGGACGCGGGGCAGACCGGGCATCTCTTCGAGCGCCGGTACCGGGCTATCCTGGTGGACGCCGACAGTTACCTGCTGGCCCTGGTGCGCTACATCCACCTGAATCCGGTGGTGGCGGGCATGACGGCCGACCCGGCGGGGTATCGCTGGTCAAGCCACCGGGACTACCTGGGTATCCGGACGGTCGACTGGGTGGATACCCGGTTGGTCCTCGGCATGTTCAGCGGCGGCGCGGAGAGTGGGCCGGAGCAGTACGCCCGATTCATGGGCAACTGGACCGAGGACGATTTGGCGCCGTTCGTCCCCCACGAGTCACGGGAGACCCGGGGCATGGAACCCGCGGAGCCCGCCCGGATCCCCGTTGCACCGAAACCGTCCGCGCAGTTGGCGGAGCTGGCGGTGCGCCACTGCCAGCGGGCTGGGATCACACTCGTGGACCTCTCCTCGACCTCGCGGGCACGTTCGTTGTCGGCAGTGCGACGGACCGTTGCTGCCGAGGCTCTCGCCACGGGCCTGGCAACCTTGGCGGAGGTTGGCCGGCTGCTGGGGCGGAGCCCTTCGGCCGTGGTCCAGCTTGTGAGCCGGCGACACCCCGACGACACCTGAGGCCTTTTGCTGCGCCCGCTGGCACAATTCGCCCGTCCCCCGCAAATCTAAATAACTAAGTGTCCGGTACCCCTCCACTTCCAGAGCCCGACCATACCCCGGTCATGCAGCAGTACCTCCGCATCAAGGCGGAGCACCCGGACCTGCTGCTGTTCTACCGGATGGGCGACTTCTACGAGCTGTTCTACGAGGATGCCCGGCGGGCCGCGAAGCTGCTCGACATCACGCTGACGGCTCGGGGCAAGTCGGCCGGCCAGAGCATCCCCATGGCCGGCGTGCCCTACCACGCGGCGGAGCAATACCTGGCGCGACTCGTGCGGGCCGGCGTCTCGGTGGCCCTCTGCGAGCAGATCGGCGACCCGGCGACGTCCAAGGGTCCGGTCGAGCGCAAGGTGGTGCGGATCCTCACCCCGGGCACGCTTACGGACGATGCCCTGCTCGACGCCCGCCGCGACAACCTGGTCGCCGCCGTGTGCCATGGCCCGGACGGTCTCGGTCTCGCCTGGCTCGACCTTTCCGCCGGCCGCTTCTGCCTTACGGAGATCGCCAGCACCACGGACCTCTCCGCGGAGCTCGCGCGCCTCGGCATCGCCGAGCTGCTCGTCGAGGACGGGATGGCCGTGCCACCCCTCGACGACAGCATCGCCCGACACCTGCTCCCGCCCTGGCATTTCGACGCCAACACGGCCACCCGGCTGCTCAGCAGCCAGTTCGGCACGAAGGACCTCACCGGCTTCGGCGTGGCCGACCTCACCGACGGCATCCGGGCCGCCGGGGCCCTGCTCCAGTACGTGCGGGATACCCAGAAGAGCAGCCTGCCTCACATCCGGGGGATCCTGGCGGAACGGCACACCGAGGCATTGCAGGTGGACGCCGCGAGCCGCCGCAACCTGGAGCTCGAGGCGAGCCTCGCCGGCAGCGCGGAGGCGAGCCTCGCCGCGGTGCTGGACCACTGCGCCACCACCATGGGCAGCCGGCTGCTGCGGCGCTGGCTGAACCGGCCCCTGCGGGACCAGGACGTGCTCCGCCGGCGCTACCAGGCCCTTGACGTGCTGCGGGCCGCCGGTGACGACGGCACGGGCGGACTGCTGCGGGAGATCGGCGATCTGGAGCGGATCCTCGCCCGGGTGGCACTCGGTTCGGCGCGGCCCCGGGACCTCGCCCAGCTCCGTCGCGCGACGGGCCTCGTGCCGGACATCGACGCCCGCCTCGCCGGCCACGACTCGCCCCTGCTCGCGACGCTTCGCGCCGGGCTCGGTGACCACGCCGATACCCACGAGCTGCTTGCCCGCGCCATCATCGCGGAACCGCCCCAGCTGATCCGGGACGGCGGCGTGCTGGCACCCGGCTACGACGCGACCCTGGACGAACTCCGCGACATCAGCGAGAACGCGGACCGCTACCTCATCGACCTCGAGGCCCGCGAGCGCGCCCGCACCGGGCTGCCCTCGCTGAGGGTCGGCTACAACCGGGTGCACGGCTACTACATCGAGCTGTCCCGGGGCCAGGCGGGCCAGGCACCGGAGGACTACCAGCGACGCCAGACACTGAAGGGCGCCGAGCGCTACGTGACGCCGGAGCTCAAGGAATTCGAGGGCAAAGTGCTGTCGGCCCGGGACCGGGCGCTGGCGCGGGAGAAGGAACTCTACACCGCCCTGCTGGCGATCCTGGGCGAGCGCCTGGTTCAGCTGCGCGCCCTCGCCGCGGCGCTGGCCGAGCTCGACGTGCTGGTGAACCTGGCGGAGCGGTCCCGCACGCTCGGCTACTGCCGTCCCGAGCTGGTCGACGATCCCGGCATCTACATCCGCGGCGGTCGCCACCCGGTCGTCGAGCAGCTGCTGGACGCACCCTTCGTCGCCAACGACCTGGAACTCACCGAGGAGCGTCGGCTGCTGGTGATCACCGGGCCGAACATGGGCGGCAAGTCCACCTACATGCGCCAGGCGGCGCTGATCGCCCTGCTCGCCCACATCGGCTCCTTCGTGCCGGCGGACAGCGCGCGGTTCGGGCCGCTGGACCGGATCTTCACCCGCATCGGCGCGGCGGATGACCTGGCGGGCGGTCGCTCCACCTTCATGGTGGAGATGACGGAGACGGCCAACATCCTGCACAACGCCACGGACCGGAGCCTGGTGCTGATGGACGAGATCGGGCGGGGTACCAGCACCTTCGACGGCCTGTCACTGGCCTGGGCCGCGGCCCACCACATCGGCGGCCAGGTGCGGGCATTCACGCTGTTCGCCACGCACTACTTCGAGCTGACGGCGCTTGCGAGCGAGCTGCCGGCCTGCGCGAACGTGCACCTGGACGCCACGGAGCACGGGGACAAGCTCGTGTTCCTGCACGCGGTAAAGGATGGCCCGGCGAACCGGAGCTATGGGTTGCAGGTGGCCCAGCTGGCGGGGGTGCCGGCTGCGGTGATCCAGCGGGCGCGGACCTACCTGCGCCAGCTGGAAAGCGAGTCGGCCGCGCACCGGGAACAGCGCGGAGTGGCGCCGCCCCAGCAGGAACTGGCCCTTGGCCCGCCCCCGGCACCGGACCCGGTCCGGGAACTGCTGGATGCCCTGGACCCGGACACCCTGACGCCGCGCCAGGCCCTGGACGCCCTCTACGCCCTGAAAATGCTCTGAAAGGTACCGGACACTTAGTTATTCAGTTTCGGAGCGTTCGTCACGAAACTAAATAACTAAGTGTCCGGTACCTTTTCGGTCGAGCGGTAGGCGGGGGACTCGCGGTTGAACATCCCGTGGCGCAGGAAGAACGCGGTCTGCAGCGCGATCTCGGGTGACACCAGGAAGCCCGTGTGGGTCACCGGGTAGGACAGGTGGTCCTTGAGCCAGGGCATCTTCGTCTCGACCTCGGCGATGGTGCCGTCGTTGGGCTCCGGCAGGATGCCGAGCAACATGCCCGCACCGACGGCAGTGGTCCCCGCGATCGAGCCCACGTCCCGCTCAGGCCGGAAATCATCGCCGAGGACCCGGCCCACCAGGCCCTCGCGCCCGGTCTGCCCGAGGATCGCGGCCCCGAACTCGCCCAGCTGGGCGAGCTTCTCCGCCGCCATGCTGCCCTTCAGGGGTGATCCCAGGCACACGACGCGCCCGGGCTTCGCCAGTGGCCGCCGCTGGAGCGCGACGAGGGCCATCACCCCGCCGGTGCTGTGCCCGACCAGGTGGATGCGGGGCGACTCGATCCGGTCCAGGGCGTCCCGCAACCGGTCCGCATTGGCGTTGAAGCCCGCCTCGAAGGTGCCGTACTGGAACTGCACGGTCGGGAATCCGTGCTCGTCGGCCAGGCGGTGGCGCAGCAAACCCGCCTCGGCGCCGTTCATCCACAGGCCGTGGACGACGACGACGGTTTCAGCGGGAGCATTCATCGCGCCTGAAGGCGCTCCTACGGCTTGCCGGGCTCACGGATGCGGATGCCGGTTTCCTTCAGCTGCTGGGGCGACACGGGCCCCGGCGCCTCGGTGAGCAGGCAGCTCGCCGTCTGGGTCTTGGGGAAGGCAATCACGTCCCGGATGTTCTCGGTGCCCGCGAGCAGCATCACCAGCCGGTCGAGGCCGAAGGCCATGCCGCCGTGGGGCGGCGCGCCGAACTTCAGGGCCCGCAGCAGGAAGCCGAACTTGCTCTCGGCCTCCTCCGGCGTGATGCCGAGGATGCGGAACACCGTCGACTGCATGGCCGACGAATGGATGCGCATGGACCCGCCGCCGATCTCGTTGCCGTTCAGCACCATGTCGTAGGCCCGGGACAGGGCCTTGCCCGGGTCCTTCTCCAGGACCTCCAGGTCGTCGATGGACGGCGCGGTGAACGGGTGGTGCAGCGCCGCCCAGCGCTTCTCCTTGGGGTCCCACTCGAACATGGGGAAGTCGACGACCCAGAGCGGGTGCCAGCCCGGCTTCACCATCTTGAGGTCCCGGCCCACCTTCACGCGCAGCGCCGCCAGCGAGTCGTTGACCACCTTCTTCTTGTCCGCGCCGAAGAACACGAGGTCGCCGTCCTTCAGTGCGAGCCGCGAGATCAGCCCGGCCACGGTCGCGTCCGGCATGAACTTGAGGATGGGCGACTGCAGGCCGTCCCGGCCCTTCGCCACCTCGTTGACCTTGATGTACGCGAGGCCCTTCGCGCCGTAGTTGGCGACGAAGGCGGTGTAGTCGTCGATCTCCTTGCGGCTCAGCGAACCGCCGCCCGGCACCTTCAGCGCCGTGACGCGGCCGTCCGGGTCCGCGGCGGGGCCGGCGAACACCTTGAACTCGACGCCGGTCATGAGGTCAGCGACCTCGACGAGCTCCAGCGGGATCGAGAGGTCGGGGCGGTCGATGCCGTACTTCGCAATGGCCTCCGCGTAGGTCATGCGCGGGAGGGGCGGCAGCTCGATGTTGCCGACCTCCCGGAACACGGCCCGGATCATGTCCTCCATGACCTGCATGAAGGAGGCCTCGTCCATGAACGAGGTCTCGATGTCGATCTGGGTGAACTCGGGCTGGCGGTCGGCGCGGAGGTCCTCGTCGCGGAAGCAACGCGCGATCTGGTAGTACCGGTCGAACCCGGACATCATCAGGATCTGCTTGAACAGCTGCGGCGACTGGGGCAGCGCGAAGAACTGCCCCGGGTGCGTGCGGCTCGGCACGATGTAGTCCCGGGCGCCCTCGGGCGTGGTGCGGGTGAGCACGGGCGTCTCCACGTCCATGAAGCCGTGCCCGTCCAGGTAGCGGCGCACGACCTGGGTGAGGCGGTGGCGCAGGCGGAAGCGCTCGAGCATCTCGCCGCGGCGGAGGTCCAGGTAGCGGTACTTGAGGCGGAGCTCCTCGGAGACTTCCTCGTCGTGGTGGAAGGGCGGCGTCTCGGCCGTGTTCAGCACCTTGAGGTCGGCGGCGAGCAGCTCGACCTCGCCCGTCTTCAGCTTCGGGTTCACGGTGCCCGCGGGGCGGGGCCGGACCTTGCCGGTGACCGTGACGACGTACTCGCTGCGCAGCTTCTCGCCCGCGGTGAACACCGGCGACGACGGGTCGAACACGACCTGCAGCAGGCCTTCCCGGTCCCGGAGGTCGATGAAGACCACGCCACCGTGGTCGCGGCGGCGGTGGACCCAGCCGGAGACGGTGACGTCCTGGCCGATGGCTTTCGCGGTGACGTCACCGCAGTAGTGCGTGCGCATGGCTTGCCTGTCTGGAATCGGTCGGGGGATCGCGCCTGAAGGCGCTCCTACGTATCCTGGTAGGAGCGGCTTCAGCCGCGATCAGGAACTGTCAGTGCTTGTGCCCACCCGGGCCATGGCTGTGCGTGTGCCCGCCGTGGCTGTGGGTGTGGCCGCCGCTGCCGTGGGAATGCCCGCAGGACGAGTCGTGGGTGTGGGCCGGGCCGCTGTCCAGGGTGTGGCCCGCCTTCTCGGCCGCCTTGGGGTCGGCGCGGGCCTCGGCCTTGGTGGCGTCCTTCTTGGCGGACTTGTCCCGGAAGTCGGTCTTGTACCAGCCGCTGCCCTTCAGGTGGAACGCGGGCGCGGCCATGAGCTTCTTCAGCTTCAGCTTGCCGCACTCGGGGCACTTGCGCAGCGCGCCCTCCCCGACCTTCTGGAGGATGTCGAAGTGGTGGCCGCAGGCTTCGCACTGGTAGTCGAAAATGGGCATGGCTTGACCTCTCGTGAGGCGCGGGATTGTAGCGTAGGAGCGGCTAAAGCCGCTGCTACGGGCCGGCAAACCGCAGCTCCCCGCCGCCGGCCTCCACCCGGATCGTGGCTCCCGGGCCGAAGCGGCCCTTCAGGATCTCCTGGGCCAGGGGGTTCTCGATCCGCTGCTGGATGGCCCGCTTCAGGGGCCGGGCGCCGTAGACCGGGTCGAAGCCGGCCTCGGCGAGCAGGTCGAGGGCCGGGTCCGTCACGTCCAGCGTCATGTCCCGCTCCTTCAGCCGGGCCTCCAGGTAGCCGAGCTGGATCTTCACGATGTCGCGGATCTGGGCGGCCGACAGCGGGTGGAAGACCACGATGTCGTCCACGCGGTTGATGAACTCGGGCCGGAAGTGCTCCCGCACGTCCTCCATGACCGCGGCCTTCATGGCGGCGTAGTTGGCCTCGCCGGTCATGCCCTGGATCCGCTGGGACCCGAGGTTCGAGGTCATCACGATCACGGTGTTGCGGAAGTCGACGGTGCGGCCCTGGCCGTCGGTCAGGCGCCCGTCATCCAGCACCTGGAGCAGCACGTTGAAGACGTCCGGGTGGGCCTTCTCGACCTCGTCGAGCAGCACCACCGAGTAGGGCTTCCGCCGCACGATCTCGGTGAGGTAGCCGCCCTCCTCGTAGCCGACGTAACCCGGGGGCGCGCCGATCAGCCGCGCCACCGAGTGCTTCTCCATGAACTCGGACATGTCGACCCGCACCAGCGCGTCCTCGGTGTCGAACAGGAACTCGGCGAGCGCCTTGGTGAGCTCGGTCTTGCCGACGCCGGTGGGACCCAGGAACAGGAACGAGCCGTTCGGCCGCTTCGGGTCCGACAGGCCGGCCCGGGACCTTCGGATCGCGTTCGCCACGGTGGTCAGCGCCTCGGCCTGGCCGACGACGCGCCTGCCGAGCGCCTCCTCCATGCGCAGCAGCTTGTCCTTCTCGCCCTCCAGCATCTTGCTGACGGGGATCCCGGTCCACTTGGAGACGACCTCGGCGATCTCCTCCTCCGTCACCTTGTTCCGCAGTAGGAGCGGCTTCAGCCGCGATTCCTTCCCGTCGACGGTCTCCTTGAGTCGCTTTTCCAGCGCAGGAATCTTCCCGTACTGCAGTTCCGACATGCGCGCGAGATCCTGCCCGCGCCGGGCGGCGTCCAGGTCCAGGCGGGCACGCTCCAGCTCCTCCTTGATCGCTGCCTCGCCCTGCACGGAGGCCTTCTCGGCCTTCCAGATCTCGTCCAGGTCGGCGTATTCCTTCTCGAGGGCCTTCAGCTGCGACTCGAGGTCCGCGAGCCGTTTCTTCGAGGCCTCGTCGGACTCCTTCTTCAGCGCCACCTGCTCGATCTTCAGCTGGATGATCCGCCGGTCGAGGCGGTCCATCTCCTCGGGCTTGGAGTCGATCTCCATGCGCAGGCGGGAGGCGGCCTCATCGATGAGGTCGATGGCCTTGTCCGGCAGCTGCCGGTCGGTGATGTAGCGGTGGGACAGCGTCGCCGCGGCCACGATGGCCGGGTCGGTGATGTCCACGCCATGGTGGACCTCGTAGCGCTCCTTGAGGCCGCGGAGGATGGCGATGGTGTCCTCCACCAGGGGCTCGTTCACGAGCACCTTCTGGAAGCGGCGCTCGAGGGCCGCGTCCTTCTCGATGTACTTGCGGTACTCGTCGAGGGTGGTGGCGCCCACGCAGTGCAGCTCGCCGCGGGCGAGCGCGGGCTTCAGCATGTTGCCGGCATCCATGGCGCCCTCGGCCTTGCCGGCGCCGACCATGGTGTGCAGCTCGTCGATGAAGAGGATGACCTGGCCTTCCTGCTTGGCGAGGTCGTTCAGCACGCCCTTCAGGCGCTCCTCGAAGTCGCCCCGGTACTTGGCACCGGCGATCAGCGCGCCCATGTCGAGGGCGAGGATGCGCTTCCCCTTGAGGCTCTCCGGGACCTCGCCGTTGACGATGCGCTGGGCGAGGCCCTCGACGATGGCGGTCTTGCCGACGCCGGGCTCGCCGATCAGCACGGGGTTGTTCTTGGTGCGGCGCTGGAGCACCTGGACGGTGCGGCGGATCTCGTCGTCGCGGCCGATGACGGGATCGAGCTTGCCCTGTTCGGCGCGCTCGGTGAGGTCCACCGTGTACTTCTCGAGGGCCTGGCGGGTCTCCTCGGCGTTCGGGTCGTTCACGGCCTCGCCGCCCCGCAGGTCGCTGATGGCCTGTTCCAGGGCGCCCTTCACCACCCCCGCATCCTTGAGGACCTTGCCGAGGGTGCCCTTGTCGTCACAGGCGGCGAGGACGAAGACCTCGCTGGAGATGAACTGGTCGCCACGCTTGCCGGCAAGTTTCTCGGTGAGGTTCAGCAGGCGGCCGAGGTCGTTGGAGACCTGCAGGTCGCCGGCGGTGCCCTCGACCTGGGGCAGGCGGTCCAGGGCCTCGCCGAGCTTCGAGCGCAGGAGGTTGAGGTTCGCACCTGCCTTGCCGAGCAGGGCGCCGACGCCGGGGCCCGGCTGCTCGAGCAGCGCAGCCATGAGGTGCACCGGCTCGATGAACTGGTGGTCCCGCCGGTTGGCGGTGGACTGGGCCAGCTGCAGGGCCGACTGGAAGGTGCTCGTGAACTTGTCCGGACCCATCGGGGTGCTTTCGCTGTGGCGACTCCCGCCAATCTGGGGCCACCCCGCCCGTTTTCAACGAGAAAAGGTACCTCCTGGTTCCAGCCAGATCAGGGTGGCCTGGCGGCCAGTCACTCCATCACGCCGGTGGGAATAGAAGCGCTCTGGCTCGGCGTAGGTGCAGACCCCGCCGCCCGTGACCGCCGTGACCCCCGCCCGGGCGAGGCGCGCACGGGCGGCGCCATAGAGGTCCAGGTGCCAATGACCGGGGCGGGACGCCCGGAAGGCGCCGCCCGCCGCCGGGTCGGCCCGGAGGAAGGCCTGGCGCACCTCCTCGCCCACCTCGTAACTGTCGGGCCCGATGGCCGGGCCCAGCCAGGCGAGCAGCGAGCCCGGGCGCACCCCGTCGGCCAGCAGCCAGGCCACCGTGGCCTCCAGCACCCCGCCAGCGAGGCCCCGCCAGCCGGCGTGGGCCGCGGCCACGTGGGTGCCCTCCCGCGTGCAGAACAGCACCGGCAGGCAGTCGGCCGTGAGGATGGCGCAGACGGTGCCGGACGCGCGGGTCCAGGCCGCGTCGGCAGCCGGTCGCGCGCCCCCCTGCCCCACCTCGACCACCGTCGTGCCATGCACCTGCTCCAGCCAGGACGGCTCCGCCGGCAGCCCGAGGCCAGTGCGGACCAGGGACCGGTTGCCGGCGACGGCTGACGGGTCATCGCCCACGTGGTCGCCCAGGTTGAGGCCGGTCCAGGGGGCGCCGCTCGCCCCCCCGGCCCGGGTCAGGGCCACCGCGCGGACACGGGCCGGGGCTGGCCAGTCGGGCCGGATGACCGGCAGGCTGCTCACCCCGCAGCCTGCTCGGGCCACGCGAGGCCCTCCAGGCGGTCCGGCGCGGCCGGGTCACCGGCGAGCGCCGCGAGCAGGCCCCGGAAGTCGGCGGGCAGCGGCGCCTGGAACGACAGTGGCGCCCCGGTGGCCGGGTGCGCAAAGCCCAGCCGGAAGGCATGCAGCGCCTGCCGGCGGAAGGCGCGCAGCGCTGCCGCGAGCTCTGGCGTCGCGCCGGCGGGGATCACCAGCCGGCCCCCGTACTCGGGATCGCCGACGATGGGGTGCCGGACGTGGGCGAGGTGCACGCGGATCTGGTGGGTACGCCCGGTTTCCAGGCGGACGGCCACGTAGGTGTGATGGGGGAAGCGGGCCAGGACCCGGTAGTGGGTCACCGCGTGGCGACCGCCGACGTCCGTGACCGCCATGCGGGTCCGGTGCGTGCGGTGCCTGCCGATGTCCGCCTCCACGGTGCCACCGCCCGTCATCGCCCCGAGGCACAGGGCCCGGTATTCCCGGGTGATCTCCCGCGCCTCCAGGGCCCGCACGAGGTGGGTGTGGGCGGCGGGCGTGCGGGCCACGACCAGCAGCCCGGAGGTGTCCTTGTCGAGGCGGTGCAGGATGCCGCTGCGGGGCAGCCCCGCGAGGCCGGGGTCGTGGGCAAGCAGGCCGTTCTCGAGGGTCCCCGCCGGGTTGCCGGCGCCCGGATGGACGACGAGGCCCGCAGGCTTGTCGAGCACCAGGATGTCGGTGTCCTCGTACACGATGACGAGGGGCATGACCTCGGCTCGGGGTGCGGCGTCCGGCTCGGCAGGTTCGTCGGCGGCGAGCTGCACGACGATGACCTGGCCGGCAGCGACGCGCGAGCGCGGTTCCGGCACCGCACCGTCGAGGCGGACGAGGCCGTCGAGGATCCACTGCTTGAGGCGGCTGCGGGAATGGTCAGGCAACAACTCGGCCAGTACCTGGTCCAGGCGCCGGCCCGAGGCATCGGCCGGGATGACGAGTTCCTGCTGCGCGGGCTCCATGGGCCGCTAGGCTATACTGCTGGCTGCCCTGGCGACACCCTGACGATGCGCGCGATACTCCGCCACCGACTCTCCACGCTGCTGCTCTCGACCTGCCTCCTGGTGCTGGCGGGCGGCCTTCTGGCCGGTTGTTCCTCGAAGGAGGACAAGGACCTGCGTTCCGGCGTCGAGGACCTCTACGAGCGCGGCCGCAAGTCGATGGAGTCGGGGAACTTCAACAACGCCATCCGGTACTTCGAGGCGCTGGAGGCGCGGTTCCCCTTCAGCAACGAGACCAAGCAGGCCCAGCTCGACCTGATCTACTGCTACTACAAGGACCGGCAGATCGAGGCGACGGTCGACGCCGCGACCACCTTCGAGCGCGAGAACCCCACCCACCCCCGGGTGGACTATGCGCTGTACATGCGCGGCCTCGCCTGGTTCTCCGGGGAGCACAGCTGGTACCACCGGCTGTTCGACGCGGACCTGGCCGAGCGCCCGCCCAAGAACGTGCAGGAGTCCTTCTCGGTATTCGCGCAGCTGGTGCAGCGGTTCCCGGATGGCGCCTACGCGGCGGATGCCCGCCAGCGGATGGTCTTCCTGCGCAACCGGCTGGCGGACTACGAGCTGTACGTGGCCCGGTATTACATGAAGCGCGGCGCCTGGCTGGCGGCAGCAAACCGGGCGAAGTACGTCATCGAGCAGTACGACGGTGCGCCGGCGGGGGGAGAGGCGCTCCGCATCATGGTGGAAGCCTACGGGGAACTGGGCATGACCACCCTCGCCGATGACGCCCGCCAGGTACTCGCCGCCAGCTACCCGGACAGCCTCAAGGCACTCGCCCGGGAAGAAGACCGCCCCTGGTACCGCTTCTGGTAGAAAAGGTACCGGTAGAAAAGGTACCGGACACTTAGTTATTCCCTCGCGCAGCCGCAGCGTAGCCCCATAACTAAATAACTAAGTGTCCGGTACCTTTTTAGCGGTGGCGGTAGCCGGAGGTGATGGGGTAGCGCCAGTCGCGGCCGAAGGCACGGCTGGAGATGCGCACCCCGGGCGGGGCCTGGCGCCGCTTGTACTCGGCCTTGCGCACCATCTCCAGCACCCGGGACGCCACGGCCCGGTCGACGCCCTTCGCGGCGATCTCGTCCACCGAGCGGTTCTCGAGGATCAGTGCATCCAGGATCGGGTCCAGCACGTCGTAGGGCGGCAGTGAATCCGAGTCCTTCTGGTCGGCGCGGAGCTCCGCGCTCGGCGGCCGGGTGATCACCCGCCCGGGAATCACCGGCGACAGGGAATTCCGGTAGCGCGCCAGTGCATACACCAGGGTCTTGGTGCAGTCCTTGATCGGGGCAAAGCCCCCGGCCATGTCGCCATAGAGCGTGGCGTAGCCCACCGCCATCTCGCTCTTGTTGCCCGTGGCGAGCACCATCCGCCCGGTCTTGTTCGAGATGGCCATGAGCAGGATGCCCCGGGCCCGGGACTGCAGGTTCTCCTCGGTGGTGTCCTCGGGCAGGCCGGCAAAGAGCCCGGCGAGCGTCGTGCGCGCCGCCTCGACGAGGGGCGCGACGGGCAGCACCTGGTAGTCGACGCCGAGCTGCAGCGCCTGGGCGGCCGCATCCTCGATGCTGATCGCCGCCGTGTAGCGGTACGGCATCATCACGGCCTGCACCGCCCCCGCACCGATCGCATCCACGGCGATGGCGAGCGTCAGCGCCGAATCGATCCCGCCCGACAGGCCGAGGACGACGCCCGGGAAGCCGTTCTTGCGGACATAGTCCCGCACGCCGGTCACCAGCGCGTCATAGACACTGGCGACGTCATCCGCCAGGGCCGGCACGGCCGCCGGCTCCGGCACGATCCGGCCGTCCTGCCGGCGCAATGTGACGACCGGCAGGCACGCCGCCAGCGCCGGCGCGCGGAACACGGTGGCGCCACCGGCGTCGACCATGCAGGAGCCGCCATCGAACACCAGTTCGTCCTGGCCGCCGACCATGTTGAGGTAGACCAGCGGGACGCCACTCTCCCGGGCCCGGGCGGCGAGTACCTGCTCCCGCTGGGACTGCTTGCCGATCTCGAAGGGCGAACCGTTGATGGCCAGGATGAGCTCGGCGCCCGCCGCGGTGGCGCGGGCGGAGGGCTCCGGCTGCCACACGTCCTCGCAGATGCCGAGGCCAAGCTTCATGCCCCGGAACTCCACGACCGTCGGGCCGGAGCCGGGCGTGAAATAGCGCTCCTCGTCGAAGACGCTGTAGTTCGGCAGGCAGCACTTGCGGTAGTTGGCGACCTGCCGGCCATTGGCCAGGAACGCCACGGAATTGTAGATGTGGTCGTCGACGAACTCGGGATAACCCACCAGCGCGGCGATCCCGCCGGTCGTCCGGGCCGCGATCCCCTGGAGGCCTTCGCCCACCTGCCGGCGCAGACCGGCATGGAACAGGAGGTCCTCCGGCGGATAGCCGCACATGGCGAGCTCGGGGAACATCGCGAGGTCAGCGGACCCCGCGCGCGTCACCTCGCCGAGCAGCTCCGCGATCCGGGCCGAGTTCCCGGCCACGTCGCCCACCAGGAAATCCTGCTGGGCGAGCGCGATGCGGACGGTATCGGTCAGCGCAGGAGCTCCTGCATGGCACTGCCGAGCTCGGCGGGCGAACGCACCGTGCGCACGCCGGCCTTGTCGAGGGCGGCGAACTTGGCGGCGGCCGTGCCCTCGCCTCCCGAGATGATGGCGCCGGCATGGCCCATGCGCTTGCCGGGCGGCGCGGTGACACCGGCGATGTAGGCGACGACCGGCTTGGTGACGTGCTGCTGGATGTAGCGGGCCGCGGCCTCCTCGTCGGTGCCGCCAATCTCGCCCACCATGATGATGCCGTCGGTGGCCGGGTCCTGCTGGAACAACTCGAGGCAGTCGATGAAGTTCATGCCCCGCACCGGATCCCCGCCGATGCCGATGCAGGTGGTCTGGCCAAGGCCGTTGCGCGTGGTCTGGAAGACGGCCTCGTAGGTGAGCGTGCCGGAACGCGAGACGATCCCCACGCGCCCGGGCTGGTGGATGAAGCCGGGCATGATGCCGATCTTGCACTCGCCCGGCGTGATGATGCCGGGGCAGTTCGGGCCGATCAGCCGGCAGTCCTTCTCGCGCAGCGCCGCCTTGACCCGCACCATGTCGAGCACCGGGATGCCCTCGGTGATGCACACCACCAGCTTCACGCCGGCATCGGCCGCCGCCAGGATCGCGTCCGCGGCGCCGGGCGCCGGGACGAAGATCACGCTGACGTCGGCACCGGTGGCCGTGACGGCCTCCGGCATGGTGTCGAACACGGGGACGCCGAGGTGCTGCGTGCCGCCGCGGCCCGGCGTGCAGCCGGCGACGATCTTCGTGCCGTACTCGAGGCACTGCTGGGCGTGGAACGAGCCCTGCTTGCCGGTGAGCCCCTGGCAGATGACCCTGGTGGACTTGTTGACGAGTACGCTCATGCGGGCTTCGCGGCTGAAGCCGCTCCTACGGATTGAACGGCCTTGCGGGCCGCGTCGGTGAGGTCATCGGCCGCCGTGATGGCGAGGCCGCTGTCCTTGAGCATCTTCCGGCCCTGGTCCACGTTGGTGCCCTCGAGGCGCACCACCACCGGCACGGCGACCTTCACGTCCCGGACCGCGCTGATGATGCCCTCGGCGATGAGGTCGCAGCGCACGATCCCGCCGAAGATGTTCACGAGGATCGCCTTCACCTGCGGGTTGGAGAGGATCAGCTTGAAGGCCGCCGCGACCCGCTCCGGCGTGGCGCCGCCACCCACGTCGAGGAAGTTGGCCGGCTCGCCGCCGTGGAGCTTGATGAGGTCCATCGTGGCT
>ERZ761602.4693-NODE-4693-length-17103-cov-7.247947_pt1 | contig 17103 bp, 16 predicted proteins | sample MGYA00512165_ERZ761602 | MGnify/ENA primary metagenome ERZ761602 (study PRJEB28899, sample SAMN02445085) | bioreactor sludge metagenome | biome: EBPR sludge; isolation source: Thorneside wastewater treatment plant | place: Australia: Brisbane, Thorneside...
CGATGCGCACGATGTGCCACCCAATCCAATTGAACCGGGGTGAGACCTTCGAACAGCTTGATGTCCGAAAGGATATTGCGGGTATCGTCTTTCTTAAGTTCAGTCATGCGTAACATATTGTACTTCCTTATGTTCCCCTCTCCTTGTAGGAGAGGGGCTGGGGGTGAGGTCAATACACATGCCTTCAAACGCTGCCTTCGAATCAGGGAAAACATTCTTCGCGGCAGATTCTTGCGCCGCCACCCAATCGTCAGCGTAGGATGGGTCGTGATGGAACAGGATCAACTGTCCCGTTTCGGCAGAGGCGGCAACTTGCCCCGCCATCGTTGCCGTCGAGTGTCCATATCCCTGCGTCGAAGGAAATCCTGCGAGGTTTCCGTAGTAATGCTCATCCGAATACTGCGCATCGTGGATCAACACATCTGCATCTCGCGCGAACTGAATCAACTTACGATCCATGCCCACATACCCTTCGGTGTCAGTGGCGTACACAACCGACTTGCCTTGATAGGTGATGCGATAGTGATACACGCCGCCGGGATGTGCATGTGATTTGTGAATGCGGATGACCACCGCCTCAGGACTCGGATTTGAAATTGATTCCACAACCCGAACTCCATCCTCGTCCCAAACGATGATCTGCGACTCGCGCAACGATTGAATATCTTTGTTCGATGCCATGTCGCGCAATGAGATCGGGAAGGTATCTGATGACTGATTGCGCTCCAATACATGTTTGACAGTCTCTGCCGTGCCGCCCGGACCATAGATGTGCAGTTTTGCTTTCGGTAGATATGCAGGCACAAAAAAGGGAAAGCCCTGCGTGTGGTCGTGATGCAAGTGGCTGAACAAAAGCAGCAATTCAAGATTCTGTCGCTTCACCAACTCACGCCCGAGCGGAATGATGCCCGTGCCCGCGTCGAGGATGATGGTGCGCCCGCCCGCGTTGATCTCGACACAAGCCGTATTGCCACCATAGTTGACGGTGTTCGCTCCCGGTGTCGGGTAACTTCCACGCACGCCCCAGAATTTGACTGTGAAATCCTTGTTCATGTCTGCCTCCGTTTCGTTATTACATTTCCTATTATGTTCGGAACAGACATTCCTTCAAGGAAAGTTTTCGCAAGGCAGGTGAGAACTATTTCTCATATCAAATGCTCTCGCCGGGGCTAAGCCCCGGCGAGAGCATGGACGGTTCGCGGCGGTATAATCTTCTCATGCTCCCCGACCTGCAAATGAAAGATCAACTGCGTTTGCGTAAGCCGCATCCTTGCGGTTCTTACGAATGGACAGTCGTGCGCTTGGGAGCCGATATTGGTCTGGAGTGTAATGGCTGCCAGCATCGTGTGATGCTGACCCGCCGCGAGCTGACAAAACGCATGAAAGTCAATTTGACTGCGCAGGAACGGGAAAAACAAAGAAACTCAGAAGAAAACAAAACGTAGACAGAGACGAACAAGGAGCATACATGGATCCACAGAATACAGAACTACCCATTGGTTCGCTGCGTATTGGTTTATTTACCGATACGTATGCCCCACAGGTGAATGGTGTTTCGGTCTCTTTGCAAATGATCTCAGAGGGATTAAAGAAACGCGGGCATCAAGTGACCATTTTTGCGCCCAAGTTCCCTGGCTACAAAGATGATGAACCGAATGTAATGCGCCTGCCCTCGCTGAAGTATTTGAATAACCCGCCCATTTATGTGGCGGTGTTGGGCACCCCCCGCTCCACATGGAAGCTGACAAGAGAACACTTCGATGTGCTTCACGCGCACAGCCCGGCGAGTGTGGGGTTGCTGGCATACCTTACGGCATCCACGAAACGCCTGCCGTTGATCTATACCTATCACACCTCGATCACGGATTACACCCACTACATCAAATTCATCGGGGGCACAGGGCTCATCAAACGCGCTGCAAGCTGGTTTAGCAAGGCGTCCACTGATTTAGGCGACCAGATCGTTGTCCCTTCGCCAAAGTTCCAGCGCCTGTTGATTACCCAGAAAGTGAAACAGCCCATTACGGTCATCCCAAATGGGATCGACCTGAGCATGTTCAAAACTGCCAAAAATCCCGGCGCACTGAGAAACAGGCTTGGCATTAGTGCCGATGCTCCTATCCTACTTACCGTTGGGCGCATGGACCCGGAGAAGCGGCTTGAGTTCATTGTTGAAGCTTTCGATCTGATTGCCGACCGTGTTCCAAATGCACATCTTGTCTTTGCCGGAGATGGCGGCTCGCGCAAAAGTGTAGAAGAAAAAGCAAGCGCCACAAGAGCCAGCGATCGTATCCACTTTTTAGGCATGGTCAACCGCGCTGAATTGCCGGATATCTTCCACGATGCCAGTGTGTTCGTTTCGGCATCCACGACTGAAGTTCATCCCATCTCTGTGATCGAAGCCATTGCCTCCGGTCTCCCGCTGGTTGCCGTGCAGGATGAAGCCTTCGAAGGTATGCTCGATGACGGCATGAACGGATATGCCGTTCCGCTGGACGTGAAGAAATATGCCGATGTCCTTGCCGACCTGTTGCCTGACCGCGAGCGATTAAAGCGCTTTGGCGCGCATTCCATGATGCTGAGCGAAAAGTATTCCATTGAAGCGCAGGTCAAAGCATTGGAAAAACTCTACACAGAAGCCATCCTGCAAAACTGGCGCGGCAGCTTTTTCAAACGCATGATCCCCCAGAACATCAACCGGATTCCCACACGCATCAACCGCGTCATCCGTACCGAGATCGGGAAATTCATGCCCCGCAAGAATAAAAAAGCATAAGCTACAAGAAGTACGGAGGGCTGGATAAAAGATAATTCGCGAATTTCCCGAACGGCTCGTCCGACATGATCGAGCCCATGAAGCCCTCGAGGTGATATCCGCGTTTCAATAAATGGGTAATGGCTGCCTTGTTGACCGTGGGCGTTTCAAACCCGATCGCTGATGCACCCACCTCATACGCCCAGGTTTCGGCGTGAGAGAGGACTGCGGGGAAATCATTTTCGTCCAACAAGGCGAAGGGACCGAACAAGTCTTTTTGGAAATAACCGTAACCGACGATCTTTTTCCTGCGTTTGTAAAGGTGTAATTTGCGGTCGCTCATCAGATAGTGATGATCGACATCACGCTGGTGACCGATGATCATCTCGTCGATGGAGTTCATTGCCTCGAGCGGGGCATGAGCCGCCTCGGGTGTTTCTATCGTAAGATCCGATTCAATGGAGACAGGTTCAGGAGTCCGTTCAAAATATAATTCGGTCATGTACGTGTAGACTCCCGCTTTGAGGTAACGCGCCTGTGCACGCAGGTCGGGTGTAGCAATAATGGAGCGATGGCGCGTATCGTGCGGAAAAGCCCGTTTGAGCAACTCTCCGCCCACACCCGCAGACTGATTCCCCGGCAGGACAAAGAACTCGGTCAACTCGCGATGGTCGCCACGCAGGATGCTGCGGGCATAGCCGATGGCTTCGCCGCCCTGTTCGGCGATCCAAAAATTGTCACTGGTATTCGTGAGGTGCTCCCAGAACGGTCGGCGAATATCCCAAAGTTTCGCCCGCGTTTCAGGGTCGTCTGCACCTGTGATGGCTTGCACTCCGCTGCGTTTGCTGAAGTCTTCGAGCGCCCTGCGGCAAATTGTAAACGTGGTGAAATTATCATCCGGCGTGGCCCGGCGATATTCAATGAGCATGGTCAACTCCCAGAACAAAATTATCGATCAGGCGCGTCTTTCCCAAAAAGACCGCCATCGAAAGCAGGCATTTGCCCTGGACAAAATCCAGCTCTTCCAAAGAATCGTAATCAGCGCATGAGACGTATTGCATCTGCGCCAGCGGTTCGCTTGCCAGCACCTCTTTCATCCTTCCCCTCAACCTTTCAGCATCCCGTTCGCCTGCTTCATAGAGTTCCTTTGCTGAGCTTAACGAGCGGAACAAGACAGTCGCTGCCTTGCGTTCGATTTCGTTCATGTACTTGTTACGGCTCGACATTGCCAGTCCATCCGCCTCGCGCACCGTTGGGCAGACGATCACCTCGAGTGGAAAGTTCAAATCCGTGGCCATACGCCGGACGACCGCCACCTGTTGCGCGTCCTTTTGTCCAAAGTAAGCCTTGTGCGGCTGGGTGGCGTTGAATAATTTCGCCACGACGGTTGCCACGCCCCGGAAGTGACCGGGTCTCATCGCGCCTTCCAGCCCCTTTGTCAGCGCTTCAACCTCCACCCAGGTCTGGTAGCCGGAAGGATACATGACCTCCGCTGTGGGCGTCCAGACCAGATCCACGCCGAGGGGACGGATGAGGCTTAGATCCCGTTCAAGATCTCTCGGGTACTTCGAGAGGTCTTCGCTGGGACCGAACTGACTCGGGTTGACGAAGATGGTGACGACAACATACCGGTTCTCCGCTTTCGCGCGTTCAACGAGCGACAAATGCCCCTTGTGAAGATAACCCATCGTGGGAACAAGACCAACTGTCCCGTCGAAGGAGAGGCGGGCGGCTTGAAGATCAGGAAGAGAGGTGACAATATCCATAAGGGAAAATCCAATTTGTATATACAAATCTAAAAGTACCACTTGACAGTCTAGAAACTTTGTTCTACACTCTTATTACAACTTAGAGAAACAAGGAGAAAAAAATGGCTTTCGGATACACTAACTCAAAAGGCAACACCTATTACCTGCACGCAAAGGGCAGGATGTTCTTCTTTTCGAAGGAGATCAAGGAAGGCGCTCTTGACGCCGTTCCCGCCGGGTACAACGTGGTCGAAATGAAGACCGGCATGCCTGTCCTCAAAAAGGCGGATAGCGCTGCAACGGCCGCTCCCGCATCCAATACGGAAAGCGCAGGGTCGTAAGAAGTATAACCCTGTTCGTTCCCGCTCAGGCACGGCTTGGGCGGCACAACTCAATACTCTGTTCTTTTAGATAAAAAGGAGACTAAAAATGACACGTACACAGCATCTAAAAGTCCTTGAAGCGAAAGGGGAGCCGACATGCCAGCATTAAACCGCGTTCAATTGATCGGCAACCTGGGCAGGGACCCCGAAACGAAGTTCACCCCCACCGGCAAAAAAGTCTGCCATTTCAGCATCGCTGTCAGCAACCGCTGGAAGGACAAAAGCGGCGAGTTGAAGGAAACCACCGAGTGGGTCAACATTGAAGCATGGGGCCGGCTCGGAGAGGTCTGCCAGGAATACCTCAAAAAGGGTAGCCTGATCTTCCTTGAGGGACGCTTGAAGACAGATAAATACGACTCCAACGGTGAGACGAAATATTTCACCAAGGTTGTCGCCCAAACCCTGCAATTCCTCGACCGCAAGGAAAAGGAAGAGCCGATGATGGCGCTCGACGAAGACCCCGGCGAGTACGAAACGCTGGCTGGCGAGTAGAGTAGAATCGAAATAAAGCGACAGCTGCCTTTGAGGCAGCTGTCGCTTTTTACATTCCAAATCCATATTATGCCCGCCTTTTCTTCTTGCGCCCTTGTTTTGGCTGGTTTATACTAGCGTTCATGCCACTACCGGAAAAAATAGGACGCTACGAAGTCAAATCTGAACTCGGCCGCGGAGGCATGGCAACCGTCTACCGCGCTTACGACCCCAACTCCGGGCGCGAGGTTGCCATCAAAGTTTTGCCGCGCGAGATGCTGCATGACCCGCAGTTCCGTTCGAGGTTTGAGCGCGAGATCAAGTTGATCGCTTCGCTTGAGCATCCCGCAATCGTACCGATCTACGACGCGGGGGAAGTCAATGAACAGCCCTACTTTGTCATGCGATTCATGAACGGCGGTTCTCTTTCGGACGTGATCGAAAAAGGTCCAATCTCCATCGAAGACACGGCAAGAACCATCGAAAGGGTCGCCCAAGGTCTTGCTTATGCCCATCGCAAAGGCGTCATCCACCGCGACCTGAAGCCTGATAACATCCTCTTCGACGAGACCGGCGAACCGTTCATCTCCGATTTCGGCGTCGCCAAGTTGACCGAATCCACCAGCAACCTGACCGGCTCTGGTGTGATCGGCACGCCTGCCTACATGAGTCCCGAACAGGCGCAAGGCATCGAGATCGACCTTCGCAGCGATGTCTACGGACTGGGGGTCATCGTATATCAAATGCTGACCGGGCACCAGCCCTATAGCGCCGATACACCCATGGGGGTGGTCGTCAAACATATCACCGATCCTGTTCCTGAAATCCTCAAAGTCCTGCCAAACCTGAAACCCGAAGTGGATTCTGTCATCAAAACCGCCATGGCAAAGGATAAGGAACAACGGTTCGCCAACACCATCGACCTGGCAAAAGCCCTCAACACAGTAGCCTTTGGGAACGCCGGAAACCTGACCTTCAGCACAAACAGCGGAATTGCCTCACGACTGGGTGCTCCCACCAAACCCGCTTCACGCGGATTGAACACCGGGCTCATTGTAGCGGGAGTTGTCCTTTTGGTTGCCGTTATCGGATTCCTCCTCCTCCGAAATCAGCTTTTAGCTCCAGAAGTATCGGCGACCGAGCCGGTTACGAGTGAAACCCAGGTTGACCAACCCTCTGGCCTGGTCACCGTGGTTGTCACTGCCACCCTTGAGCCGACAGCAACAGGACCCGCTTACGCCTCCGCATGTTCCGCGGATGTTGCCTTCCCCCTCTCCATCGCAAAAGAAACGGATAATTTTTGCATACAGAAAGTCCCGTATGCCTATGCTGCAATGGAAGAAAATGCTGCCTTCACTGTCTTGAACACTGACGGAAGTGAGTGCCGCCAGGAAGCGGTTAAGAACGGCGAAAAAGTTATTTCCTGCCACGGTCCGAGTTTTGCTGTCATCCAGCTCCAGGTCTGCCTGCCTCCGGAACTTACCGAACAGGACCTCGCACAATGCTCGGCAGATTCGACCTTCAATGCCGAAAATGCATGTTGTGTCGCCATCCCCAAAGAAGAGGCTGGTTGTAAAGTAATGGAAATCCAGCTCAAAGGATGCGGCGGATAGAAATAAAAATCGGGCGCTTTGAAAGCGCCCGATTTTTATTTCAAGACGGGGTGATAAAATTGCAGTATGGGTACGCTCTATCTCGTCGCCACACCGATCGGTAATCTCGAAGACATCAGCCCGCGCGCCTTGAAGGTCCTGCGCAAGGCGGCGCTCATTGCCGCAGAAGATACGCGTCATACGGGGAAACTTCTCGAACGCTTCGGCATAGAGACCCGGCTCACCAGTTATTGGGAACATAACAAACTAAATAAACTGGACTTCATCCTCGATCATCTTTCACGGGGTGATGTGGCATTGGTCTCGGATGCAGGCACGCCCGGAATCAACGACCCCGGCTATGAGCTGGTTCGAGCCGCCCTCGCTTCATCCTTCGAAGTTATACCTGTCCCTGGACCCTCTGCCCCCATTGCCGCCTTGAGCGTTTCGGGGCTCCCCACCGATTCATTTCTATACCTCGGCTACCTGCCCCACAAATCCAGCGAACGTCGTAACGTTATGGAGCAAGTTTCAAGCCTGCCCTATACCCTGATATTTCTCGAAACCCCGCACCGCATCGCGGACTCGCTCCCAGACATCCTTGGTATATTGGGAGACCGACACATCTGTGTTGCCCGCGAAATGACCAAACTCCACGAAGAATACTGGCGCGGGACGGTCAGCGGTGCGATCGAGCATTTCAAATCGAAAGAACCGCGTGGAGAATTTACGCTGGTGATCGAGGGGAAGGGAAAAGTGGAAATTGGAAAGTGGGAGGAGGATGAATTGTTGAAAGCCGTCAAGGAGGGTTTGAAGGCGGGCAAATCCGCGAAGGAACTATCCTCTCAATTGGCAGAACAAAGTGGTTGGGGTAAAAAGGAAGTCTACGCTCTGGTCAATTCACTAAAATAGCCGGGTGAATTACAAACCCACCTTGATTCTCCCCTCAATGCGCGCGGGGGTTAAAGAAAAACACACCTGAAAAACAAGTGTGTTTTAGCGGAGAGGGCGGGATTCGAAGATTCTCCCCTCAATGGGGACGCCTGACCGGGGTTAAAAGAAAAACACACCTGAAGAACAAGTGTGTTTTAGCGGAGAGGGCGGGATTCGAAGATTCTCCCCTCAATGGGGACGCCTGACCGGGGTTAAAAGAAAAACACACCTGAAGAACAAGTGTGTTTTAGCGGAGAGGGCGGGATTCGAACCCGCGACCGGATTTAAGCCCGGCACTCACTTAGCAGGCGAGCCCATTCAGCCACTCTGGCACCTCCCCAATTCGGTAACGATCGCGAATTTACGATTAGTATTCTAATCGTAAATCGTAAATCATTCAATCCAAAATCGTCCAGCGGAGGGAGTGGGATTCGAACCCACGTTGGTGTGACCCAAACATGTTTTCAAGACATGCGCCTTCAGCCGCTCGGCCATCCCTCCAGTGCCCATTATTTTAGGCGGACGGGATTTTACCATAAGGTATTGGGTCATTTGCGGAAATGGTCATAAATGGCGATTGTAAGGATTATGCCGATAACTGCCAGCGCAATCAAAATAAATATCATAAGAATTCGCCTTCTATTGCTTTTGTGTCCGGTCTGCCGATTTGTCAATGAGAAAGAGGAAAGTCGATTTTATGGGCAATTCGACATTCCTCTTTCTGCAGTCTGACTTTATTTAGATCACACCCAGCTTCTTCCCCACGTTCTTGAACGCTTCCAAACCCTTATCAAGGTCATCTTTCGAATGCGCGGCAGAGATCATCACGCGGATGCGCGCCTTGCCCTGCGGCACGGTCGGAAAGCCAAGCGCCATGGCGAACACACCAGCATCAAACAATTCGCGGCTGAACTGCTGCGCCAGCGGCGCTTCGCCGAGCATGACCGGAGTGATGGGTGTTTCGCTCACACCGGTGTTGAAGCCGAGATTCTTCATTTCGGCTTTGAAGTATTTGGCGTTGTCCCAAAGTTTATCCACCAGCTGAGTCGAGTCTTCGAGTAGGTCCACAGCCGCCAAACATGCCGCAGCGTCTGGGACGGTTACAGCCGAGGAAAACAGGAAGGGGCGTCCGCGCTGTCGCAACCATTCGATGATGACTGACTTGCCCGCCACAATTCCGCCCACCACGCCGAATGCCTTCGACATCGTGCCGACTTCCACATCCACCTTGCCATGCAAGCCAAAGTGATCGACTATACCGCGCCCGCCCTTGCCAAGCACGCCTTCGCCGTGAGCATCGTCTACCATCAAGAGAATGTCATACTTCTTTGCCACTTCGTAGATATCGGGCAGGGGCGCAATATCCCCATCCATGCTGAAGACGCCGTCGGTGATGATGAGTGCGCGGCGGTAATCTTTTAAATTGACTTTAATTTGTTCCTCAAGCGACTTCACGTCGTTATGTTCATAGGCAATGATCTTCGCGCCAGAGAGACGACACCCGTCAATGATGGAAGCATGGTTGAGCCTGTCTGAGAAAATCACATCTTCTTTCCCGACCAAAGCGGGGACAGTTGCTAAATTGGCAGTAAATCCGCTCTGGAAAGTGATTGCTGCTTCCACGCCCTTGAATTTGGCAAGGCGCTTTTCGAGTTCCACATGCAGGGTCATCGTCCCTGCAATGGAACGTACTGCAGCGGGACCGACTCCCATTTCGTCTGCGGCCTTCTTCGAGGCGGCAACCAAAGCTGGATGATTCGCCAAACCCAGATAATTGTTCGAACAAAAATTGAGAACCTTCTTACCGTCCACCATCAGCCAGGCACCCTGCGGCGAGCCTATGGTGCGGATGTTGTTGTATAACCCCTGCGATTTCAAGCCGTCGATCTCTTGCTGGATCCAATCGATTTTCGACATGTCAGCTCCTTTGTTTTCATTATAGTGATTAAACAAATAATGGGCATCACATTTTCACGGTGACATCCATTCTGTGTTTTCATTCTTCTTTCCGGGTCTTCACTTCCGCTAGCAGTCCTAACTCGGCAAGTTCCGCCAAGACTTTTTGGATGGCTCCGCCTTTGACGATGACCGTTGTCGGGCTTAGGAGTTCCCCAAGGAATTTTTCCGCTTTCGATTTGCGGATCTCTTCCATAATCTCGGGTTTGCTGACTCTTAGCACGAGCAGACTCTCCACCCGGGCTTCGGGTCCGTGCGCGTCCCAGCGCTTTAACCCTTTGACCAGCGCAGGCGGAACGGCTCCGTTCGTGTATTTGACCAGCATTGCCAGTAACTGCTCGGCTTTAAGTCCCTGCTCCGTGGCGCGTTTCAACGATTCAGCCGTAACGCGATACAGATAATCGTCGCCTTTCGGTTCATCCCACTCGCAGAACCGCGCCAGTTGATAACGAACTGCGCGCGAGAACATTCGCGGAATGGCAATGCGCCCATTGGAAGTAATGATTATTTTGCCTTCTTTATCCGACTTTCCACTTTCTACTTTCCACTCAAAAATACGAAACGCCGTCGCTTCCTTACCATCTTCCGGTGAAGCCAGATCGACCCGCCCCAGCCAATGGAGCAGTTGAATAACGTACCTTACCAAAGCGCCATCTACTGCATCCCAGTATGCGAAACCTCGCAGGAACTGTCCGTCTGATGCGCGTTTGATGAACCATGAATCATAATCTCCGGCGGGGCGTTGATAGTCGGGATATTTCTCCTTAATGGCTTTGACGAAAGCGGAGATGCTCCACCATTTTCCCTGCGGGATGCTGCTGATGAGATTCATCAAAAATTCACGCGTCACCTGCGGCTGATTCTTCCACTCACCCTCGCAGACGATGCCAGGCAGCAGGCGCAGTTCGTCGAAATCTGTCGAGTTGAGCCAGGTGTTGTGGAGCATGGCTAACGCATCGGTCCGCGAGGCTTCCAGGAATTTTTTGACAGCTTCGGGATTTAATCCACTGTCTTTAACAAGACCGGCGGTTTCGAGCAATCTTTGCAGTTCAGGCTCAAAGCGTGCCACCCAGGCGTTTTCGCCGATACGCAATGCGGCAAGATAAGTGGTCGCATCATCCAGGATGTGATCAGTGGCGGGAATTTCGAATGCTTTTTCAACAGGTGTAGCGGGACGACCCAACGTTTCGCCGGTGAGTGCGGGAGGTACATCCTCGGCACCCGCTTCGACGATGATTTCCAGCAGGTCATCAGGGATGTAGGCAAATTCCTGCGAGCCTTTGTCTGAGTCAAAGAAGGCTTTGGCGAGCAAGCCGCGATAGAAAAGAATTTCAGATGTGGAAGCCGGTTTAAGATGCGGACGTTCGCGGTCTCTTTTGCCTGCACCCATCTCGCGAATGTCGCCGTATTTGCGGGCAAAAACCGACCACTCAAGTTTTCCGTCTGACTTGACCATATCGGTTAGCGCGGACCGGGCATCGGCAGTGAGAATCTCCAGGGTTTCTGCTACAGCTTCCAGGTCAAGCAATGAGGCGCAGAGTTCATCCAATGCGGATGCAGCATCGTTCGATTCTAGTTCCAAGCCCCATAGACCGGCAACAATGCGTAGATGTCCGATGTCGGCTTTTTGAAGGCTTTGCTCAAGGGTGCGCATGGGCGGATTCTAACACCCTGCGAAGCGATTTAAGATTTCAGGGTTGTATTAGCAAAGGAGATTAACCATGACTTTAGTGTTTTTGATTCTTCGGTTCGTTCATATCGTTGCAGGGATATTATGGGCAGGCGGAGCGCTGGCGCTGACACTCTTCGTGGCTCCAACGATGAGCGCCACAGGTGACGCAGGAAAACAATTCGCAGGTCACTTGATCGGCAGGACCCGGTTTTCGGCGTATATGACGGTGACCGGGTTGAGCACAGTCATTGCAGGTTCGATTCTATATGGAATGGATTCCAACTGGTTTCAATCTGCATGGATGATGACCGGCACGGGCATTGGTTTTGGTATTGGCGCGACTGCCGGGATACTGGCATTCATCTTCGGGATCATGCTCGGCAACGCCAACGGCGGGCTGGCAAAATTAGGCGCCGAGATTCAAGGCAAGCCCACCCCTGAACAGGCTTCGATATTGCAGGCATTGTTGAAGCGCCAAAAAATGGCTGAAAGAGGGAACATGATCTTTATGTTGATCGCTATTGCCTTCATGGCGTTGGCGCGGCTCTTCGGGTAGGCATCTTCAAAACGAACAGCGGCTGATCACCCAGCCGCTGTTTTCTTTAACCGTGTACCACCTTGAGCACTCGCGGCAATATTTCGAAGCTGGCTTTTTTGAGGTTGCTGCCGAAACTCGTAAATATCTCCCCATCGGCATGGATATAGAGCGGAAGAGTCGAGGTGATGGATATCTTTTTGAAGCTACCCATGCGAATCTGTTTAAAGCGCATATGTGTGCCGCTCATGAACTCGGGCACAAGGCGGAACATCATGGCACGCGAGACTTTGGTAACGGCAACACTTTCCATGATGCCATCGTTGTTCTTTGAGTCGGGTGAGAGCATGAAGCCGCCGCCCTCGCGCGGACCGTTGCACAGCGTAAGCATAAGCAATTCATCATCCCAGTTCCCGCTGTCGGCTTCCACATGGACTTTTGCGGGGTTGTGGTTGAGGAGGATGGTCTGGATGACGGCGGTGAGATACATCAGGAAACCCTTGACGATGGGCAGTTTGTGCGAACGGATGGTGACGACCGCGTCGAACCCGATGCCGAGGGTGTTATCGAAATATTCCACGCGTCCGTGTTCATCGGTCATGACGCCGATGTCCACAGGTTGAATGTTTTCGGCTTTCAAAGCGTGTGCAAGGGCATGGTCTGGTTTTTGATTAATGCCGATGGAATAGGCAAAGTCGTTGCCCGAGCCGATGGGGACGATGCCCATCACTGGGCGTTTCTCCACGGGGACTTGCATCAGCCCGTTCATGACCTCATGCGCGGTCCCATCGCCGCCCATGGCGATGACCATGTCGTATCCTTCCTCTGCGGCTTGTTTGGCAAGTTCTATGGCGTGCGTGGGATAGACTGTCCCGCTCCAGGTCAGTTCGCCTTTGAATTCCTGTGCGATGGGACGCAGGTCATTGGCGGTCTTCCAGGCGCGCCCCATATCTGCCATGGGGTTGAGGATGAGTTTGACTTTGCGGGGCATTGGGCAATCTCCTGAGCAGTTTTTTGTTTATAACCCCACCGGCTGGAACTTGTTTCCCCTCAACGTTGGGAATTAAAGCCATTCAATTTGACCGGATTCAACCTGCCGGTGACCACCCTGGCGATGACAAACTCGCCCCGGCGATGTTTTTTGGCGTGATACAACGCCGAATCTGCCGCGCGCAGCAGGTCAATGGGGTTGTTTGCATGGAACGGATAAACGGCAATCCCCGCTGTAATGCCGAGTTTCATTTCTTTATTTTGCGGGAAGGGAAACCGGTACTCGTCCATTAATTCGATCACCTTGCGCGTTACCAATTGCGCGGCATCTAGATCGGTGTTGCGCATTACCAGGGTCAGTTCATCGCCGCCGTACCTTGCCAGAAAATCGGATGTGCGCATCCGCTGGGCGAGAAAGTTAAAAAGGGAATAGAGCAGTTCATCCCCAACATTATGCCCGAAAGTATCGTTGACGGCTTTGAAGCCGTCCAGGTCCATCATCACGACCGAGAAGGGTGCGCCGGTCTGCTCGGCAAGGCGCCATTCTTCCTGCAAACGTTCGTCCAGCGCGCGGCGGTTGGGCAGACCCGTCACACTGTCGGTGTTTGCCATTTGTGCCAGGCGGATATAGAGGCGGGCGTTGTAGATCGCAACCGCCGCCTGGTCTGCCAGCAAGCTGAGCAGGCGTAACTCGGAGCGGGAAAACCTGCCTGTCACCGTCCGAGACAGGTTCATGACACCGAGTATCTCATCTTTGAATTTGAGCGGGACACCGATGATCGAGCCATGCCAATGGGATGGGGCATCCTTGTAAAGCGGATGGTTGCTCATGTCTTCAACGATGATCTGTTTTCGACTTTTGACCACCGCATAGGTCAACCCCTCCCTGCGCGGGGTGGTCATGGGCTTGTTTCTCACCCCATCTTTATCGAAAGAGGCGCCGAACTCAAGCACGCCGCGTTCGTAAAGGTAGAAATGCACCGAGTGGGCATACTTGACGAGGCTCATGGCTTCCGTCACCATGGCGTCGAGCACTTTTTGCAGGTCCAGGTTCGAGGTCAGGTTGAGGCTGATGCGCTTGAGCGCGTCCAACTCGTCAGCCTGGTGCTTCACAGTGGACATCAGCGAATGTCTTGAGATGATCTCCTGTGTGATGGACCGGGCATCTTCGCCTTCGTCCCGCGGAGGATCGGGGAAGCGTTCGCGTGCCTCGACCAGGACCTGAATCAATTTAAGGATCGCCCGCTTTTCCTCCGGCGGGATGGAATTGTCATGGGATATGATCTCCCATGCGCGGGAAAAGACCGTTCCAGAATTACTCTGTTTTTCGTTCATTTTCTTCCCAATGATAATCCCATTACCGGGTTCAATTCAGGTTACTCCTGTACTATTATACACTTTTGAATCCGGGTTAAAGTGCCGGTTATGGACTGTGTTAGAATGACTTGAATTCAACGATAACGAGGTAATTGTGTCCGATTCGACCAGGTCGACGCCTGCCACTCCATTGACCCCGCGCAAACGCGCCCTCGTGATTGGCGCATCGGTGGGAATGGGAGCCACGCTCTCACGTAAACTTGCCAAGGAAGGCTTTGCGCTCGCATTGGTCGCCCGCCAGAAGGATAAACTGGACGCCTTGTGCGCCGAGATCAATGCGGACGGCGAAAAACTTGCTCTGGCATACCCTCATGACGTCTCGAAATACAAGGAAGTTCCGGCGCTGCTACGCAAGATAACCTCGGACCTCGGTGGGTTGGATGTGGTCATCTTCCTGGCAGGGGTCAACTACCCGCCCGGCGGCATGGACAAATATAATTTCGAGAACGACCGGCAGATGGTGGAGATCAACCTGATCGGCGCGATGGCATGGCTTACCCCTATTGCGGAAATGTTCCAGAATGCCAAAGCCGGGCAGATCGTCGGCATCGGCTCCGTCGCAGGCGACCGCGGACGAGTGGGTAACCCGGGTTACAACACATCCAAGGCGGGTTTTCACACCTATCTCGAAGCGCTCCGCAACCGGCTGACCCGCCATGGCGTGAACGTGTTGACCGTCAAACCTGGCTTCGTAAAAACCGAAATGCTCAAAGCCGCTGTGGGACCCACCCCCTTTGCCATCGAACCGGAAAAAGCCGCAGACGATATCTACAACGCCATGCGCAAACGCAAACAAACCGTCTATACGCCATTCTTCTGGGCGTATATCATGCAGATCATCCGGCATATTCCCTCTTTCATATTCAGACGAATGTCGTTCTAACCCATAAAACCTGACAGGTCTCAAAGACCTGTCAGGTTTCATAAATAACCATGTTCAACACCTTCAAACAATTCGAAAACTTCGGTCACTCGCTAAACGCACCCGGATATCACATCCAGGCGCGCACCACGGAAGATATCCATTCCGCGTTCGAACTTGCCAAAAAGCACGGACTGACCGTCACCGCTCGCGGCGCGGGACGTAGCTACAACGACGCCGCGCTGAACGGCGGCGGGATCGTGCTCGATCTCTCGGGGATGAATCTGATCCAGTCGTGGAATCCAGCCACCGGCTTGGTAAGAGCCGAGTCCGGCGTCACACTCGAACAGCTCTGGCAGAAAGTCGAACCGGATGGTTGGTGGCCCCCCGTCGTATCCGGCACTATGAAAACAACGCTGGGCGGCTGTCTCTCTGCAAACATTCACGGTAAAAATAATTTCAAGATGGGAACCTTCGGCGAACACGTGGTCGAGTTCACTGCGGTATTGCCGACCGGCGCCGAAGTGACCTGTTCGCCCAAAGTCAATGCGGATTTGTTCTACTCGATGATCAGCGGATATGGGATGCTTGGCATTTTTACTTCGGTGACCATGCAGATGAAGCGCCTCCATTCGGGACTTTTGACTGTAGATGCATTCCCTGTGCCGAATCTCCGCCGGCACCTTTTTGCCCTGCAAGACGGCGCACCCAACCACGATTACATCGTCGGCTGGCTCGATACGTTTGCAGGCGGTTCCTCCCTCGGGCGCGGACAAATTCACGCAGCCCGTTATTTGCACGAAGGCGAGGATAAAAATCCGCAAGAGACGATGAAGCTGAAGAACCAGATCCTGCCGCCGTATATCTTCGGCGTGTTTCCAAAATCGCTTCTGTATCAGTTCATGAAACCTTTTGCGAACAACCTGGGCTGGTCGCTGGTGAACCTGGCGAAATATGTTGCATCTTTACGGACGCATACCTTCCGTCAGGCTCATGCGGCGTTTCACTTCCTTTTGGATTATGTGCCGAACTGGGAACTCTCCTATGGGCGCGGCGGCCTGATCCAATATCAATCCTTCCTGCCCAAAGAGACCGCCGAAGCCGCGTGGACGGAGATCATCTCACTCTCGAAAAAGCGCGGCATGCCATCCTACCTCGGGGTGACCAAACGTCACCGCCCCGATAAATTCCTGCTCACCCACGCCGTAGACGGCTTCTCTTTCGCGATGGATTTTAGAGTCACCTCCTCCAACCAAGCCAAAATGCGCGAGATGCTTTTCGAGTTCGATAGAATCGTCATTGCCAATGGTGGACGTTTCTACTTCGCCAAGAACAGCGAAACGACAACCGAAACCGCACTGGCTTTCTATGGTGAAGAGACGGTCAAGAAATTCAAACGCCTCAAAAAACGCTGTGACCCGAACGGGTTGTTGGAATCTGACCTGTATCGCAGAATATTTGGGTAACCTGTTCTTTCACGTTTCATTATTCACGTGACCATTGAAAAGTGAAACGTGAAATACGAATCATCCTTCATCCCCTTTACCGTTATGCCCCTCCAAATTCATGACCTCGGTTTGATCGACTACGAGACCGCCTGGAAGCTGCAAGACGAATATGCGGAGCAGATCGCAGAGGGGACGCGCCCGCCGACCTTGCTTTTGCTCGAACATCCTCATGTGTATACCTTCGGTCGCAAAGGCAATGTAGACAATTTACTCTGGAACGAAACTCAACTAAAAGAAAAAGGCATTTCCACCCATTGGGTCGACCGCGGCGGAGACGTGACCTATCACGGACCGGGTCAATTGGTGGGGTATCCGTTGATT
>ERZ761602.4694-NODE-4694-length-17103-cov-4.706534_pt1 | contig 17103 bp, 15 predicted proteins | sample MGYA00512165_ERZ761602 | MGnify/ENA primary metagenome ERZ761602 (study PRJEB28899, sample SAMN02445085) | bioreactor sludge metagenome | biome: EBPR sludge; isolation source: Thorneside wastewater treatment plant | place: Australia: Brisbane, Thorneside...
GCCGAGCGCCGCCGCCTGCGGCTCGGCGCCGCTTTCGAGCCGGGAGGCGCCCTCGGGCAGCGACGCCGCGAGGCCCGCGATGCGCCAGAGATCGGCCGCTTCCGCGGCGCGGCCCGCGAGCACGCGCGACGGGGCGCCGTTCGCCCCCGGCAGCGCCAGCACCTCGCCGGCCTTGCCCTTGAAGCCCTGCGCCTTCGCCCAACCGGCGATGGCCGGCGGCTGGCCCTTGAGCCAGCCCTCGAGCTCGCTCTCTGCGAGGACCGTGACGGGAACGGCCGATGCCGGATCGGCCTCGATCAACTGGAAGCGTTCGGTCATGGGGAAAGCAAAGTGAAGGGAACAGGAGCCGGGGAGCCGGGGAGAAGAAAGCAAGAGGTTAAACCACGGAGGACACGGAGGACACGGAGAAAGTAGGGAATTGCGCGCCAAGGGCGCGCAAGTAATCGTCCTCCGTGTTCTCCGTGCCCTCCGTGTTTCAATTCCTTCTCCTCCCCGGCTCCCCGGCTCCCTTGCTCCTGTTCCCTTGCCTTTGTCGCCGCGCGGAAGGGCTTGCCAGGGAGGCGGGCGTTGCGCATGTCTCGGACACGGAGGGGTGAGATGGCGCAATACACGCTCTGGATCGGGAACAAGAACTATTCCTCGTGGTCGCTGCGCGGCTGGCTGATGTGCAAGCTCGCCGGGATCGCGTTCGACGAGGTGCTGGTGCGGCTCGACGAGCCCGACCGCTGGGGGCGCATGCGCCAGTTCGCGCCCTCGGGCCGCGTGCCGACGCTCAAAGATGGGGACCTGCTGATCTGGGATTCGATGGCGATCGGCGAATACCTCGCCGAGCGCTTCCCCGAGAAGAAGCTGTGGCCCGCCGATCCGCGCGCCCGCGCGGTGGCGCGCGCGGTTTCGGCCGAGATGCATGCGGGCTTCGCCGCGTTGCGCGGCCAATTGCCGATGAACATGCACCGCACCAAGGCGCCGCCGCAGTGGAACGCCGACGCGCAGCGCGACATCGACCGCGTGCAGGAGATCTGGCGCGACTGCCGCGAGGCCCACGGCGCGGGCGGGCCCTATCTGTTCGGCGCGCTCAGCCTCGCCGACTGCTGCTACGCGCCGGTGGTAAGCCGCTTCACGACCTATCGCGTGCCGATGGACGGCGCCGCCTCCGCCTATTGCGAGGCGATGTGGGAATGGCCGGCGCTCGACGCCTGGCGCGAAGCGGCGCTCGAGGAGCCGTGGCTGATCGCGCGCGACGAGGCGATTTGACGGGCAGGCGCCGCGCGTGCCGCACGCGCGGGGACCGCCGCCAAGATACGAAAGAAGCCGGAAGCGCCTAATCCCGGACGCGCCGCCAGTAGGCGTCGGCCAGCAGCGACGAGAGGCAGAACGCCCGTCGATCGCGGCGCTCGGGGGCGGGAGCACCCAATGCGAGTTGCCTGCAGAAACGACCAACCGTGAATAGCAGGACGACGAGCAGCGCCGAGCCGGCGACGACGAGCCACTTTTGCCAATGGGTTTCGAGCAACCACAGCGAAAGAACGCCGAAGGCCGCGACCAGGAGCGCCGCGGCGGTATGGAGCCAGAACAGCATCCGTCCAAGCCGCGCGGCTTGACGTGTCTCGAGCATGGGAGTTCTCCCCCGCGGCCGCCGGCCCAGGTTCGGCATGGCCTCGCCGGGCGCCTCGAGCTCGCCCGCTGGCAAGCTTTCCGCGCGACGATGCGACGGGGCTACGGCTATTGCTCCCGGAAGGCCATTGGACTTTCGTCCAACGGCCGCCATGTTGATGAAACGCCCTAGTTCCTTCCGTCGCCCGGCGCCGGCGTGGCGCCGTCGGTGCGGGCGGGCAGCTTGTTGATCTCGCGGTAATAGCGCTCGGCGCCGGGGTGGAACGGAATCGGCGAGGGCTCGACCGCCCGCTCGAGCGTGATCTGCCGGCCGGCCGGATGGCCCCGTTCGAGCAGCGCCTTGGTGTTGGGGTGCCAGAGAGCCTTGGTGACGCCGTAGATCAGCTCGACATCGGCCTTGGCGTCGACGACCCAGAGCGTACTCACCGACAGCGTCGGCGTGTCGACGGCGCCCTTGTAATCGGCACCCGCGATGCGCGCGGCGCCGAAATAGGGGAAGCGGCGGCGCAGCGGCTCGACCGGCGCGCCGGCGATCGGCACCAGCGCGATCTCGGCGGCGCCGGCCAGCGCCGCGATCGCGGCCACCGGCGCGCCGCCGGTGAAGAAGAACGCATCGAGCTTGCCCTGGCGCAGCGCATCGGCCGAATCGCCGATGCGGAGATAGGAGGCGGCGAGATCGTCGGGCGCCAGGCCATGCGCCTCGAGCACGATGCGCGCATGGACGAGCGTGCCCGACCCCGCCTCGCCGAGCGAGACGCGCCGGCCGGCGAGGTCGCCGACCGCGGCAATGCCGGCCTCGCGGCGCACGACGAGGTGCACGGTCTCGGGATAGAGCGTGGCGATGAGGCGCAGCGATTCGAACGGCGGCTTGCCCTGGTAGATCGCCTCGCCGCGGAAGGCCCAATAGGCGACGTCGGCCTGGGTGAGCGCCGCGTCGAAGCGGCCGGCCATCAGCTCCTCGAGATTCTGGACCGAGCCCTGCGTCGTCTGCGCGGTGGCGATAAGGCCGGGCACGCCGCAGGCTCCGCCCCGGTCGCACGGGCGCGAGCCCGGCGGGTTGCTGATCGCGTTCGCGAGCGTGGTTCCGACCGGATAATAGGTGCCGCCGCTGGCGCCGGTGCCGATGCGAAAATAGCGGATGCCGGCGTCTTTCTCCTGCGCGCGCGCGACCCGACCGAGCGCCGCGATGGCACCGATCCCGGCCCCCGCCGCGAGGAGCCTGCGCCGCGTCCAGATCTCCGGCATGGCCGCCATTATCCGGTCCTGCCCGCCAAAACGGGCTGCGCGGCACCGACGCCCGGCACAATGGCCGGACGCCGCACGCCCCTCGGCGTGCGACCTTGCCGCGTCCGATTCGCATACCCTAAACCATGATACGCACGGCACAAGGCCTCGCGTTGATGGTCGACCTCGAAAACACCCGAACGGCACGGAAATGCCACACCGGCGGGCCGGGCGCGCCGATTTTTTCCGGCGGGGCGGCATGACCGAGCGCGCGGACTGCGCCGTGATCGGCGCCGGGGTGGTGGGCCTCGCCGTCGCCCGCCGCCTCGCGCTGGCCGGGCGCGAGGTTGTGGTGCTGGAGGCCGCCGACGCGATCGGGACCGAGATCAGCTCGCGCAATTCCGAGGTGATCCACGCCGGCATCTACTACCCGACCGGCTCGCTGAAGGCCCGGCTCTGCGTCGCCGGCAAGGAGGCGCTCTACGCCTATTGCGCCGCGCGCGGCGTGCCGCACAAGCGGCTCGGCAAGCTCATCGTCGCCACCAACCCGCGCGAAGAGGCCGGCCTCGCGGCGCTCCAGGCAAAGGGCGAGGCGAACGGCGTTCGCGACCTCGCCTGGCTTTCGGCCGCCGAGGCGCGGCGGCTGGAGCCGGCGCTGCGCTGCACCGCGGCGCTGCTGTCGCCCTCGACCGGCATCCTCGACAGCCACGCCTACATGCTGTCGCTGCAGGGCGAGGCCGAGGCGGCCGGCGCCGCGATCGCGTTCGAGACGCCGTTGCTGCGCGGCGAGCCCGCGGCGGGCGGCGTGGCGATCGAAACCGGCGGCGCCGCGCCGATGCGCCTCGTCTGCAACCTCGTCGTCAACTGCGCCGGCCTCGACGCGCCGGCGCTGTCGCGGCGCATCGCCGGCGCGCGGAACGTTCCCGCCGACCATCTCGCCAAGGGCAGCTATTTCACGCTCGCCGGCCGCTCGCCGTTCGCGCGGCTGGTCTACCCGATGCCGGAGCCGGGCGGCCTCGGCGTGCATCTGACGATCGACATGGCCGGTCAGGCGCGCTTCGGCCCCGACGTGGAATGGGTGCGCGCGCGCGACTACGCGGTGGACGTGCGCCGCGCCGAGAAATTCTACGCTGCGATCCGCACCTACTGGCCGGCGCTGCCCGACGGCGCGCTGGCGCCCGGCTATAGCGGCATCCGGCCGAAGATCGGCGCGCCCGACGCGCCGGCGGCGGATTTCCTCATCCACGGCCCGGCCGAAACCGGCGTTCCCGGCTATGCCGCGCTCTACGGCATCGAATCGCCCGGCCTCACCGCCTCGCTCGCGATCGCCGACGCGCTGGCCGCGACGCTGGGCCTCGCGGCGCCCGTATTGGCCTAGATCAAGGCGGCGGCCGGCGCGTTCCGGCAGCGTCCGCCCGCGTGCTAGCCTCGCGCCAAACGGAGGCCGCCATGACCAACACGCACACGGTCGAGAACCAGCCGCCGGCGCTCGAAGACGTGAACCTCTACGCCCTCGACCGGCCGCTGGCCGAGGGCCTCGCACGCGAGGGCGGCGGCTGGGGCCAGCCCGAGGTGGCGGCGATGGGCGTCCGCGTCGGCAGCGCCGCCTACCAGGAGACGATCAGGAAGGCGAACGCGACGCTGCCGGTGCTGCGCACCCACGACCGCTTCGGCCACCGCATCGACGAGGTGGAATTCGCCGACGCGTGGCACGAGCTGATGACCGTGGCCAAGGGCGCCGGCCTCCATTCGCTGCCGTGGAGCGAGCCCAAGCCCGGCGCGCATGTGGTCCGGGCTGCCCTCCACTATGTATTTGGGCAAGGCGAGCAGGGCCCCTCCTGCCCGATCGCGATGACGTTCGCGGCCGTGCCGGCGCTGCGCCACCAGCCCGAGATCGCCGGCGAGTGGGTGCCGCGCCTGCTCGACACGAATTACGACCGCCGCTTCATCCCCGCGCCCAAGAAGACGAGCGCGCTGATGGGCATGGCGATGACCGAGAAGCAGGGCGGCTCCGACGTGCGCGCGAACACCACGCAGGCGAAGCCGCTGGGCAAGGGCGGCTCCGGCGGGGAATACGAGCTGACCGGCCACAAATGGTTCTGCTCGGCGCCGATGTGCGACGCGTTCCTGACGCTCGCCAACACCGAGAAGGGGCTGTCGTGCTTCCTCGTGCCGCGCTTCCTGCCCGACGGCACGCGCAACCGCTTCCTGATCCAGCGCTTGAAGGACAAGCTCGGCAACAAGACCAACGCCTCGTCGGAGATCGAATACGACCGCACCTGGGCGCGCATGGTGGGGCCGGAGGGCCGCGGCGTCGCCACGATCCTCGAGATGGTGCACCACACGCGGCTCGAATGCATCATCGGCTCGACGGGATTCATGCGCGCGGCGTTCACGCAGGCGCTGCACCACGTGCAATACCGCCGCGCGTTCCAGCGCCGGCTCATCGACCAGCCGCTGATGCGCGCGGTGATCGCCGACCTCGCGGTGGAGTGCGAGGCGGCGGTGGCGCTGATGCTGCGCGTCGCGCGCGCGTTCGACGAGGCCCAGGCCGGAAAGAGCGGCGCGTTCGCGCGGATTGCCACGCCGGTGGCGAAATACTGGATCTGCCGGCGCGTGACGCAGACCGTGATCGAATCGCTCGAATGCCTCGGCGGCAACGGCTATGTCGAGGACGGCCCGATGGCGCGGCTCTATCGCGACGCGCCGCTGAACGGCATCTGGGAAGGCTCGGGCAACGTGATCTGCCTCGACGTGCTCCGGGCGCTGGCGCGCGAGCCCGAGTCGCGCGAGGCGCTGGCGGCCGAACTGGCCGCGGCCAAGGGCGCCGACCGGCGCTACGACGCGTTCATAGCCGCGCTCGCGGCCGATCTCGCGCAGCACGGCGCGGCCGGCGAGTTCGCCGCGCGCCATCTCGTCGAGCGCATGGCGCTGGCCCTCCAGGCCTCGCTGTTGCTGCGCCACGCGCCCAGCGCAGTGGCCGACATTTTCGTGGCCACGCGCCTCGCGCATGCCGGCGGCCTCGCGATGGGCGCGCTGCCGGCCGGAGCGCCGGCCGACGCCGTGATCGAGCGCGCCGCGTTCGACGCCGACGCGGTGCGCACGCGCGCCAAGGGCGACGAGATCCGCTTGCTGCCGATCGACAGCGGCGCGCACAGCCGCGCGCCGGCGAGGTAGCGGCGTTCCCCCTCAGTCCGGCCCAAATGGGCCGGATAGCTCCCCCTCGAGGGGGAGCTGTCTGGCGTGCGCTTGCGCGCCAGACTGAGGGGGCGAGCGCGCAGAACGTTTACGGCCTGACCACCAGCTCCACGCGCCGGTTCTTGGCCCTGCCCTCTTCGGTGCTGTTCGTCGCCACCGGCGCGAGCGGGCCGACGCCGGCGGGGGTGAGCCGGTCGGCGGCGATGCCGTGCTGGCGCACGAGGTGCTGGACCACCGCGGCCGCGCGCTTTTCCGAGAGGTCTTTGTTGTAGGCGACGGTGCCGACGCCGTCGGTGTGGCCGACCACGTAGAGCTTCAGGCCCGGATTGGCCTTGAGCAGCTTCGCGATCTCGCCGAGCGTCGCGCCGGATTCGGGCTTGATCTCGGCCTTGTTGAAGTCGAACTGGATGCCGTAGAGCGCGACCTTGCCGTTCTGGTCGAGGCCCCGCTGCATCTCGTCGGCCTTGGGATCGACCATCTTGCGTTCCATGCGGCCGACCTCGACCACGTCCATCAGCACCATCACCTTGTCGAACGTCTCGGGCCACTGATTGAACTTGTTCTCGGCGATCGTGAGCGCCACGTAGACCGACCCTTCGGGGCGATCGAGCCAATAGGCGGCGTAGCGCACGTCTTCGGGGAAGTTCAACGCGAACTCGGTCATCTGCCCCTTGTTCCGGGGCTTCTGCGTGCTGGCGATCGGATACATCCAGTGCGTGACGAAGCGCTTGCCCTCGTCGGCGCCGCATTCGGCGCCATTGCAGCCGAACAGCTTCTTGAAGCCCTTGGCCTCGAGGTCTTCGACGTAGTTGCGCAGCACCTCGAGCGTCGCGCGCTTGACCGGGACGACGTAGAGCACGCGGGTGTGGCGGCCCTCCACCTTCGCGCTGCGCTCGAGCGAATAGGGCGCCGCCTGGTTGGAATAGTCGACCTTGAGGGGGCCGGTGGGAACGGCGAAATCGGTGTATTCGCGCTGCTGGTAGCCGAGGATCCACGAGCCCTCGTAGCGCTTGATCATCGGATGATCGCGCGTGCCGGGGGCGTCGGCGATTTGCGCCGCGGCCGGCGGGGCCGGGAGCGCGGGGACAGCGAGGGCGGCGAGGAGCAGCAGCGGGCGGAGAGCGGCACGCATCGGCGGCATGTCCTTTCTTGTGCTTTGCCGCGGCGACCCCGCGGCATAATACGGACCTTCCCGGCCCGGCATGGCGCCGGCCAATATGCGCCGGCATGGTAAACGGCCGGTGTAAAATCGGTTAACGAAACGCAAACGCCGCCGCCGCGCGACGGACGGGGCGAGAGGGAGTGACGATGGACGCTTTGAACCCGGCCGACCAGGCCGAGCTGGACCGCGCCTACAGCGCCCGCGCGCCGATCGGCGACAAGTTCGAGAAGGAATACCTGCCCGGCTTCACCACCTTCAGCCAGGCCGCGCGCCGCAACCGGGCGGTGCGCCGCGACGTGGCATACGGCCCGCACCGCGACGAGGTGTGCGACGTGTTTCCGGCCGCCCGGCCCGGCGCGCCGCTGATGCTGTATCTGCACGGCGGCTATTGGCGCATGCTGACGAAGGACGAGAACAGCTTCGTCGCCACCGCGCTGCAGCCGGCCGGCGCCACGGTGATGGTGAACACCTATTCGCTGTGCCCCGACGTTCACCTCGACATCATCGTCCACCAGTGCCGCGCCTTCATCGCCTGGGCGTGGCGGAACGCCGGCATCTACAACGCCGATCCGAGCCGCATCTACATCAGCGGGCACTCGGCCGGCGGCCACCTCGTCGGCATGATGCTCTCGACCGACTGGGCGCGCGACTACGGCCTGCCCGCCGACGTGATCAAGGGCGCGGTGGCGATCAGCGGCCTGTTCGACCTGAAACCGCTCGCGCGCGCGTTCACCGGCGAATGGCTGCAGATCGCGCCCAACGCGGTCGCGCGCAACTCGCCGGCCAAGCTCGCGCCGAAATCGAAATGCCCCGTGATCGTGGCGGTTGGCGCCGACGAATCGCCCGGCTTCCTCTCGCAGACCGAGATCTACACCAAGCACCTGAAGGCGAACGGCGTGCCGGTGACCGAAGTGCCGCTGCCCGGCCACGATCATTTCTCGGCGTGGAACGAGGTGATGGATCCGAGCCGGCCGCTGACCAAGGCCGTGCTCAAGATGATGGGGCTCTGACGCCATGGCCGCGACCGTCGAAACCGCCAAAGGCAAGCTTTCGGGCGCTCTTTCCGGCAACGTGGCCGTGTTCCGCGGCGTGCCCTACGCGGCGCCGCCCGTGGGCGCGCTGCGCTGGGCGCCGCCGGCGCCGCATGCCGGCTGGGCCGGGGTCCGCGACGCCGCCCGGGACGGCGCCGCGCCGCCGCAGTTGCCCTCGCGGCTCGAGCGCGTGATGGGCCGCGTGGACTTCCCGAACGGCCAGGGCGAGGACTGCCTGACGCTGACGATCGGCGCGCCGTGGCCGGCCGGGGCCGGCAAGCGGCCGGTGATGGTGTTCTTCCACGGCGGCGCCTGGATGAGCGGCGCCGGCTCGCTCTCGCTCTACAACGGCGCGGAGCTGGCGCGCTCCGGCGACGTCGTCGTCGTCGCCGTCAACTATCGCCTGGGCGCGCTCGGCTATCTGAACGTGGCGGGCCTGCCCGGCTCGGGCAGCGGCGCCAATTACGGCCTGCTCGACCATGTCGCGGCGCTCGAATGGGTGCGCGGCAACATCGCGGCGTTCGGCGGCGATCCCGCCAACGTCACGATCTTCGGCCAGTCGGCGGGCGGCGGCTCGATCGCGGCGCTGATGGAGATGCCGAACGCGGTGAAGCTGTTCCGCCGCGCGATCCTGCAGAGCGCGGCGATCATGCCGCACCAGACGCCGGAGGCGGCGGGCCGCGTGACCGGCGAGGTGCTGAAGGCGCTGGGCCTCGGCAGCGTCGCGGCGCTGCGCGAGGTGCCGGTGGCGAAGCTGCTCGACGCGCAACGCGCGGCGATGATGGCGGTGGGCAAGCCGAGCGACCCCACGCCGGTCTATCGCATGGTGCGCGACGGCGCGGTGCTCGACACCGACCCGCCCGCCGGCGTGGCCGCCGGCCGCGCCAAGGGCATCGACGTGATGATCGGCACGACGCGCGACGAGGTGCACGCGTTCTTCGTCAACAACGAGGCGCTGGCGAACATCGACCGCGCCGGCATCGCCGCCGCGCTCAAGGGTGCGGCCGCCAGGGCGGGCGCCGAGGCCGTCGTCGACGCCTATGCGAAGCGCCTGCCCAAGGCCGCAGCGCCGGCGCTGTTCGCCGCGATCCGCACCGACGGCATGTTCCGCCTGCCCGCGCTGCGCTTCGCCGACGCGCACGAGAAGCACGGGCGGTCCTATCTCTACCGCTTCGACTGGCAGCCGACGAAAGACGCGCCCTATGGCGCCGCGCACTGCATCGAATTGCCGTTCGTGTTCGGCAATTTCGCCGATTGGGACAATGCGCCGGTGCCGCCGACGATGCTGGCCGGCGGCGACCGCGCGGCGATGGCGCGAATCTCGCGCCAGATGATGGGCGCGTGGTGCGCCTTCGCCCGCACCGGCGATCCCAACCACGCCGGCCTGCCGAAATGGGAGCCGTGGAGCCGCGCCCAGCGCCGCTCATTCGTCTTCGATGCCGACAGCCGCGCCGCCACCGGCCTCGACGACGAGATCGAGGCGGTGTGGAAGGGGTGAACGTACATCCAATAGCGTCGTCCCCGCTTTCGCGGGGGCGACGAATTCGGGTAGATGGCGGCGCTGCACCGGACCGCGCGAACATCCATGGCAAAGAATAGCGACCTCCACAAACTCACCGCCACCGACGCGGTGAAGCTCCTCAAGGCCGGCAAGGTCTCGCCGCGCGAACTGCTCGATGCCGCGGAGGCGCGCATCGCGGCGGTGGACGGCGCGGTGAACGCGCTGCCGACGCTGTGCTTCGAGCGCGCGCGCGAGCGCGCGAAGAAGGCGAAGAAGACGAGCCTGCTCGCCGGCCTGCCGGTCGCGATCAAGGACCTCACCGACGTCGCCGGCGTGCGCACGACCTACGGCTCGCCGATCTATGCCGACAACGTGCCGAAACAGAGCAATATCCTCGTCGAGCGGCTCGAGGCGGCCGGCGCGCTCGTCGTCGCGAAATCGAACACGCCGGAATTCGGCGCCGGCGCCAACACCTTCAACCCGGTGTTCGGGCCGACGCGCAATCCCTGGGACACGCGGCTATCCGCGGCCGGCTCCTCGGGCGGCTCGGCGGTGGCGCTCGCCACCGGGCAGGTGTGGCTGGCCGAGGGCTCGGACCTCGGCGGCAGCCTCCGCACCCCGGCCGCGTTCGCCAGCGTCGTCGGCCTCAGGCCCACGCCGGGCCGCGTCGCGCGCGCGCCCAGCGCCCTGCCCTACGACATTCTCGGCGTGAACGGGCCGATGGCGCGCACCGTGGCGGACGCGGCGCTGCTGCTCGACGCGATGAGCGGCGAGCACCTGGCCGATCCGATCGCGCTGCCGGCGCCGGCCGTGCCGTTCGCGGCGGCGGTGAAGCGGCCGAAAGCGCCGAAACGCGTGGCGTTCTCGCCCGATCTCGGGATCTGCACAGTCGATCCCGAGATCGCGTCGGTGTGCCGCAAAGCTGCGGCACACCTCACGGCGCTCGGCGTCGCGGTCGAGGAGGCGGCGCCCGACTTCTCCGGCGCCTACGAGGCGTTCCAGGCGCTGCGCGCGATGCGCTTCGTCGCCTCGCGCGAGCCGCTCTTGAAGACGCACCGCGCGCAATTGAAGGACGACGTGATCTGGAACATCGAGGAGGGCCTGCGCCTTTCGGCCGGCGACATCGGCCGCGCCGAGCGCGAGCGCGGCGCCCTCTGGAAGCGCGTTTCCGCGTTCTTCGAGCGCTACGACCTGCTGATCGCGCCAGCCATGCAGGCGAAGCCCTATCCGGTCGAGAAGATCTACGTCGACGAGATCGCCGGCACGAAGATGAAGAGCTACATCGACTGGATCACGATCACCTTCGCGATCAGCGTCGCCGGCTGCCCCTCGCTCGCGATGCCGGCGGGATTTTCGAAAGAAGGCTTGCCGATCGGCCTGCAAATCGTCGGCCCGCCCAAGAGCGAGGCGCGCCTGCTGGCGGCCGGCGCGTTGCTCGAGGAGATGCTGGGGATCGCCGGCAAGGTGCCGCTCGATCCGCGCGTCAGACACTGAATTCTGTGGACCGCGGGCCTGGAGGCCCGCCGTCCCGCAGAGACTATCCCAGCTTCTGCTTCACCAGCGCCTTCAGATTCGTCTGCGGCCGGGCGCCGACGTGCGAAATGGCTTCGGCGGCGGCAACGGAGGCGATGCGGCCGGCGCGCGCGAGGCCGTAGCCGTGCGTCCAGCCGTAGAGGAAGCCGGCCGCGTAGAGATCGCCCGCTCCGGTCGTGTCCACCACCGCGCCCATGCGCTCGGCGTCGATCACGTGCACTTCTTCGCCCGCCACGATGACCGAGCCCTTCTCGCTGCGCGTCAGGCACGCGATTTCGCAGCTGCCGCGCACGGCCTGGAGCGCCGCGTCGAATCCCTCCACCTCGTAGAGCGATTTGATCTCGCTTTCGTTGGCGAACAGGATATCGACGTGGTTGGCGACGAGATCGCGGAACGAAGCGCGGTGGCGGTCGACGCAGAACGCGTCCGAGAGCGAGAGCGAGACCTTGCGCCCGGCCGCGTGCGCGATTTTCGCCGCCTTGACGAACGCCTCCTTGGCGTGCGGCGGATCCCAGAGATAGCCCTCGAGATAGGTGACGCGCGCGGCCTTCACCACCGCCTCCTCGACGTCGTCGGGCCCGAGATTCACGCAGGCGCCGAGATAGGTGTTCATTGTCCGCTGCGCGTCGGGCGTCACCAGGATCAGGCAGCGCGCGGTGGAGGGGCCGTGCGCGGCCGGCTTCGACTCGAACGAGACGCCGATCGCGCGCATGTCGTGCGCGAACACCTGGCCGAGCTGGTCGTTGCGCACCTTGCCGAAATAGGCGCCCTTGCCGCCGAGCGATGCGATACCGGCCATCGTGTTGGCGGCCGAACCGCCCGAGCTTTCGGTGCCCGGCCCCATCGCGGCGTAGAGCGCGTCGGCCTGCGCCTCGTCGATGAGCGTCATGGCGCCCTTGGCGAGCTTCTTGGCGGCGAGGAAGGCGTCGTCGGCGCGGGCGATCACGTCGACGATGGCGTTGCCGATGCCGACAACGTCGTATTGGGCGGCGGTCATTCCGGAATGTCCTGCTGTTGAAGGCGGGCAGAGGCGCGACATTAGCCGCCCGGCGCCTCGGCTGTCAGCGCTCTTCCTGTCGCGCGCGGCGCCGGCGGCTCACCGCGTGGCCAGCCGCGCGGTGCCGGTGCGGGTGGTGGCGAAGGCGATGCCGGCGAAGATCACGAGCATCGCCGCGATCCGCAGCCAGGTGATCGGCTCGCTCAGCAGCAGCACGCCCCACAGGATGCCCACCGGCGGCCCCAAATAGTTGTTGGCCGACGCGAAATTGGGCCCCGCGGTGGCGCTGAGCCGGAACACCAGGAACTGGCCGAGCGTGGAGCTGAGCAGCCCGAGCCCGAGCACGCCGATGATCGAGTTCAGCGAGGGCGACACGGCGGCCGGCTGCTCGAGCAGGAACGCCAGCGGCACCACCATCAGCGTGGCCATCGCGTTGCTGCACGCGGTGCGGCTGAGCGCCGTGCCGACGCCGCCGCCGAGCCGCCGGACCAGGATGGCCATCACCGAATAGCTCAGCGCCACGCCGAGATAGAGCAGCTGGCCGACCAGGCTGCTGCTTTGGCCGCGCAACGCGGCCGGGCCCAGCAGCAGCAGGATTCCGCCGAAGCCGATGAGCACGCCGGCGATCTTGCGCGGGCTCGCGCGGTCGTCGGTGAACGCGTGGGCGAGCGCCAGCGTGAACAGCGGCATGCTGGTGATGATGATCGAGGCGAGGCTGCTTTCGATGCGCTGCTGCGCGAACGACATCAGCGTGAACGGCAGCGCGCCGCCGAAGAAGCCGAGCAGCGCGAAGGTGCGCCACGACCGGAGATCGCGCGGAATCGCGTGCCCGAACGCGAGCGTGAGCCCGAACAGCGCGAGGAAGCCGACGAACGCGCGCAGCGCGGCGAGCGTGATCGGCGGAATGGTCTGCAGGCCGAGGCTGATGAACAGGTAGGTGGAGCCGAACACCAGGCCGAGCAGCAGCAGCAGCGCGTAGTCGTCGGCGCGCGGACCGTGCGGCGCCCCCGTCATCGCGCGCCCTCCGCCGCCCAGCGCGGCCGCGAGGTCGCCACCGCGATGCCGGCGAGGATCACGGCCAGCGCGAGGTAGGCCGTCCAGGGCGGGTTCTCGCCGAGCAGCAGGATGCCCCAGGCGACGCCCACCGGCGGAGAGATGAAATTGTTGAGCGTCACGAAGCTCGGCCCGGTGCGAACGATGAGAAGGAAGAGGACGAGGTGCGAAACGCCGGTGCACAGCAGGCCGAGCGCCGCCAGCGAGGCGATGCCTTCCGGCGTCGGCGCGGCGTCCCAGGGCCGCTCGAGCAGCAATGCGAGCGGCAGCGTCCACAGCGCCGAGCAGGCCAGCGAGCACGCGGCATTCATGACCGGCGCGCCGCTCTTGTGGCGCTTGACCAGGACCTGCGTGATCGCGAAGCACAGCGCGCTACCCACGATCATGACCTGGCCGACGACGCCGTCCGCGACGCCCGCCAGCGCCGCCGGCCCGATCAGCAGGACGATGCCCGCGAAGCCGAGCAGCGTTCCCGCTGCCTTGCGCGGCGTGGTCTTGTCCGCGGTGAAGAGATGGGCGAGCACCAGCGTGAAGATCGGGACCGTGGCGATCAGGATCGCGGCGAGGCCGCTCTCGATGCGAGTCTGACCCAGCGAGATCAGCATGAACGGAATAGCGCTGTTGGTGAGGCCCATCGCGAGCAGCGAGCCCCAGGCGCGCGGGCCGCGCGGGATGGCGTGGCCGAGCGCGCGCGCCGCGGCGAGCAGCACCAGCGCCCCGATCAGGCAGCGCAGCGCGGCCAGCGTCAGCGGCGGCACGCTCTTGACGGCGACGCCGACGAACAGGAACGACGAGCCCCACACCAGGCCGAGAAAGAGCAGCATCGCGTGGTCGGCGAGCCGGGGCTGGGTCATCGCGGGGTGCGGAGGCGCATCAGGCGCCGCGCCGGCGCGCGAGCGCGGCGCGGAGCGCCTCGGCGAGATCGCGGCGCTCGGGCGGCGACAGGAACGCGCCGAGCACGACGCTCTGCCCGTGCGAGCGCACCGTGACGCGGCAATCGTGCTCGCCGGGATTGTCGACCTCCACCCGCGCCCAGAGCGGGGGCACGCGCCACGCGGCGCCGCGGCCGTAGGCATCGACGCGGCGCACCTCGAGCGCGTCGTCGGTGAGGCGCACGGTCTCGACGAGGCGGCCGCTGCGGTAGGACGCGCGGAACGCCGCGTAGATCAGCAGCACGTCGATCCCCAGGAAGCCGAACACCGGCCACGCGCCGACGCTGACGAACGCGATGCCGCCGGCGAACGAGATCGCGGCCAGCCCGATCATCAGCGCGACGAAGCCGCGCCCGCCGAGGCTGCGGTTCGGGCGCAGCACCGCGTCGAAATGGACTGGACCGCTCATCGCCATGTCTGCTGTGGAAAAAAAAGATACGGCGCGCGCGGCTTTGCGGTAAAGTGCGCTTTCGGTAAGCGGCCATGCGCTGAAAGCGGCGGCCGCGAGATCAGAAGAAACGGCCGGCCGACGGGGAGTGGCGATGAAGGACGCGCAGGTTGCAGCGCTGTTCCGGCGCTTTGCCGAAGCGAACCCCGACCCGCGCGGCGAGCTCGAATACAAGAACCCGTACACGCTGCTGGTCGCCGTCGTGCTCTCGGCCCAGGCGACCGACGCCGGCGTGAACAAGGCGACGAAGGCGCTGTTCAAGGTGGCCGATACGCCGGCCAGGATGCTGGCGCTGGGCGAGCAGGGCCTGCGCGAGCACATCAAGACGATCGGCCTCTACAACAGCAAGGCCAAGAACGTCATCAAGCTCTCCGAGATCCTGGAGAAGCAGTATTCGGGCAAGGTTCCGAACAGCCGCGAGGCGCTAGAACAGCTGCCCGGCGTCGGCCGCAAGACCGCGAACGTCGTGCTCAACATCGCGTTCGGCGAGCCCACGATCGCGGTGGACACGCACATCTTCCGCGTCTCCAACCGCACCGGCCTCGCCCCCGGCAAGACGCCGCTCGCCGTCGAGACCAGGCTCGAAGCCAAGGTGCCGGCGAAATTCAAGCTGCACGCGCACCATTGGCTGATCCTGCACGGCCGCTACGTGTGCAAGGCGCGGAAGCCCGACTGCGGCCGCTGCGCGATCGCCGACCTCTGCCGCTACAAGGGCAAGGTGTTCAACGGCGGCGCGTGAGGTCCCTGGCGGGATCAGTCGGGATCGCGCGCGACGCGGAAACCGATATAGCCGATGCCGCCGCGGAATTCGGGCGGCAGCCAGGTGCGCGCCGCTGCCCGCAAGTGTCGCGCATTTTCGTTCCACGAGCCGCCGCGCATGACGCGAAAGGCGCAGTTTCCCGTCACTCGCGGTGTGCCGTCGGAAGGCGCTCCCGCGTGGGTCTGGTTCGCGCAATCGGCGACCCACTCCCAGACATTGCCGTGCATATCGTGCAGGCCGAAGGCATTCGCCGGATAGGTGCCCACCGGCAGCGTCCGTTCGAGCCGCGTGCCTCCGCAATCCCGGCAATTCGCGCGGCCGGTGCCGGGTTCGTCGCCCCAGGCGAACCGAGTCGTGGAGCCGGCACGCGCCGCATATTCCCACTCGGCCTCGCTTGCCAGCCGATAGCGCCTGCCGGTCTTGTGCGACAGCCAACTGGCATAGACCATCGCCGCATTCCACGACAACCCGATCACCGGCAAGCGGTCGCGGCCCCATCCACGATCGTCCGCCGCTTCGATGCAGCCCTTGGCGGCGACGCAGGCATCGTATTCGGCGAACGTGACTTCGAACTTGCCCAGCACAAAACCGGCAATCGCCACGTCATGCTGCGGCTGCTCCCATGCCTCGGCATCGCGGTCGCGGCGCGGCGAACCCATGGCGAAGCGCCCCGCCGGTATCGCCAGCATCTCCGGACACTCGGCGCAGTCGCGGAACGCCGCACCCGGAGCGCGCGGCAAATCCTGCGCGATCGCCCCGGAGGATATTGCCGCCAGCCATGCGGCAGCGATCGAATAGGCTGCGAAGCGAGCCATCGTCATCACGAGCGGCTTCCGAGGTGCCGCCTATATCTGTCGCAACTTCCGAAGGCGTTCAACGGCGATGACGCGGGACCGAATTCCGCATCGCCGCCGGCGTTCACCCGCCCACGATGGCCGCCTCGGGGATCACGTAGAACTCGCGCCCGTCGATGCCGATGAACCAGTCGTCGCCCTGCTTGCCCCAGGTGAGGCGGCCGGGCTGCGGCGTGGTGACGTTGCCGGCGTGGAAATTCAGGATGCGCTCGCCGCCGCCGATCTTCGTGACGTGCACGGAGGCCGATCCCTGCGTGCCGCGGATCACGCCGTAATTGCATTGGCGGTTGTGCGTCGGCCGCCCGACCGAGCAGCGGGCAATGCCCCGCGCGTGATAGTGCGTGCCGGGAACGAGCGCATCGCCGGCATGCCGGCCGCCGAGGACCGTCATCTGCACGGCGTAATTGGCCGCCTCGCGCCGCCGCGCCGCGGCGCGAATCAGATAGACGCGCACCGTATATTCGCCGGTCGCGGGAAGCACGCCGGCCCACATGTCGGGCTGGGTCGAGTCGCTGCCGACATAGAGCGCCGTGACCGAGCCCGGCGGCAGCACGTTGAAGAAGAACGCGCGGTTGGTCTTGCGCAGCACGCGCACCACCATCCGCTGCCCGGCCTGCGCGTTGAGCACGTAATCGACGGTTTCGTAGCCGCGGATCGTGCCGCTGCGGACCGCGTAGTTGAGGCCCTGCTCGAACTGGACCTGCTCCCGGCGGATCTCGCCCTGGCCCGGCGGCGTCGCCGGCGGCGCGGCGGGCTGATTGACGACGAACTGCACGATGCGCTGCCCGCCCGGACC
>ERZ761602.4695-NODE-4695-length-17101-cov-5.983574_pt1 | contig 17101 bp, 17 predicted proteins | sample MGYA00512165_ERZ761602 | MGnify/ENA primary metagenome ERZ761602 (study PRJEB28899, sample SAMN02445085) | bioreactor sludge metagenome | biome: EBPR sludge; isolation source: Thorneside wastewater treatment plant | place: Australia: Brisbane, Thorneside...
CCCGCCCGCCGAGGCCCTCGACGCAGCTTCTCGGGCGGGTGACCCGCCCGAAACCGCCGACTTGGCGCCCCTCGGGGGCGGGTGACCCGCCCTATGGAGCGTCGCTCGCAGTTCTGGGGGCGGGTGACCCGCCCTGGGGCACGGCCGTGGCGTCGTTGCGACGCAAACGGTGCTCGCAGCAACGATTGATCTGGACAAGTTGCAGGCGCGACTTGTGCGCATGCCGGAGCCGGGGGGCACATCGGGTGGCTGGAGCGGGGGCTCCAGGAGTTTTCGACGCTGGTCACGATTTCGTGTCCGCCCCGGGTGACTCGGAACGACTCCCTCTTCAGGAGGTACTGATGCCCGTTCAAGCCATCCTCTCCGACATGGAAGACATCCAGCAGTCCATCGCGCGCGTGGCGCCGGAGCTCGACGCGATCGACGCCTCGGATCTCGCGCCGCGTGCACCGCGAATCGGTTGCGTTGCTCGAGCGTCGAGTGTTCGACTCCCAATGGGTGAGGGTCGAACACTCGAAGCTCAGGCGACCGCTCTGCAGCCGGCGGTCCTATTCTCTGCACCCAGGCCCGATTAGCGATCGGGCCTGGGTGTGACGTCGACCTGGTGTCGGCGACCTCGATCGCGCTCGGCGTCGCCGACCGCGTGCGTTCGTACCGCGACCGCATGGCCAAGCTGCCCGAGTTCGATCTCGCGAACGTCGACAAGCTCGTCGATTACGCCAAGGCGACGTATGGGCTCTATCTCGACAACCAACCGCCGCCCGCGCCGGCCGAGGCCGAGGCGCTGATGCGCGAGGCGAGCGAGCTGCGCAGCAAGCTGCTCGTATGGTCGGTGCCGCTGGTCGCCGCCGGGCATTTCGACGAAGCCGCGGTGGCGCGCGTGCGTTCGGGGGCCGGCCACAAGGACATCCCGGCGGACCTCATCCAGCTGGTCACGCTGTACCGCCGGAGCTGGTCCGAGGTGCAGGCGATCTGCGGCGTGACCGAACAAGACATCGAGCGCGCAGCGGCGCTCGGGCCGGCGGTCTTCGCGATGCTGAGCCGCCGCGAGCACACGACCGAGAAACCCGGCGCCGACGGCTCGCTGCGCCTGCGACGCGCGTGGACGCGCCTCGATCGGGCGTATGCACAATGTCGGCGAGCGATCGCTTTCCTTCGTTTCGCCGAGGGCGACGTCGACGAGATCGCGCCCAACCTGCGGCGCAACCCGGGGGTGCCGCGCGGCGGGCGCGTGACCGACACCGTGCAGCCTGCGCCGGCGCCCACGCCCACCAATGGTGGCGGCTCGGCCGGCGGACTGGGCGGAGGCGGCTCGCCCTTCGTGAACCCGTCCTGAGGCGCGCGTGCCGCACGAACGTCTCTTCGCTCTGGGAGGCTCCCGGCCGCTCGACGGCTCGGGGGCCTCCGAGGCCTATGCATTGCACCCGAGCGATCTGTCGACGCACGGCGCCGTAGTGGGCATGACCGGCAGCGGCAAGACCGGCCTCGTGATGGTCATCGTCGAAGAGGCGCTGCGCTCGGGCGTGCCGGTCGTGATGATCGACGTGAAGGGCGACCTGCCGAACCTGCTCCTGAGCTTCCCCGAGATGTCGGCGGCCTGCTTCGCGCCCTGGGTCGACGCACGCGCCGCCGCGCGAGCGCGCAGCACAACGGAAGAGCTCGCCGAGGGCCTCGCGCACAAGTGGCGCGCCTGGCTCGCCGATTGGCAGCTCGGGCCCGAGCACGTCGCCGAGCTGCGCGAGCGCATGAGCGTGCGCCTGCTCACGCCTGGCACCGAAGCCGGCGAGCCCTTGCACGTGCTGTCGGCGCTCGAGCACGCTTCGCCGCTCTGGGCCACGGATCGCGAGGCCGCGCGCGAGGCGCTCTCGGCGGCGATCTCCTTGCTCTTGCGGCTCATCGGGCGCGATCCGGATCCGACCAAGAGCCGCGACCACGTGGTGCTCTCGGTCTTCGCCGAAGCGAGGCTCTCGCGCGGCGAAGGCGCGGGCGTCGAGGCCCTGCTGGGCGACGTGCGTGATCCACCGCTGGAGACGATCGGCGCGATGCCGATGAGCGAGTTCCTGCCGAAGCGAGAGCGCACCGCGCTCGCCACGGCGCTCAATACGCTCCTCGCTTCGCCGACCTTCGAGGCCTGGCGCAGAGGCGCGCCGCTCGACGTCGACGCCTGGCTCGCGCCCCGCGCCGACGGCCGTACGCAGGCGACCATCGTGAGCGTCGCGCACCTCGACGACGACGAGCGCCGCCTCGTGCTCGGCGTGGTGCTCGAGCAGTTCCTCGCCTGGGTGCGCACCCAGGCGGGCACGCACCACCCTGCGCGCGCTGCTCGTCTTCGACGAGGTCTACGGCTTCGCGCCGCCGCACCCCGCGAACCCGCCGACCAAGAAGCCGCTGCTCTCGCTCATGAAGCAGGCGCGCGCTTATGGAGTCGGTGTGCTCGTCGCCACGCAGAACCCGATGGACCTCGACTACCGCGTGCTGTCCAACGCAGGCGTGTGGTTCGTCGGCCGCCTGCAGACCGACGCCGACCGCGCGCGTGTCGTCGAGGCCATGTCGAGTGTGCGCGGCGCAGGCGGCTTCGAGCCCGACGAGGTCGCCGACGCGATCAAGCGCCTCGCGCCGAGGTGGTTCGTCGCGCGCAACGTGCATCGGGCGCCGGGCGTGGGGCTGCTCCAGTCGAGGACAACGCTGTCGTGGCTGCGCGGGCCGATGACGCGCGAGGATCTGCGGCGCGCGCGGGCGCGGGGGTAGGGGGACTTCGTTGAAACCTCAGGGCCGCGGCGCCCCAAACGGCATGCTCGGTTGCCGCTAGCCCCCGTGCACCGTATGTTTTCTACGGTGGAGTCCTTCCGGTGGTCGCCATGAACGCTGCTGCACAGCCCGAGCTCACGCCCGGTCGCGCGTACCGAACGCGGGACCTGCGCCGATGGAGCGCGAACCCCACGCGACTCGCGCGACGCCTCGTGGACGAGGGCAAGCTCCAAGAGGCCGCGCACGGACTCTACTATGCGCCCATCTCCTCGAAGTTCGGCCCGGCGCCCGCCGCTGGCGAGGAGCTGTTGCGGGCCTTCCTCGGTGGCGAGCCCTTCCTCGTCACGGGCCCGCCGCAGTGGAACGCGCTCGGCCTCGGCTCGACGGCGATGTTCGCGGTCACGCTCGTATACAACACACGGCGTAGCGGCGAGTTCCAGCTCGGCGGTCGGCGCTTTCTGTTGCGTCGCGTGTACTTCCCCGAGACCCCCACCGCCGAGTGGTTCGTGGTCGACCTGCTCCAGCACCACGACATGGCTGGGGTCGCGCTGAGCGAGCTGCGCGAAGGGCTCGTGGCCACGCTTCGGCTCGGCCGCTGGGATCGCGACCGCCTGCGCGAGATGGCGCACACCTACGGCACCAAGGCGACGCTCGCCCTGGTCGAGGGCGCCCTTCGCGAGACGGAGTCGAGCGCCGCATGAGCTTCGTGCACGAAGACCCCGAGTTCGTGGCGCTGCTCGCCCAGGTCTCGGTCGAGACCAGTGTCGCCGCCGCGCTCGTGGAGAAAGACTACTGGATCACCCACAGCCTGTGGGCGCTGCACGAGACGAAGCTCGCCATCTGGTTCAAGGGCGGCACCAGTCTCTCGAAGGGCTTCGGGATCATCGAGCGCTTCTCGGAAGACCTCGATCTCATGGTCGAGCGCGGCGGCGTCACGACGCTGCCCGAGGTCGCGAACTGGGCGAGCACGAACAGGGGACCGACCGCCCAGCGACGCGCATTCTACGAGGAGCTCCCAGCGGCGCTCGCGATCCCCGGCGTCTCGGTGGAGCTCGACGCGCAGCGGCTGGGCAAGTACGCGCGCGCCGCGGACTACATCGGCCGCTACCCCGGCGCCCACGTCACAGGCTTGCCGAGCGCGATGAGCCCCTTCGTTCGCTTCGAGGTCGGCCGCGCGCGCGTCGTCCCCTTCGCCGTGATGCCGCTCACGTCTTTCGTCCACGACCACCTCGCGCGACTCGGCATGAGCGGCCACTACGTCGACAACCGGCCGCAGGCAGTGCGCTGCGTCCATCCCATCGTCACCCTGCTCGAGAAGCTCGACGCGCTCTCGCGTCGCTACAGCCGCGAAGTGCTCGAGCCGGATGCCTTCGTGCGCCATTACGAGGACGCCGCCCGCATCATCCAAGCGCTCGACCGGCTCCCCCCGATCGAGACCTCCGCCCTCACGCTGGCCGAGGACATGCTCGCGGAGAAGAGCATCGTCGCCCTGCCGGCGGCTGATGACCCCTCGCTGGTGCTCGACGACCCGGAGAAGCGCGCGAGCGTCGAGCGGGCGTACGCCGGGATCGCGCCGATGTACTGGGGTCCAAGGATCCCTCTCGATGAGGCCCGCGCGATCATCCGCGAATGGGTCGGCGCGCACGCTGGGTGATGGTCAGCGCGGCGAGGGCGCGCCGAACAGCTCGGGTTGCCACTCGAGTCGAGGCTCGGGCAGCGAGCCATGCTGCCGTGAAAGTGCGGCGCGGGTCAGCCGGGACGTCTCCTCACGAGCGAGCAGTTGCAGGCCCTCCCGTACGCCGGCACCATCGCCTGAGCCATGGCGACCGCGCTCGGCATCCTCTGCTACCACCGCATCGTCACCGAAGACGAGATCGAGCGCCTGGCGCATCGTCGTTCTGTCTACATGCGCGATCCTCACGACGTGGAATACCGCGATTCGTGGAACGACAGGCGAGGAGGACGTTCCGTCGGATGGACTGCTCCGCAGGAAGTGGAACGGTCGTGGCTCGTGGTGTCGCGTGACCTTCGCGCAGCGGCGCCTGCGCTCGAGGTCGACCCCTCGCTTCGCGCCGCTGCACCCCGCGAACCCGCCCACCAAGGAGCCGCTGCTCTCGCTCATGAAGCAGGCACGCGCCCCGGGCGTGGGGCTGCTCGAGCCGCGCACGACGCTCTCCTGCCTGCGCGGGCCGATGACGCGCGAGGATCTGCGCCGCGCCGCGCGCGGGCGCCGGGGCAGGGAGGCGGGGCGCGGAGACGAGCGGGGAGGTGTCAGCGATGTCGCGGCACCGGACCATCTCGTCTCCACCCGTCGACCCGAGGGGGCGGCGCGCCCCCTCCGCTCGGAACGCCCGCTCGACCAGCTCCGCAGGCTGGGCAAGCCGGCGTGACTAGCACCATGCGCTAGGAACGAATCCTTTACCAGTGGGTCTCCTTGGTCAAGCTGGCGTGACCAGCGAAGCCGAAGCCGTTTCGGCGGGCCGCGCGCCCAGCCTGTCACGGAGGCGCGGGCTGCGTCGTCATGGGGCCGAACAGACTCGAGACCCCACGCGGAGACCGACCATGAGCCCCATCCCGACCGCCGCCTCCTCTCTTTCGTCCCGTCCGTCGCTCGCCGGGCTCGCCCATGACGACGGCGAAGCCGCTCGCGTCGTCGTGCTCGGGGGCGGCTACGCCGGCGCGCTCGCCGCCAACCGCCTCGCAGGTCGCCTCGGGCGACGCGCGCGGATCACCGTCATCGAGGAGCGCGCCGAGCTCGTGCACCGCGTGCGGCTCCACGAGGTCCTGGCCGGCGGACCTGGCAAGAGCTTCCCACTCGCCGCGCTCCTTCACCGCGAGGTGCACCACGTGCGAGCGCGCGCTACGCGGATCGACGCGACGAGCCGCTACGTCGAGCTCGAGGGCGGATCGCGCGAGCCCTTCGATCACCTGGTGGTCGCGGTCGGGAGCCGGCCTGTCGGCGCCATCCCCGGCGCGCTCAGCCACGGAGGCGGCATCACGAGCCCCGAGGCCGCGCTCCGCGCCCACGAGCGCCTCGTCTCGCTCGGAGAGCGCGAGCGCGTCGTCGTCATCGGCGGTGGTCTCTCGGGCGTCGAAGTGGCGACCGAAATCGCCGAGCGTCATCCGCGTCTCCGCGTCGTCTTGCTGGCTCGAACGGTCTTGCCCGGGCTGAGCGCTCGCGCTCGCGCCTATGCCGAGCGGGTCATCGCCGAGCTCGGGATCGAGCGTCGAGAGGGCGAAGCGGTCGAGATCGACGCGGGCGGCGTCGTGCTCCGCGGCGGGGCGCGCGTCGACGCAGGGCTCGTGGTGTGGGCGGGCGGCTTCGCGCCCCAGGGCCCGGCGGTGGCGAGCGAGCTCGTGCGCGATGGGAGCGGTCGGCTGCTCGTCGACGCGAGCCTCCAGGCGGTCGGTCACGAGCGGATCTGGGTCTGCGGCGACGCCGCTGCGCCCCCGCCAGGCCTCGGCTTCGCGCGCATGGGCTGTGCGCTCGCGATGCCCATGGGCGCGCACGCCGCCGACAACGTCGTACGCGCCCTCCGCGGCGAATCCATTGCCGCGTTTCGCTTCGGCTACGCGGGCCAGTGCATCAGCCTCGGGCGCAAGCGCGGCCTCGTCCAGCTGGTGACCCCCGAAGACGCACCCCGAGACCGCTTCGTTTCGGGCAGGATGGCGGCCCTCGTGAAGGAGCTCATCTCCACCCTCGTCATCGGCGCCCTCCGCGTAGAGCGCCTCTACGCCGGGGCCTACAGCTGGCCGCGCAGCGTGGAGGCGCGGCAACACACACCCGCGCTTCCCGCGTCGCGCGCCCAGGTCTCGGTCGGGGGCTGAGGGTTTCGCGATGTGGCCCGCCGAAGTCGTCGCCCAGGAGCGCTCCTATCTCTTCGCGATCGCCTACCGGCTGCTCGGCAGCGCGTCCGACGCCGACGACGCCGTCCAGCAAGCCTTCCTTCAATCGCGCGACGCAGCCGACGTGCGCTCGGCGCGCGCATTCCTCACCACGGTCGTCACGCGCATCTGTCTCGACGAGCTCGGTTCGGCGCGGCGGCGGCGCCTGAGCTACGTCGGTCCGTGGCTGCCCGAGCCAGTACTCACGGGCGAGCCGCCGGCCGATCCGATCGAGAGCGCGGAGAGCCTGTCCACCGCCTTTCTCCTACTGCTCGAGACCCTGAGCCCGCTCGAACGCGCGGTGTGGGTGCTGCGCGAGGCCTTCGATCGCGACACCGACGAGATCGCACAGGCCCTCGACAAGAAGGAAGACGCCGTGCGCCAGCTGCTCTCGCGCGCCCGCGACAAGATCGCGAGCGGCAAGCGCCGGCGAGCCGCTCCGCCTGACGCTCAGCAGAGCCTCGCCATCGCCTTCTTCAGCGCGGCCCAGACCGGCGATCTCGAGGCGCTCGTCTCCATGCTGCGCGCCGACGTGGTGCTCACCTCCGATCACGGCGGCAAAGCCAAGGCGATCCAGAAGCCGCTCTCGGGCGCCGATCACGTCGCGCGCTACTTCATCGGCATGGCGCAGAAGGGCGGACGCTCGGGCGTCGCCCCCCGCATGGTCTGGCTCAACGGAGGCCTGGGCCTGCTCGTCTACGAGGAGGGCAAGCTCACGACCTCGATGTCCTTCGACATCGACCTCGGCCAAGACGGAGCCGCGGGCATCGCTCGGGTGCACGTGATCCGCAATCCGGACAAGCTCGCCAGGTTGGAGCGAGCTGCGGGCTGAGGCGCGTGGGCTACACGAGGTCCTGGCCGGCGCACCGGGCCAGACCCATCGCCTCGCCGAGATCGCCGACGCGACCAAGCGCCTCGCGCCGAGGTGGTTCGTCGCCCGCGACGCGGTACCGCGCCCCGGGCGTGGGGCTGCGTCGGTCGCGCACGACGCTGTCGCGGGTGCGCGGGCCGATGACGCGCGAGGATCTGCGCCGCGCGCGGGCGCGGGGGAAGGGGGAGAGGTGGGTGGGATGACCGGGCTTCGATCAATGGCTGTCCCCCTTCCATGGATCGCCGGGGAGGCGGCTGACGAGCGCCGCGTGCACGCGAGACCAGGCCTCGGCGGGGTCGTGCTCCAGGCTCGTCCTCAAGAGCGGCGGCACGTCGGTCAGGAACGCTGGGTCATCGAGCTTCGCAGCCATGTTCGCCTCGAACTGCGCGCGGGTCACTGGCGTGCCGCCGAACGCCATGTACTTCTGGAAGGCCTCGAGCAGGCGGTCACCGTCGAACGCGGGGTGGTCCAGCGCGAGGTCGAGGTCGAAGAGATCCCGTCCCTTCTTGCGCTGGTAGAGCGCGCGGAGCTTCGTCGCGAGGAGCTCGGGCAGGCTGAAGGTCGGCACCTCGGCGTACCCAGCGAACCAAGGGTTCGCGACCTCCACTCTTTGCGAGTCGTAGCCGTGGACGGCGAAGTGCTCGCGCGTGTTGATCTCGATCTTCAGGCGCATCTGCACGACGGGCGTGAAGGTCGTGTCGAAGCGGTAGAACAGGGTGAAGCGGCCCTGACCGGCCTTCCACTGCGGCTTGCCGAGCCAGGGGTCGAGCGCGGCTCGAATCTCGTCGACGAGCGGGCCGATCGGCCCCGCCGCGCGCTGCACCAGATCGATGTCTTCCGAGTAGCGCCCGGGCGGATCGAAGAAGAGCTTGTGCAGCGCGGTGCCACCGCGGAACACGGCGCCCGCCGCGAACGCGGGGCGGCGGAAGAGCTCGACCAGCGCGCGGGAGAGCACGAGGTCCTGCTCGACCTGTGTGTCGTCGGGCCAGGGCGCGGCCTTGCGCCACGCGGTGATGCTCGCTCTCGGGATCACACGTCGGGCTCCACGTCGTCGTTGACCAACACCTGCCAGCGGGCGTCGAGCGGGGCGCCCGCCGACCTGCGCGCCCCCGTGAGCGGGGTCGGCAGCAGGCGCTTGCCCGCGACAGTGGCGGAGAGTGCGGCCGCGAGGTCCGGCCGCTCCACGAAGTCGAGCAGCCAGCCGAGGCGCTGCACGTCCGTCCGGGCCACGCGTGTGGCGCCGGCGGCGAGCGACTCGGGGTCGAGCTTCTCCGCGAGCTCCGAGAGGACGGTCGCGACGTTGCTCCAATACCCCGCAGCGGCCGGGAAGCGCACCAGGTCGAAGGCGGTCGTCTCGGGCGTCGCGACCTGCATCGTGCCCGTCTCGGTCTGCATGGGCTGGATAGCGGCACCATCGAAGACGCTGCTCCTGTGGAACTCGATGCGGACGCGCCCCACCTCGATCTCGCGCTCGGCCGTGTCCACCATCACCTGGAAGGCCATCGGCTGCTGATGCCCCGCCCCATGGAGGGCGGCTGCACTCAGCAATGCGACGTAGTAGCGCCGCCCCATGTGACGCATGAGGTCGTCGATGAACCAGCTCGCCGGCGGGCAGCCGGCCGCGCGGTACTCCCGCGGCACCACGACGAAGAAGTCCCGCCTCGGAGAGACGATGGCGCCGCTCTTCTTCAGCCGGTAGAGCGTCATCTTGATGGCCGCGGCGGAGGCGTCCGTCACGTCATCGAGGTCCGCACGCGCGAAGACGTACCTCCCGTCCTCTGGGAGCGCCTCGATCCAGTCGTGCAAGGGGCCGGGACTCGCCATCGCTGAACCTTGCGCAAAAAGTTACGCTATGCGTAACCTTTTGCCAACAGTCCATCGTGGTGGGCTCGTGCCCTCAGGCTCGCCGTAGCCTCCTGGATTGGCGGTGGTGGACACGAGCCACCTCCCTCCCGGCGTCACGGAGCACCGAGCGTGAGGGGGCACATACCCCCGCGCCGCCCTCGAGTCTCACCTGCGCGCGCCCGTTGCGCACGACGCTCTCCTGCATGCGCGGGCCGATGACGCGCGAGGAGCAGGCTCGCTAGCGAGCGGATGTCCATGCGCGTCTCGTCTGCGACGAGCCGCGGCACCTGCACGAAGTCGGGATCGTGGTGCACGAGGCTGCCGTGCCGTGCGCCTCCGCGATGCACTCCTCGATGAGCGCCGCGATCGCCTTCGTACCGTAGGTGGCAGCCATCTCGCGCACCCGCTCGACGTCCCAGCGCTGGAATCGGAGCGTGGCCACGAGGTTCGTGCGCAACTCGCTCAGCGCGACCCCCGCCATGTCGTGGTGCTCGGGCAGGCCCACGAACCCCTCCGGTGTGGGCGTCTCCGGGACTAGGCCCGGCACAGCACGAAGGTCCGCCCCGCGAGCGTGAAGTCGCCGGTGCGAAGCGTGTCGTACACGAGCGTCGAGGCGAACATCGCCGTGGCTCCAAGCCCGAGCGCGTTCCAGCGAGGCGGCCCCGAGATGAGGAACGGCTCCCCGTCGAGGAAGGCACGCAAGAGCACGTCATCGGCGGCCGGCGCGGGCCCGAACTTGGACGGCACCAAGGCGTCGTAGAGCCCGTGCGTCACCTCGCGCGGCCGCCCCCCACGCACGAGCCGCCGAGCGAGCCGAGCCGGGTTCTTCCCCCACGGGGGCGAGCCGACGCCGACCGGTCACGCGCACCGAGGGAGCGAGCCCGCCAGGCCCGCGCCGATGGCCTCGGGCTCCGAGGCCGCTCGTGGCGCGCCGAGCTCGCCAGAATTCGAGGCAACAACAGGCACTTGCGCCGCGTGCGCCCGAGCCCGACCCAGCCCGCGGTCGAATTCTGGTCCGCCTCTGGGCTCGGCGAACGACTTCCTCGTCAGAGATGCTCGCCGCCGCCCAGCCCTCCGAGTGTCCTCTACAGAGGACACTCCATGTAGCAGGACCCAGCTGCCCCAGAGGCCGCGTGCCGTTGCTCCGTCGATGGTCTGTCCTCCACACGACCTTCGTGAGAGATTCGGGCGCGCGTCGAGCGGTGGGTCGGCAGGCCAGGGGTGGCCCCGCCACGCTCGCGTCGCGGCGAGGGCGTCTCGTCGCGCGCCCGAAGGAGAAGGGGAGGGCCTGAGGTGGAGCTCGAGAACCGTACAGCTGTGCCTGCGCGCATCGACGTGGGCTCACCCTTGCCGAACGGCCTCAGGCGCGGCATCGCCACGGCGAAGGCGACCTTCTGCTTCGACGCCTCGGGGAGGGTGACGCTGGACACGCAGCGGCCCATGCCGCTGCAGCTCCGCGACGAAGCGCACCCGCTCGGTGTGCTGCCGGTCGACGTGGTGCCGCGCAGCGATCCCGACTTCGAGCTCATGCTGCTGGGGCACGCATGCGCGCCCCGGGGCACCCGCGCGACGCGCCAGACGGTGCGTATGGCGCTCGGCGAGCGCGAGCGCTCGATCGAGGTCTACGGCGACCGCCATTGGCAAGGCGAGGGCGAAGCCGCGACGCTCGGCGCACCGGGCGAGTTCGAGCGTTTGCCGCTGAGCTGGAGCCGGGCCTACGGAGGCACGGTCGACGTGGAGGTCGACGAAGAGTCGCCCGTCGAGGTGCAGCACGAGCTCAACGCCGAGGGGCTCGGCTTCGACCCAGCCCCGCGCGCCGCGATGCTCGCCGAGCAGCTCGGCTGCCCCGAGGGCTATCCACGCTGGGAGCGCCGGCGGCCGCTGCCCAACCTCGAAGACCCGAAGGCGCTCATCGCGGCCTGGGGCGACGCGCCGAGGCCGCTCTGCTGGGCTCCGATCCCGATCACCAGCGGCCTGCACCACGAGCGGGCCTTCGTCGCCACGAGTGACGAGCGTGGCCTGCCGAGCTACGAGCCCTCGCCGAAGCGCCACCTGCGCGCCCACCCGGACTGGGTGCTGCCCGAGCCTCCCGCGCCCGGCACGAAGCTGCGCCTCGAGGGTGTGCTCGCGAGCGGCCCGGTCGAGCTCGCCTTGCCGGCGCTCGAGGTGCACCTCGATTACGTGCTCGGCTCGCGCGAGGCGCAGAAGCAGCTCGCGCCGAGGGCCATGATCGTCTTCGCCGACGCGATGCGCTTCACGATCCGTTACAGCCTGCCCTTCCTCGTCGAGCCACCGCGCGGCGAAGCGAGGCGGGCGAGGCTCAGGCTGGAGAAGGTGGGAGGAGGGGATCGATGAGCAATACGCCGGTGCCGGTCAGCATCGCGGGGGATGTGACGTGGGGGCCTTGTGTGCACACGATCCCGTTGCCGGACGGCATGGAGATGGATGTCGCCATGGATTGGTTTGGTGGCGCGAAGACCAGCCTCCATGCCTTCGCCAGGACGAACGGGGGAGTGTTTCACAAGGGGCAGTGGCTGGTTCAAGAAGGGCACGACTGCGGCCCCCTGATCCCCCACTTGCCACACATGAACCCGCTCAACGTGCTCAAGAGCTCGCGCAAGGCCATCTTCTCCGCATCGACCGTCAAGGTCAGCGGCAAGCCCGCCGCCGCCTGTCACGGTTGGTTCGTGATGATGGTGTGCGGATATCCGTTCTCGCTTCCAATGGGGAAGAACAACACGAATGCGAGTCACTCCGTCTTCGTGGGTCTCACCGACCTCGACATCCTCAAGGGTCAGCTCGAAATCGGCAAACAGTTGGCGAAGGACTTCATATCGCTGGCGAAGACCGTCGTGCTCGGGCCCTCTGACACGTTGAAAGACATCCTTGACGATGCGGACCCCTATGCGATGCCCGACGCGAGCGATGTTGCGATCGACGCCGTGTTCGATCTTCACAACTCGATTGCGGTCTCCTGGCAGTCAGGGTGGAAGGAGCCCATCGCGATCAAGATCGGTGCCTCGAACCAATACCGTTCAATCAATGGTGAGATCGCATTTTCACCGACCGACCCCTGGCCGCCCACGGGCAAGGTCGAGGGGCGTTGGTTCGAGGCCAAGGGGGGCGCCGAAGCGGACTCGAAGGGGACGCGAGCGTTCCTCGAGCACGAAGGGGAGAGGATCGGCACGGCGGATGCTACATGGGGGGAACTGCTGTGACGCTCACGCACCAAGCCATCATGGCTGACGAGTCCGGGTCGCATCACGCGGTCTGGCTTGTGGTCCAAGCGATGCAAGGCCGCGTGCGCATGGCTCCCCTGCGGACCAGCCGAGACGTCCTCGGCTTCCCCACCGGCGACGTCCTCCCGCGCAAGCTCGCCGTCGACGTCTTCCTCGAGGGCCACGCCTACGCATCCTCGGCCGACCCCACCGCTGGCGCGGCGCGCCTCCGCGTCGGCGCCGTCGACCGCAGCTTCCGCGTCTCGGGCCGGCGCGTCGTGGAATGGCACCGCGGGCGACCGCGCATCGGCGCTGCGGCACCCTTCGAGCGCTTCCCCTTCGATCGTGAGCACGCCTACGGCGGCATCTCGCTCGGGCACCCCTATTGGCGTAACCCTGGCGGCAAGGGCTACCTGGTCGACGGCGACGAACGCGAGGGCATCGAGCTGCCGAACATCGAAGAGGCCGGCGACCTCGTCGGCGTCGATCGCCTGCTGACGCAGCCCTCGAGCTGGTGGCTCGGCCCGCGCCCTGCGCTCACGGCGCCGCTCGTGCCCATCGACTTCCCGCGCATCGTCGATCTGGGCTGGCCCTCGGCCTTCGTGCCGCCCCCGCAAGACCCCCAGCTCGCCGAGATCGTCGACGGCGATCTGCCGGCGGACTTCACGATGAGCCGACCCTTCGAGATGCGCCGACCGGTGTTCCAGCAGGCGCCGGCGCGCTCGCGCCTCGCGGCCTACGAAGCCGGCGCGGAGGTGGTCGTCGAAGGCTGCCTTCCGCGCGGCGAGGTCTTCCGCGCCAAGCTGCCCGAGGCGCCGCCGGCGATCCTCGAGGTGGAGGGGCGCCGCCGCGAGCTCGAGCTCCTGCCGCAGTCGATCACCGTGCGCCCCGAGGAGGGCTCGCTGTCGATCGTCTACTTCGCGAGCGCCGAGCTGCACCGGGCCTTCGTGCCGGGCTTGCACAAACGCATCCCGATCGCGCTCGAGCTGCTCGGCGAGCGCTTCCCGTACCCCACGCCCGAGCCCGTGCTGGCGCGGGTGCGGCGAGAGACGAAGAGCGAGACCACCGGAGCAGGAGGAGGCGAGCCCGCATGAAGGATCGAGATGGCATCCACGACGCAGGAGAGCGACGCCTCGCTGAGGCTGGCGACGCCCAAGGCCAGGCCGAGCTGCGACCCGGCGAGCGCGACGAAGCGCGCGCGGTCGCGACGCCGCTCTTCGAGATCGTCGCGGCGGCGGCGAGGCCGAGCGGCCTGCCCGAGATGGGCATCTGCATCGCAGACGAGCATCCCACGCTCGCGGCGCGCGTGCTCTGCCGCTTCGAGCGCCCGACCGGCCAGGTCGAGCTGTGGCTGCCTTGCCTCTTCGGAGTGCACCCGCGCGAGGGAGATCGTGTGCTGGTGCTGAGGCCCGAGGGCGCGCCGGAGCCGGTCGTGCTCGGCGTGGTCGACGGTTATCGCAAGCGTGCGGAGCCCGAGGCGCGCGCGGCGCACCATACGCGGCTCAAGCCCGACGAGGTCGTGCGCATCGAGTCGGCCACGGGGGAGGCGCTGCTCGAGCTGCGTGGTGGGGCCGAGGGCGCGGTGCTGCGGGTGCTGAGCAAGTCGGTCGCGATCGATGGCGGAGCGCAGCTCTCGATCGAGGCCGACGCGCTGAGGCTGCGCGCGCGCCAAGGCAAGGTCGAGGTCACGGCGAGCGAAGACGTGGTGGTCCAGGGCGAGGCAATTCACCTCAACTGAGGTGCTGGGGAGGCAAGAAGCATGTTCCGTTCCGAATCGTTCTACTTCGCATGGGAAGGCGCGAGCTCTCCGCTCGGCCCGTATCGGCACCTGCTCGTCTTGACCGCCAAGGGCACCGAGGCGCTCAGCAAGCCTTACGAATACACAATCGATCTCGCCTCGGCGGATCAGGCGCCCGAAGTGGGCCTCGGCGACCTGCTCGGCGCGCGCGCGAGCCTGTGGATTCGCACCAAGAGCAAGCCCGGCGCGCGCCTCGTGCACGGCATCGTCGCCGCGGTCGAGGAGCTCGACGTCGACGACGGCAAGCAGCGCCTCCGCGTGGTGCTGAGGCCGCCCTACGTGCGCGCCTCGATGATGAAGAAGAGCCTCGTCTACGTCGAGAAGACGCTCATGCAGATCATCGACGCGACGCTGTCGCGGCGTGTGCTCGGCATGGGCTTCGAGCTCAGCGACGCGGAGCCGGGCGAGGCCGACGAGCTCTTCGACGGCGAAGCGCCGCCCGACAGCTACGAGCCCTTCCGCATGCAGTACGCCTGGCGCTGCATCGATCACGCGCGCCTGCGTAACCTCGACGCTCGGCCCTACTGCGTGCAGTACTGCGAAGACGATCTGAGCTTCGTCTCGCGCCTGCTCGAGGAAGAGGGCATCTCCTACCATTTCGTGCACACCGCCTCGGCTTGCACGATGGTGCTCGGCGACTGGGACGGCGCCATGGAGTGGCGTGCCGAGGAGCTCCACCTCGGGCGCACGATCCTGAACCACGAGGTCGAGGGCTACCGCGCGGGCGCGCGGCTCAAGCCCAGGGCCGTGGTGCTCGACGATGTCGACTGGCGCAAGCCGGACCTCGAGCTCTTGGCCTTCTCGCCTTCGTACCTCAAGCCCGAGGGGCAGGCCTTCGCGACCATCGAGCAGCCGGGGCGCTACGGGCAGTCGAAGGAGCTCGGCGAGCCGCTCGCGAAGGCGCGCGAGCAGCGCCTCGAGACCGAGCGCTACTACGCCACGATGAAGACGAGCGCGCGCGGCCTCACGGCCGGCACGGTGTTCACGCTCGACCACGACAGCGCGCGCCACGCGGGCCGGTACCTCGTGCTGGAGCAGCGCGTGGAGATCAAACAGTACGCCTCCTTCGCGGTGGGCTCACCCGAGGAGCCCTCCTACACGGCGACGCTCGAGCTGGTGCGCTGCGGCGAGCCGGGACAAGTGAGCTTCCGGCCCGAGCGCCTCACACCACGCCCGCGTGTGCAGGGCAGCCAGACGGCGGTGGTGACCGCGGAGCCCGGGCAGGCGCAGGAGATCAACACGGGCGGCGAGGCCGACCTCGGCTGCGTGCGCCTGCGCTTCGACTGGGACCAAGACCTGGGCAGGCACGCCGAGGAGCCGACCTCGTGCTGGGTGCGCGTGAGCCAGATGTTCGCGGGCGGCCGCGGGCACGGCGCGCTCTTCCATCCTCGCGTGGGCGACGAGGTCATCGTCGACTTCCTCGAGGGCGATCCGGACCGGCCGATCATCACCGGGCGCGTCTACAACGGCCGCAACCTCGCGCCCGACGACGCCACCGAGAGCCCGACCAAGAGCTACATCAAGAGCATGAGCTCGCCGTACGACGGCAACTACAACATGATCGCTTTCGACGATCAGCAAGGCGACGAGAAGTTCATCGTGCACGTCGCGAAGGACTACATCTCGAACATCAAGCACGACGCCTCGCGCTTCGTGGCCAACTTCGATCGCGTCGAGGTGAAGGGCGACCAGGTCACCATCATCCACGGCGGGCAGACGAGCCTCATCGGCAAGGATCAGTTCGTCGGTGTGCAGGGCTCGCGCGACACCGTCGTGCTCGGAACCGACTCGACGACCGCCGTGTCTGGCTCGAAGCTCTCCGCGCCGACGATCGAGCGCACCGGCTGGAGCATGATCAGCGACAAGTCGTCGATGGTGCTCGTGAACGGCGAGATGATGGTGCACATCAAGGGCGCGACGGTCACCGTCGAGGGTGGAGCCTCCGTGGTCGTCAAGGCGCCGCTCGTGAGCGTGCTGTCGGGTGCGACGGTCATCAATGGCGAGGGCGGCGTCACGGTCAACGGCGGCACGGTCGACATCAAGGGCGGCTCGGTGAACCTCAACTGCTGAGCGGCTGCGCCTCGGCGCCCGCTTGCCCCGCGCCGGCGCGGCACGACCCTCGCGCGGCGTCCCAGCGGCATTCGAGATCGATCTCGTGCCTCTTGCCGCCAGGAGATTCGAGGCATCGGCTGCGGACGGCGCTGACCGGACGGTTCCGTCCGCTCGATGCGGTCCGACCCTCGCGACGTCGCGCGGCGCAGGCGGCAGCTACCCTGAGGCAGGGCGGCAGCGCGAGCTGCTCTCGCCCGATCAGCCTCGTGCCCGGCCGCGCGAGCTTCCGCTGCCGCCCTAGAACCGCCCGACGAAGGCCGCGCCTGCGCCGTGGGGATCCGCCCACGGCAGCAGCGCGACGTCGCTCGGGCCCGACGCGAGGCCGAGCACGATCCCGGTGGCGCCGATGCCGGCGGCCACCAGCCCGCCGGCGCCCAGGCCGACGAAGAGCCCGTAGCTGCGGACCTCGCGCGTGTAGGTGTCGGCGAAGGGATCGCCGGGGCGACAGGCGTTGCGCGCCTCGCCGCCGCAGGTGTCGTCGAGCTCGGAGCCCGCCGCGAGGCTGTCGGCGAGGAAGCCCACCGAGGCGCCCATCATGGCGACGCCGAGACCGCCGACGACCGCGGCCCACACGGGGACCTCCGGCGCGGAGGAGTCCGACGGCGGGGGCTTGGGCGGGGCGGG
>ERZ761602.4696-NODE-4696-length-17098-cov-3.979112_pt1 | contig 17098 bp, 17 predicted proteins | sample MGYA00512165_ERZ761602 | MGnify/ENA primary metagenome ERZ761602 (study PRJEB28899, sample SAMN02445085) | bioreactor sludge metagenome | biome: EBPR sludge; isolation source: Thorneside wastewater treatment plant | place: Australia: Brisbane, Thorneside...
GTGTTGGCGGTCGTGGACGGCAAGCCGGGACTGGTCATCGTTGATCACAATGCGGGGGGCGTTGCGCTGCGGCCTCATGAGGATATCGACCCGTCCAACGGCCATTGCGAGTTGATCCTCGAAGGATCACCCCTGACAGACATCGCCATCATTGGTCACAAGGACGCCGCACAAGCGGTTGCCCGTCTTATGGATGTAGGCGCTACGCTCTATGCTGGCATGATGATGGGAATTGCGAAGCGCATGCTCGATACAGCCGTCGACTATGCCAAGACGCGTGTGCAGTTCGGACAGCCGATCGGCACTTTTCAGGCGATAAAGCATCGCTGTGCCGACATGGCAGTAGCGATAGAGGCCGGGCGTTCGGCTGCGTATTATGCGTTCTGGGCGGTTGCCGAGGACGCTCCCGATCGCTCCAAGGCCAGTTCAATGACCAAAGCCTATTGTGGCGACGTTGCGCGCCAGGTCTGTAATGAAACCATCCAGATCCATGGAGGCATGGGCTTCACATGGGAGCTTGGTTTGCACCGGTTTCTGCGCCGGAACAAGGTTCTCGAACATGGCTTTGGCGGCCAGGCGTGGCATTATGAGCGTGTCATCCGCGATACCCTTGCCGCCCGTGCCGCTAAGACCGAACAGTGTCGGGATGCAGCCTGACAGCCAGGGAAGGCAATCAGGTCCAGGGTGACGGCAAAGGGAAACGGTGTGACACGGCCATGAGCGACCAGATTGCACGCGACATAGAACTACTGACTGAACTCTTCAAGGCGGGAGGCTGGCAGGAGGTTCGGATCGAAAGTCAGGGCATCAGTCTGCTGCTTTCGAATGATCCCGCGACGGCACCGATAGGTGGGTGGCCAACAGAGCAAGCATCACTTGATCCTCCGGCAAGTGCCGCGCCTGCTACCGCTGCTGCGGCAATATCCTTGGCTGTTGCGGACGCAGTGGAGAAGCCGAACGTTGTCGACCCTTCCTGGAAGGCGGTGACGGCCCCCAATCTCGGTACCTTTTATCGCTCGCCGAAGCCTGGCTCGCCGGCTTTCGTCGAGGTGGGACAGCATGTCGAGGCAGACACGGAAGTCTGCCTCATCGAAGTCATGAAGCTGTTCACCTCGGTTAAGGCCGGTGTGGCCGGAACGGTCAAAAGCATAGCGGCCGCTGATGCCGCGCTGGTCGAGGGCGGCCAGGTGTTGCTGTATATTCAACAGGATGGATGAAGCCGGATGCTCGCCAATTGGCGGGCCTGGCTGGGAGTGGATGGCAAATGGCTCATATTGAATTTCTCGACGAAACCATGCGTGACGGCCAGCAGAGCCTTTGGGGGTTGCGCATGCGCGCCGGTATGGCGCTGCCCGTATCGCCTCTGCTAGATCGGACGGGGTTCACGACTATTGATCTGACCGGGGGAGGCATGCTCGACGTGCTTACCCGTTACTGCCAGGAGAATTACTGGGAAGGGCTTGACCTTCTCGTCCAGTCCATGCCGCGCACGCCATTGCGCGCTGGATTGCGGGCTAATGCCAATGTGACCTTTTCGGTCAGTCCGCGCGCGCTGATGGACCTGTGGGTCCGGCGGCTGTGCGCGCATGGCGTGCGGTCATTCTGGATTTACGATGTGCTCTTTGGCTTCGACAACATGTTGCGTCTCGCCAAGGTAGCAAAGGAGGCTGATGCCAAAGTGGCGGCCGCTATAATGTTCGCGCTCTCGCCGGTGCATACAGACGCTTACTATGCGGAGAAGGTGCGGATATTGGCAGCCAGTCCGGACGTCGATTCCATCCTCCTCTACGACACGGCCGGTGTACTGGAAAAGGAACGGCTGCAAACATTGCTGCCCGGTATCGTCGCAGCGGCGAACGGCAAGCCGATCGAGTTCCATGCGAACAACCTTCTTGGCCAGACTGCCAAGGCGTATCTGGACGCGGTCGATCTGGGCGTGTCCGTTCTGCATACCGCCAGCAAGCCGATGGCGAACGGCCCTTCCGTACCGGCGACGGAAACGATGGTACGTAACATCGAGTTGAAGGGGCATAGCCATTCCCTCGACACCAGTTTGTTCCAGCCGGTCGCCGATCATTTCCGCAGCGTCGGAAAGGCAGCAGGCTTCTTGGTCGACCAATATGCTGAGTATGATGTTTTCTCGATCGAGCATCAGATTCCGGGCGGTATGATGGGCACGTTCAAGGCACAGCTCGAAATGCACCGCATGATGGATCGACTGCCTGACGTCCTGGCGGAGGTCGCTGCGGTTCGCAAGGATCTGGGATATCCTGGCATGGCCACGCCGTTCAGCCAGCTGGTCGGCATTCAGGCGGTTCTCAACATTGTTACAGGCGAGCGATATGGCACGGTTCCAGACGAGGTCGTGCAATATGCCGCTGGCTTCTACGGTGAAACGGTCGCCCCTGTCGATCCCGATGTAATGGATCGCATCATGGCGAGCGCCCGGGCAAAAGAGGTACTCGATAATCCTCCGGTTGACCCCAGCCTGGAAGACCTAAAAAAACAATATGATACGCAGGATGAGGATGAACTCATCATGCGCGCGACCGTGCCTCAGGCGGACATTGACAAGATGCGTGCTGCCGGACCGGTACGGCGTGATTATCCTCTGCTCTCGTCACCCGAACTGGAGCAGGTGCGCAAGCTGATGACGGTTGCCACAATGCCGGTCGTGGAGATTCAGTCTGCGGGATTGAACGTCAACCTTCGCCGGAAAAGTTGAACGCGCGAATCTCCGCTGAATTGTCGCATATCGAGAAAATGTTGCGTGTACCCTTCAAGTTCTCGCGGTTTTTCCAGGCCGTGAACCCATAAATTCGAACGAGCGCACGTTGTGGGAGTAGCTCTGAAGCGGCGGCGATGCCGTCGGCACGGGTAGCGGTCAGTGGCTCGATCGGATCGATCAAGTCTCGCAGATGGCCAGAGACGCGGTGTACCGCTTCGTTCGTTTTCCGCATTTCTTCAAAGGCGTCTGTGTGATCACAAAAGTAGCGTCCCCGGATCGTTAGCTCGTGGACGACCTGTGCAAGCATCACCAGAAGCGTCCGCCGATCGACGGCCATCAGTTGTTGCTGAAGCTTCTTCATGACATCGATCCTGTTCCATCTTCCTCGCGGGTTCAAAGTCTGATTCAGCGTCGGCATGAGCAGATATGACCTGACCGACTTCGAATGGCGTGTGATCGAGCCGCTGCTACCCAACAAACCACGCGGTGTGTCGCGCGTCGATGATCGCCGTGTGCTGAACGGCATCTTCTGGGTGCTGCGATCCGGCGCGGCCTGGCGCGACTTGCCGGAGCGTTATGGCCCGCGCACCACCTGCTACCACCGCTTCGTGCGATGGCGGAAGGCGGGGGTGTGGGATCGGATGATGGATGCCATCACCGCCGCCTATGATGGCGACATCCCGATGATCGACAGCACCTCCGTTCGCGCTCACCAACAGGCCGCAACGGCAAAAAGGGGGATCTAGATCATTGTCTCGGTCGCTCCCAAGGCGGCCTCACCACCAAAATCCATGCGGTCGTCGATGCGCAAGGACTCCCGATCCGGCTCGGTCTGACACCGGGTCAGGCGCAAGACGGACAGGTTGCCGACGCACTGCTCGACCACATCGACCGGGATACGATCGTTCTGGCCGACAAAGCCTACGATGCAGATCGCATCCGCTGTTCTCTGCGCGATGGCCAATATCCCGCCGAAGTCCAACCGTCGCTCCAAGCCGTACTTCATATCGTCAACGCAACCTCGTCGAACGCTTCTTCTCAAAGCTAAAGCACTTCCGACGGATCGCCACACGATACGACAAGCTCGCGGAGAACTTCCTCGCCATAGTCCAGCTCGCATCGATGCGCCTCTGGCTCCGCGCTTATCAGTCTACGGCCTAGGTCGACCCTCTGATCAGAGGGTCGACCTTGCGCGTTCCCGGAACGATCGGTGCAGAAAACACCACGTCGCGGCACTCAAAATGGGCGTCCCTTCATGCGAGTACACGTGCCGTGTTTGCATCAAGGAGACATCTGCGTGGCCCCTGACCGACGCGTCCATGAACTCATCTACCTCTCGCTGAAATCTACACTTCTTGCTCAGCACTATCGCTCTGGACAACGGATCGATGTCGCGGACCTTGCCGAGAAATTTCGGGCCAGTGTGACCCCGGTCCGCGATGGACTTTGTCGACTTGTTGGCGAGGATCTCGTCGAAATGCTTCCCAGCGGAGGATTTCGGCTGTGGCTGCCAACAGTCGAGAGCCTCAGGGATCTCTATTTCTGGAACGGTCAGCACTTGCTGGCAGCGCTTCACGCAACGCCGTTTACGGCCATCAAAACCGTGCTTGTCGGCGTCTGGCGGGACGCGAACGAACCGGCGGTAGCACCTGAAATCGAGGTTTCGCGGTTGTTCCAGAAGCTTGCCGATGCGTCTGCAAATCGAGAATTCAGCCGCAGAGTCGCCGCCGCCAGCGCACGCCTCCATCACGTACGTCGTATCGAGCCTGCACTGATCCCGGATATCCGCGTCGAGGCGAAAAGACTTGCGAATCCGGGCACGGCAGATGTCCAAAAGACCGTGCGAAGGAAAATTCTTGCCTACCACCGCCGCCGTATCCTGCTCGCGCCGCAGATTGCAGAGAGATTGGCTCTCGAGGCAGAGCATTGAATTCCCGAGTTTACAAAATGCCAAGCGATGTGTCTGTACGCAATTCCAGTATACGACATCGCGGTTCAGCCCATATTTATCAGTGAATATCGTCGCTCACTTTCCGATTCTGCCCGCGCCGCTTCTGGAGCGGTACAACACAAGGGAGAGTGACATGACCTACGAAGCGTCGTCCGAGATCGTCGACCTCGGCACCGCCAGCCTCGAAACCAAGGGCGCACCGGGAACGCCGTTCCCCGACAACTACGGCGACCGTCCGCAGGAAGGCCTCAGCGACGACTGACCGGTCCCGGCGCGCGCGGCATGCGCGCGCCGGCTTTCCGAACCGAATGGCCATGACATATGCGCTCCGCCCCGGTCTGCACTGGCGTGAAATCGAGAACCATGTCTTTTTCCTCGATATTCCGGCGGACCGCTATTTTTGCCTCAAGGGCACCGCGGCGCACGCATTCATGGCCGCCGCGCACGGCGACATGTCTTCTGAAAACCCGCCCGCCGCCAGGGCGCTCCTGAACTGCGACATCATCCGGCCCGCGCTCCGGTGCGAGATACCGCCACCCTGTTCAGTCGTCGGCGTCACCGGCGAATGGCCGGCAACGCGGCTGCGCCTCTCCGACGTCGCGCACGGACTTGTAGCAAATGTAGCGGCGCGCAAGAGAGTGCGCGTGCCCCTACAGACGCTGATCACTGACATGGTGCGCCGCAAGACAAACCTCCGCCCCTCGTCCTCGCCGGAAACCGACCTTGGTGAAATCGTCGCGGCCTTCCGGCTCTTCGACAGGATTTTCTCCGCACAGGACCAATGCCTCCCGCGCGCCGCAGCGATCCTCGGCCTGATGCTGCGGAAAGGCGCATCCGGCGATTTCGTCATCGGCCTCTCGCTGCACCCGTTCCGTGCGCACGCCTGGATACAGGTCGGAGATCGGGTGGTCGGTGACCGCGCCGATATCGTTACGCTCTACGCACCCATCCTTGCCATATGAGCGTCGGCCGTTACCTGATCATCAACGCTTCCGACGCGGAACGATGCCGCGCCATTGCCCACAGCGCGAAAGCGTTCGTTTCGAAACGCGCCCGGATGCGGGCCTTCGGATCGGCGCTCGTCATCAGTGCCGACCTCCCCGTCGTCCCGTCGGCCAAGCAAGAAACGCTGACGATCGGCCATGCCTTTCCCTGGACGGGCTTGGAGAGGGTCGATGATGTGCCGGATTTCAGAAATTGGGGGAGCTATATCCACCTCTCGGACGGACCGCCCGGGATTGCCCTCACGCGCGATCCGTCCGGCATGCTCCCGTGCTATGTCCGTCACTGTGATGGCGTCAGCCTCGCTGCCTCCGATGCGAAACTGCTGACCTGCACCGGTACGGCCGAAATCGACTGGCCATGCCTTGCAGGCTTTCTGGCAACAGGCGGCATGCGGAGCCGCGCGACATGCCTGGCAGGCATCTTCGAGCCGGTACCCGGAACGCGCCAACAGCTCGCTGCAGACAATGCTCCCGAAACACTCTGGAGTCCGTGGACCTTTACCACCGCGAAATCCCGCATTCCGTCGGAGGCGGCAGCCGCTGAAACTCTGCGACGAACGATCAACCAAGTCGCCGAGGCCTGGGCGGCGCAGTTTCCCGATGTCGTCCTTGGGGTCTCGGGCGGCCTGGATTCCTCGATTGTCGCTGCCGCGCTGAAATGTGCCGGCGCAAATATCACCGCCGTCACGCTCGCCACGCGGGAGCGCGACGGCGATGAGCGCGCCTACGCCCGCGCCCTTACCGATGCGCTCGGCATTCCGCTTGTCGAGGCCTTCGAGGATCCCGATCACGTCGACCTGGAATATTCGGCAGCCGCCCACCTGCCGCGACCGTCGACACGCGCGTTCAGCCAGTCCTCGGACGCAATTCAGCTGGCGATCGCCTCGGAGCGCCGCGCCACGGCGTTCATGAGCGGCGGCGGCGGAGACAGCGTGTTCTGTGCGCTTCGATCAGCGTCTCCCCTCGCCGACCGGATTCTCGCCAAGGCTGGGCTTGTGGATCTGGCGCGCACCGCGCGCGATATCGGCAGCCTCACTGGAAGCCCGCTCTGGCCCGTTCTTGTCCGCGGCGTGCGCAATGCCTGGCGCGGCGTCAGGCCGCTACCCCCACTTGCCAATCCCTTTCTCAGCCGGGATTGCAGGGCAGCGGTAACAGCGCTGCCTCTCCATCCCTGGCTGGCTCCGCCCGCTGGAACGTCGCCCGGCAAGGCCGCGCACATCGCCTGGATTCTCGGCATCTTCAACCACCTCGATCCGGTCGGCCGCACCCTGCAGCTCCCAGGCATCTTCCCCCTGATGGCGCAGCCCGTTGTCGAGCTGTGCCTGCGCATTCCGACCTGGATGTGGGTGAGCGGCGGACGCGACCGTGCCGTTGCGCGCGAGGCTTTTCGCGACATTCTCCCTAAGGTTGTCCTTGAACGACGCTCCAAGGGCACGCCCGCAAGCTTCGTGATGACCCTCTTCGAAACCAGGCGATCGCAAATTCGGGAGATGCTTTGCGATGGCCTCCTCGCCCACAATGGCCTCATCGACCGAACCGCCGTAGCCCACTACGCGCGGGACCCGCGTCCAGTCTCCGATGTCCGCTACATGCAGGTCATGAGCCTCGTCGATGCCGAGAGCTGGGCCCGTTGCTGGACGGATCAGGAGGCGCCCTGTACGCCCTTCTGAGCGCGCAGCGTGCGCCAATGGCGATACTGGTCGCCTGTCGCCGCATCGGGGATTTCCTTGCCCAGCAACCAGAACAGCAGCCATTCTACCGAACGTCGCAAACGCCAGTACTCATGTGAGGGATAGCGCTGCAGCAGATGGCCTGACCTCGGATACACGTACATGTCGACAATACCGCCGCTGCGGTCGATCGCGGAAAAAAGCGGCAGGGCCATCAGCCATTCATCCTCCGGCGGCTGGATCAGCAGGGGTGCACGGATCCGCCCTGCATTGAGCGACGGCGACACAGATTTCCATATTCCCTTCGGATCGTCCTCGGGCGCAGGCAGACCTGTGCCGTGAAACGAAATCGCGCGCGGCGAGTCCGCGTGTGGCGCCGAGATCGTGAACACCGCTGGGTCGGTGGTGATGCCCGTGCCGATCACGGCAGCCGCGAACAGGTTCGTGTGCGAAATCGCATGCGTCGTGATGATCGCGCCAAAACTGTGCCCCGTGAGCGCCACCCGCTTCGGGTCGATGACCCCTTCCCCAGCGAGCTTCTCGATGATCGCCGCATAGGCTGAGAGCGCAGTCTCATGCAGGGCCAGAGGCACGGGTTTCCCGTCCGGCCCGCGCGCGTTTCCGCCCTCGTCGCTCGCACTCACGCACAGCGCTGCAATGCCATGGCGCGCCAGAATCTGCTCGGGAGCAAGCGGCACGGCTCCGCCGCGCAGATAGCCGCGGCACGCCGTCGTCGTAATCACAAGCGGAACCGGTCCCGTGCCGTTCTCCGGTAGGATCAGGAGACCCGCCGCGCTGAGCCCTTTGCCGTCCGTCCATGACAGATACTTCGGTGCCAGGTGCGGCTTGGCGCGAAGCACGGCATTCGGATCGGCAAGCGCTGTGACCGCGCCCGTGGCGAGGTCGATGCGCACGAGGCGCGGCGGCTGCACAGGCCCCGCTTCGACGCACAAAAGACTGTTTCCGGCCAGCGGGCAGTGTGGACGCGTATAGCGAATACCGCCGTCAATCGAGCCACCGATCTCCGCGATGGTGCGCAGGCGGTCGGTCGCCGGCGTCCAGCCATGGAGCACCATGCGGCCGGCCTGGTCGGCGCGGGTGAATACAACTTCACCGGTCCGGCTTGCCGAGATGAACCGCAGCTGCCGCGGCGCACCGGTGCAGACATCGTGACTGCAGACAAGCCTGCGTCCATCCGCGCGAAGCACTGTGATCCGGTCCGATCGGAAGTCCCTCCCCCAGAGTGGATCACTCGGCACGCGTGTCTCGAGAACGAGCCTCAGACCACCCGGAAGGGCAATCGGTCCCCGAAGATCGAGCGAGGGATTGATCGTGCGCTGTTCCGGGCTGGGCGCGCCCTGCTCCGCGATGACCATCTGCTTGTCGCGCAGTGGTCCGGCGAAAGCCTCGATCGGTCCGATCGCGCCGGTGCGACGGATCGAGGTCTCGCGCGTTCCGATTGGAACGCTCCGCGTCATCGGCAGCCCTTCGGTGAACACGTCCGTTCCGAAATGCACGCCCCGACGCGCCTCGTCGGCCTGGCGGGCATCGATCTCCGCACGCGGCGCGCGCACCTGATAGCGGATGGTTTTTCCGGCGATCGTGAACCGTTCGATGTCCGCCGCATCCATAACGGCGCGCTGCACCGCGCCGCCCGGCGCAAGCCGATGCACCTCGATTGCCGCCCCTTCAAGGCGGCGAACGTAGAGCGCACTGCTGTCGGCATTCCACTGGCTGACGGGATCCTCGACCACATCGTGCAGCGGCATCACGATCGGCTCGGCCGCGTCACCAAGGCGCTCCGGCTCGCCGCCGTCCACAGGCACGCGGTACCATTGCTCCGTAATATGATTGGCAGCGACGGACGGCGAGACGACGCGGTATGCGACATAGCGGCCGTCAGGAGAGACGGTCAGACCATCAATCGTTCTGATCTCGGCAATATCGGCATAGTCGATCGGTGTCGCTGCGCGCGCGGCGCAACCTGCCATCAGGAGAACGGCAAGACAGGCTGCGAGCGGCGGCGTGCAGCCGGGAAATCGATGATAATGCATGAAAAACTCCGGTAGGCCGCAGCGAAAGCTCCGTTCCGCTGCGGCGAAAGACAATCACCAGCTTTTGCTGATTCCGGCACTCACGACACGGCCAAGCGCCGAATAGTTCGTCGAGTCATAGGGGGCATCGAGAACGTAGTCGGGCCTGAACGTGTCGGGCTTCGCGTTCAGAACATTCGCAACGGACACGCTGAACACGAGGTTTCGAAACACACCCGATCCCGAAGGGCGATACACCCAGCTGAGATCAACCATCGTCATGCCGTGCAGGCGTTCGGCAGGAACAATGCGTGTCTGATCGACGCCCCCGACATGATTGACGAACGCCGACAGATCGAATTCGGGTGCGGCATAAGTCGCGCCAGCCCGCATCCTGAATTTTGGCGGGTTGAAGGCCGTTCCTGCGAGCCGCATTTCCGGTTGCCCGTCACTGACCTTCTGCCGGCTCTTCATCCAGGTCGCCGACCCGCTGAGAATGAGCCCCGTATCCACGCCGAGTTCGAAGCGCTGACGCACGGCGACGTCGATACCGCGTACCTTCTGCCAGGCGGCATTGACGTTCGCGTTCCAGATCACCGCTGCGACGTTCGACGGATCGTAGGGAACACCTGCCCGGTTGACGAACTCGCGGCCATCGAATGCGGCAGCGATATCCGCTGCCGACGGATTGCTGACAACGAATTCGGCAAAGGCCGGATTCGACAGTGCGCGCGCATATTGCGTGATCGGTGTTACGATCCGTTCGTCGTAGTCGATTCCGAAACCGCTGATCTCGACCGACGTTCCGGGCAAGGCTTCAGGATGAAGTGCCGCGCTCACAGACCACGTCGAGGCGCGTTCGGGCTTCAACCCCGGATTGCCGCCAAATACGGTCAGCACCGTCGCCGATGCCGGGAGGCCAAGGCCGCCCGCCGTCGACGCGGGCCGCAGGTCGACGATCTGTCCGCTGTGCTGCTGCCAGAGCGTCGGCGCCTTGAACGAGCGCCCCCACGATGCCTTGAGGTCGATATCGCGCGTCGGGGCGTAGACAAGCCCGAGCCGCGGCGTCGTGACTTTGTCTACCCCTGGATAATTCTCGTAGCGAAGCGCAGCGCTCAGTTCGAGCCGATGTGCGAACCTCAAACCCTGCGCCGGCGAAACAAGCGGAATACTGAGCTCGCCGAATGCGTAGTACGTATCCTGCGAGACATCGATGTCCTGCACCGGGCCCACCGTGCGATAGGCGTGGAAATCGTTGACCCTGTATCCAGTGCCGAACGCCGCGCGCACCTCTCCCGCAGGCAGGACGAACAGCGGCCCGTCCGCATTGGCTTCCGCCGACCAGGCGGTGTTGCAATAGCAGCCGCGCAAGGTGCGGGTTACCGTCCCGCCCGACAGCATGTCGGTCCCGTACCGGGTGTGATCGAAGCCGTAGGTCGCGAACACGCCGAGCGACCAGCGTCCGGCATCCATCTTGAGCGAGGGAGCGATCGAGAGACTTTCTGTCCGCCCCGGCACAGCGAATGTCGGATACGCAGGGTCCGCCAGCACGGCATAGATACGCCGCTCGCTGCGACGATTGTAGAGCGCATCAAGCGCGACCGTAAGGTCGCCAAGCGCCTGGTGGCCACTGGCTACGACACTATGATGCGAAAGCTCGGGATAGAGCGACAGGCCGTAGTTTACATCCGCACTATAGTCGCGCTGCCGCCACAGGATCGCTGACTGGCGGCCATAGTCGTATGTCGCGATGAGACCCCCGCCCGCCCAGCGCGTCCCGGCGACGATCCCGTATTGCTGCTGCGCATTGCCGCCGTCCGTCGAGGCGCCGAACCGTGCCGATGTGGTTACCCCATCATAGTCGCGCTTCAGGATAATGTTGGCGACGCCGGCAACGGCATCGGAGCCGTACAGCGCCGAGGCCCCGTCGGCGACGATCTCGAGGCGATCGACGGCCGCGACCGGGATCGCCGAAACGTCGATCGCCTGCCGATTGCCCCCGAACGACAGCCGCCGCCCGTTCAGCAATGTCAGCGTCGCATCCTGGCCGAGCCCGCGCAGGTTGATCGATGTTCCCGAGCCGACGTTCTCGCCGCTTGCCAGCGGCACGTTGAAGCCGATACCGGGATTCTGACCACCCCCGAAATTCTGGGGAAGCGCCGCGGCAACTTCGGTCAGCGACGAATGGCCGGCAGCGCGCATGTCCGCGCCCGAAATCGAAATCAGCGGCGAGGCGATTGCGCCGCCGCGGATGCGCGTTCCCGTGACCACGATCTCGCCGCCTTCCCGGACGACGATGGTTCCGTTCTCGATCGTCGCGGTGAGGCCGGTCCCTGCCAGCAGCAGGTCGAGCGCGTCCGCAAGCGTGCGGCGTCCGCTGATCGCCAGCGCACGCCGGCCCACGACGGCATCGGCCGGAAACATCACCTCCAGGCCCGCCGTTCGCGCGACCTCTGTCAGCGCCGTTCCGAGCGGCTGGGCCGCAACCGCGAATTCAATCGGTTCCGCTGCTGCAACGGGCGCGACCAATACCCACGCCGCGGCAATGCCCAGCACCAAGGCTTTTCGTCCTGTCGTCATAACTCCCCCTCCCTGCGCGCCGCGTGGTTGCGGCGTTCAGGAAGGTTCGACGTGGAGAGCGCGCCCTACACGGGGTGCGGTGACGAAAAATATCTTCGGGAACGCGCCCGCAGCATCAGGCGCGCGTTAGCCGAATGACGCCGCGTTCCGCCTCGACGCGAAGCCCGAACATCCGCGCAAGGCGCGGCGCGAGCAGACGGGGATCGTTCACCCGAAAGCGTCCCGAGACCTTGAGGTCGGCAAGGTCTGGCCCGGCAAGAACGAGCATCTCAGGCCCGTAGCGGTTGGCGGTGCCGATCACCTCGGCAAGCCGTGCCGTTTCGAACACCGCAATACCGGCGGGCCATTCGGCATCACGCGAGGCCGCGCGCTCGCGAACAAGACCGCCGCTGGCCTCGCGGCGAATTCCCTCGCCAGGCGCAAGCGGAAGCACAGTGCCGGCATCGGCGACCTCGACCCGGCCTTCGAGGAGCGCAACCGCCGTGCCGTCTCCCTCACGCGTCACATCGAACACCGTGCCATGCGCCACGACCGTGCTCGTTCCCGCCGTCACCACGAACCGGCGCGGGTCGGGCGCGACCACGAAGCGCGCGCGGCCATGCACCAGCGTCACACGGCGCTCCGCGCCGATCTGGAGTGCAAGGCGGGTTTCGGTATCGAGCGTCGCCGTGCTGCCGTCGGCGAGCATCACCGCGCGGATCTCGCCGCGGCGCGTCGCGACGATACCGTCCTGTCTCCCGCGCCCGGCGAGCGCCAGCCACCCGCCAGCGCCAAGCAGGCCTGCTGCCGCCGTCCCGGCAACGACGTTTCGCGCGAATGCCCGCCGCGGCAGCTCCACGAAACCGCCTTCATCGCGCAGCAGCTTGCCGAGCCCGAACACCTCGCTTGCGCGGCTATAGGCGGCGCGGTGTTCCGGCACGGCGAACCAGACGTCGAATTCCGCGCGCCAGCGCTCCGCACCCGGCCCGCGCATGCGCGCGAACCAGCGCGCCGCCTCGCGCCGCAGCGCATCCCCTGCTCCCTGAGACGGATCCGTCATGGCCTGTCCAGCGACTCCCCGATTCGCACCAGCGCTTCCGCGATATGCCACTCGACGGTGCGAATGCCGATACCGAGCCGCTCGGCGATCTGGCGGTAGGTAAGGTCCTCGACCCGGTGCAGCAGGAACACCTCCCGCGTGCGGGGCGGGAGTGCGTCGACCGCGGCGCGATATTGTCTGCGCACGTCTTCAACCTCGATGGCATGGGTTTGCTCAGGCGCGTGGGCCAGCGCGGCGCTGTCCGCCTGCAGAGACACCGTCTCGCCGCGGACGGCGGCACGGCGCGCGCAGTCGACGAGAAGATTGCGGGCGATACGCTGCAGATAGGCGGCCGGGCGTTCCGGTACTGGCCGCGTCGTAGCCGCACTCAGCAGGCGGACGAAGGCGTCATGAACAAGGTCCTGCGGCTCTTCGGCAGTGCGTCGGCGACGAAAGAAGCGCGCAAGCCGCGTTGCCTCGCGCCGGTAGAGCGCGTCCGTATCCGGCGCGCATCGCCGCGCCTCGTCATTCTCCATGGAAACCCGCGCGGCAGGCACGCTACAGCGCCTGCAGGCGCTGCGTCGGGGGTCAGCGGAAGCGCTTGCCGCCAGAAGCCGCCGCGCATGCTCCGGCCGTCAGGCCGAAACTTCATGATGCCGTGCAGGACATCCTGCAACGCGGCCGGCCTGCGTTCGCCGCGTCATCTCGAATCCTAGACCCAATGCACCGCTGGCGGCAAGCCCGTCAGCGCGGCTCTTGCCGGACCAGTCCCTGCTGCATGTCCATGAACGCCCGGATTGCGGCCTCCTGCTCGGGCCGCAGCGTATCGCACGCGCCAGGCGGCTGCGCCGACACGCACCCGAGCAGGAACGATGGGCAGCGCCCCTCCCAGGTCCCGAGATTGGGACGGTGCGCACGGTAGCCCGCAAGCGCGGCGATCTCCCTCGGAAAGGTGCGTGCCACCGCCGGCGGATAGGCGAGCCATGGCAGCTCGTAGGGCTTCAGCCAGCCGAGGCTGTAGCTGACGATCATGCCGCGGCGAGGGTAAGGTGACCGGTTCGCGCCGCCGCCATGGAGCGTCGAGCCGAGGAAAAGCAAGGCTGCGCCGGGCCTCATCTTAGCCGCGACCGGCGCTTCGGACGGTTCCGGCTCGCGGCGGTGGCTTCCCGGCCAGACCAGCGTCGCACCGTTCCCGGCCGTGTACGGTACGAACGGCCACATGACGTTGATGAGATATTCGACGCCGGGCGTGCGCAGCGGCCACATCTCCTCGTCACGGTGCGGCGGCTGCATCGGCGCGCCCGGCATCAGCTCGACCGCCTGCGTCAGGTTGAGCTGGATCGCGTCACATTCGGTCAGCACAGCGCGCGCAATCGCGAGGATGAGCGGATGGCCGACGAACGCAGCCGCGTGCGGCGTGCGCGCGAGCAGCCCGTGAAAGCGCCGCGTGGCGTTTCCGTAGAACAGGCCCTCGGACAAGGGCGTCCGTTCGAACACGGGATCAAGATCGGCAGAAAGTGCCGCGACCGCGTCCTCCCCGACAAGGTCCGGAATGATACAGTAGCCGTCGCGCAGCAACGCATCGTGCCAGCGGCAGGCCGCCTCGTCGATTGTGCTGTCCACGCCGTCCGCCACACACCTTGCCTCCCAAGCGGCAAGGATCGCCTCTCGGCGAGCAAATATGCGACCCGCTGATCAGGGGGTTGGTGTGCGATGCGCCCGGAGTCGGGCGGTTCAGGACTCGAAGATTTCGCGAAACGAAATCTGGCCGTCGTAAAGCGCTCGCGCGACGAGATACGGCCGCTGCGCGCCACCATAGGCGCGGCGCACATTCTCGACACGTTCATGCGCCGTACTCGGCGCGATTTTTTCCATCATCCCGATCTCTATGTCGGTCTTGCCCTGCGCGACGCGCACCAGTGCGATATGTTCGCGCTGCGAGAGTGCCGGCGGCGGTGCTGGACCGCTCTCCGCCGGCTGGACCAGGCGGCGCATCGCCTCGAACGCATAGCCGCCAATGCTCGCCGCGATCGGCAGCGCGTTGCGGCGAAGCCGCTCGGGCGAACGCGTCCCGAACGAACAGCTGCCGCGCGGCTCGCCGGGAACGTTGAACGGCACGGTATAGCCCGCGCACAGCCCATAGCCTTGCGCGCGCTCGAGAATCCTGGACTGGCGCGGCGACAATCGCAGCAGCCGCGGCACCTCGCTCCATTGCAGGCCCGTTGCCGTCCGCATAACCGCGATATGCACCGGATCCACCTCGAAATGCCGCTTGAGAATCGCCTGCTCGACCCAGTCGGGATGATAGTTCGACAGCTGGAACGTATGACGCGGCGGCGCGGCAGGATCGACATGATGGCCGATCATGAACTGCTCGAACCCGAGATCGTGCGCCGCGGCCGCGATCAGGTCGGAGACCGCCTCCGGGCTGCGCGCGATGCGGAAGCCCTCCTCGTAGACGCCGAAATCGAACGTCGCCACCATGACGAACTCCACACCAGCGGCACACGCGGTCCGTCCATCTTTGATGAGCGATCGAAATACAATCGACTCGAATGACAGACCTGTCTCAGCGAATGAGACCACAGTTCTGAAGAAACACAAGACTGAATATCGGAATCATCGCGAAGTCCATAACTCTCGTCAGGCCCTGTATTTCGGTTTCACATGCCTCTTCGGTATCCGTTCTTGTCGCGGAACGGAGAGGACAAGCCCGAATACGATCAGGGCATGCGACATCTTGCCGTCTCCGTTCTCGGGCCATGGCGGCATCGGCCGGCGCCGGGCGGTTGGCAGGCCCCTGGCAGTCCCGGCCAGCGCCCACAACCCTGGCGGGTCCTCCGCTGGCGCTTCGGCCGGTTCCCGGTGCGCGCGCCGTCCGGGCCCGCCGGATTCCCGGCCTGCCGCCGGCAGCGCGTGCCGCGCGGCAAGGAAGGAACCGCCATGGACCACGATCGCTACCGAAACGCTGTTCGCGCGCTGCCCGCGCCTCTTCGCGACATTCTCGCACGCGCGCTCGACGACTGGCCGTACGACGCCATCGCCGCTCACCTCGGCATCGGCGTCGCCGACGTCGAGGCCGGGCTTGCCGAAGCCATCGCACGGATCGTTGCATCGCTCGATTCCGGCTAAGCCGCACTTTCGTGCCGGCGTCGACCCTCTGATCGAAGGGTCGACGCCGGCGCGCGCTTGCCACTTCCTGCTACTTGTAACGCAGCCGTAAGGATCGCCGCCATGGCGCAGGGCATGACCGGACTGGACGCGCAGGGCTTCGCCTGGGAGTTCCTGCGCCGCAACCCTGCCTACCGGCGCCTTGCCGCCGGTGCCGTGTCGCCGACTGGCAAGGATAGCGCCCGCGAAGCAGCACCCCCCGCCGCATGGGGGCTGCATTTTCGCGGAAGACCCCGCCCGCCCCGCCGCGCAGGCGCTTGCCTTCTGGCGGAGCGATGCCGACCCCCACGTCGTCGCCATGCACGCCGAGCCATGCCCGGGCGGCATCGACGTGCTGGCGCTGAGCGGCAACATCGCCGTGCTCGTCGAACCTGACGCCGAGCTCCTGCTCATCCCCGCAGGCCCCGGGCACCTGCGGATCGATGTCGTCGGCGGCACCATTTTCTCCGGGCCCATCCGGCCACTGTTCACCGTCGACGGCGCGGACGGCATGGCACCCAAACTGCTGACGCTCCGCCGGTTCGCAGGTCTCGTCCGCGGCGCGCCCTGCAGGCGGCTCTGGCCGCCACTCCGCCGCGCCGCACGTCTCGAGGCCATGCTCCGTGCTCACGACGCCCACGCGGCGGGCGCCTCGCACCGCGACATCGCCGGACTGCTCTATGGGCGCGCGGGCGCAGACGAGCGCTGGAGCGACAACTCGCGCTTCATGCGGCTGCGCATCCAGCGCGTCCTTCGCAGCGCGCGCCGGATGATCGAAGGCAGCTACCGGACATTGCTCGGCCTCGAAGGACCGCTCTGAGCGGCGCAGCGCATCGCGCGGATAGCGGCAGCGCCGGCTCCGGACGCCCCACCGGCCGCCGCGCCGCCGGCGCGGCGAAGTCCCTGTCGGCTCCCGCAGGCGGCGGGGCCGGGCGGGCACGGTCTTCTGGACCCGCCGCCACGG
>ERZ761602.4697-NODE-4697-length-17097-cov-6.124927_pt1 | contig 17097 bp, 12 predicted proteins | sample MGYA00512165_ERZ761602 | MGnify/ENA primary metagenome ERZ761602 (study PRJEB28899, sample SAMN02445085) | bioreactor sludge metagenome | biome: EBPR sludge; isolation source: Thorneside wastewater treatment plant | place: Australia: Brisbane, Thorneside...
CGAAGAAGCCCGTGCAGATTCCGATGTAGACACCGCTGCGCCCGTGAGTCCGTCCTGCCCCTTGAACGAGGATTGCGCCCTTGGCGCCAATCCGTCTGGCCGGGCTCTACCTCGCCTTGGCCACCGCCTCCAGGGCGTCGGGGTTCGCAACGCTGGAAAGGTCGCCCAGGTTCTGTTCGCCCAGGTACTTCTTCTGAATCAGCCGGCGCAGAATCTTGGCCGAACGCGTCTTGGGCAGGTCGTCCACGAACATCACATTCTTGGGGCGATCTACCTTCCCCAGCGCCCCCACCACCTGCTCAATCAGCTCCTTGCGCAGGTTCTCGCTCTCCTCGTAGCCGCGTCCCCGGTGCAGGACCACAAAGCAGACCACGTCCTGACCTTTGATCTTGTCCGGCACACCAATGGCCGCGGCCTCGCTCACGGCCGGGTGTTCAATCAGCGCGGCTTCGATCTCGCCGGGGCCCACGCGGCGGCCGGCAATCTTGAGTGTGTCATCGGCGCGGCCGAACAGGAACCAGTCGCCGTCCTTGTCAACTTTGGCCCAGTCGCCGTGGTTCCAGACCTCGGGGAACTTGCTCCAGTAGGTTTCGAGGTACTTGGCGTCGTTCTTCCAGAGCGAGCGCGTCATGGAGGGCGCGGGCTGCTTGCACACCAGGTAGCCCACTTCGTCCATCACCGGCTTGCCTTCTTCGTTGAAGACATCGATGTCCATGCCCAGGCCCGCACTCTGCAGCGAGGCTGCCTTGAGCGGCATGATCGGCAAAGGCGCGAGGAAGCAGCCCACGATGTCCGTGCCGCCGGAGATGTTGATGACCGGGCAGCGCCGCTTGCCGATGTGCTCGAAGAACCACATGTAGCTCTCGGGGTCCCAGGGCTCACCGGTGGAGCCCAGCATCCGCAGCGAGGGCATGGGGTGCTTGTCGGCCCACTCGTTGCCGGAGCGGATCAGCATGCGCACGGCCGTGGGCGAGATGCCCAGGTGCGTGACCTTGTGGCGCTCGACCATGTCCCAGACACGGTCCGGGTTGGGGAAGTTGGGCGCGCCCTCGAACACGACCAGCGTTACGCCGTGAAAGAGGCAGCCGATGATTTCCCAGGGGCCCATCATCCAGCCGATATCCGAGAACCACCAGAACACATCGCCGCGCCGCACGTCAAAGTTGTAGCCGAGTTCCTTGCTCATCTGCGCGAGGCAGCCGGCGTGGGTGTGCACGGTGCCCTTGGGTTTGCCGGTGGTGCCGCTGGTGTAAATCATCAGGGCGGGGGCCAGGGCGGGCATGGACTCCGTGGGGCAGGAGGGCGGCTGCTTGCCGACGATTTCGGACCACCAGAGGTCACGGCCGGCCTGCATGGGGCAAGGCGGAAGCAAAGCCTCAGGCTTGTCCTTTCCTGACACCCGGTCCGCGGCACCCGGCGCCATGAGGCGTTCATACACGATCACATGCTTCACACAGGCCAGACCCTTCACGGCTTCGTCGGCGGCTTCCTTGATCGAGAAAGGCTGCCCGCGCCGCATGGAACCGTCGGCGGTGAACAGGACCTTGACCTCGGCGTCTTCCAGGCGCTCGCGCACAGCCGGCGGGGCGTAGCCCGAGAAAATCGGCACGAAGATGGCGCCGATCTTCTGCGTCGCGAGCATGGCAAACACGACCTCCGCCACCATGGGCATATAGCAGGCCACGCAATCGCCGCGCTGCACGCCGCAGGCCTTGAGCGCATTGGCGACCCTGCACACGTTCTCGTCGAGCTGGGCAAACGTGAACTGGCGAACGATGCCGTCTTCGGTTTCGGAGACGAGGGCGGTACGGGGGTCGGGCACCTCTTTGCCGGGCGACGGCAAATGAGAGCCAGACCCCGCCCAGCGGTCCACGCAGTTGAGAGCAATGTTCGTTTCGCCGCCGATGAACCAGTTTGCCCAGGCGTGGCCAAGGCTTGCATCCAGCACCCGGCTGTAGGGCTTGCTCCACACCAGGCCAAGGTCCGCCAGGGCCTCCTGCCAGAACCACTCGATGTGCTTCTGCGAACGCCGCACGAAACTGCGAGCCTCCTCAGCCGTCTTGTCGGGCTTGTCCGCGGGCACGACGTAGCCCAGCTTGCGCATCAGCCGCGTCACGTTGGCCTGCTCGATCAGGTCGCGTGTCGGACTCCAGATGTAGTCGGCCATGGTTCCCCCGCGTCGATTGTGCCAACCCGCCCGCTGATGTGAATTGCGCATTTCGCGGCCAATGCGCCCCGGCTTGGCGAGTATCCGCGCGGCATGCCGGCCCGCACACCGGATTGCATAAGGACAAGCCAAAGACCTGTCATCGCACCGGCAAGGGTGCACGGCCAGGGTTGTCCCTTTGGGTGCAAACTGCCACCCCCCGGTCTTGCACGACTCAGGGCCAGGCATGGCGCTGGTCAATGCGGCAGGAAAGGCTAAACTTCGTCCTCCCCACGCTTCTCATCCGTAGCAAGATGGGTCCCCTACAGCGGGTGCGCCATGGCTAGAAGCTTGATGCTCATCTCCGCGTTGCTGGCGTTGGCCCTGACCGCGTCCACACGTCCGGGTCTGGCCCAGCCGGCACCGGTGCCTGAAGCGGTGGATGTGCCCAGAACCCTGCGCCTGCCGCTGGAGTCCGCAGACATCAGTCTGGACCCCCATGCCGCGCCCAGTGGCCCCTCGTTGAACCTGATTGCGGACATCTACGAAGGGCTGATGCAGTGGTTGCCGGGCCCTTCGCCCAAATTGGCCCCCTGCCTGGCGGCAGATTGGCCGAAGGTCAGCGACGACGGCCTGACCTACACGTTCAAGCTGCGCGAAGCAAAGTTCCATAACAGCGAGTGTTTCAAGGAAGGGCAGGGGCGGGCCGCCCGGGCCTCCGATATCGTGGCCAGCTTCAAGCGCCTGGCGGCCATGAGCGGCGAGCGGCAGCACTGGTTCTGGCTGGTGCAGGGGCTGATTGCCGGCCTCGACAAGTACGCCGAAGATGCCCGTGAGAGGGGCGGCTGGCAGGGGAGCGACGACGAAGCAATTGAGGGACTCAGCGCGCCGGATGACTCAACCTTCGTGCTCAAGCTCAAGCGGCCCTTTGCGCCCATATTGTCGGTGCTGGCCCATCCCGCCCTGTCGGTCATCGCGGCCGAAGCCATGGATCACTACATGTTCGAGCTTCAGCGCCGCGCCGTCGGCACGGGGCCCTACCGCCTCCACGCCCTGGCGGCTTCGCGCCTGTACGTGCTCAAGCGCTTTGACCGGCACTGGGGCGAGAAGCCCGAGTTTGAACGCGTGGTCTATGCGGCCCCCGAGGGCGCCGAGGCCGTCGCCACGGGCCAGTGGGGAGAGTGCGAGCTGGATGCCTCGCTGGCGCGGCGGCACGTGAGAGACGGCAAGCTGTTTGGCCCTCTGGCCAAGGCGCCCGTCGAGTTGAGCATCGCGGACGATGTCGGAAGCTGGTTCATGTCCTTCAACATGAGCGACGCCATGGTGGGCTCCCTCGACGCTGACGGGCGGGGGTTGCGCAAGGCGGTCAGCCTCTGCATTGATCGCGCGCGTATGGCCGAGAGCTGCTTTGGGGCGATGTTCGGCCGCGCGGCCGCGGAGATTCTGCCGCCGGGGGCCGAGTTCGCGGAGCTGGGCCGCCACGAGGACTGGGGGGCCTATGACCTCAAGCGGGCCAAGGACGCCTTGGACGCCACGAAGTTCAGGGGCGGCCGGAATCCCGATACGGGTAATCCCCTGAGCCTGACGCTGTTCTGTCCCACGGGCGAGTTCAACCGCCGCATGGTCGAGGTTCTCCGTGAGGGTCTCAAATCGCTGGGCGTGGGGCTGGACGCCCTCCAGACTTCGAGCGAAGATTTGTTCACGGCCATGGACACCGGCCAAGGCCACCTTTACTTCGCGGGCTGGTTCCTTGACCACCCCGACCCCCAGAACATCTTCCAGCTCTATGACAGCCGGAACATCGGCACGGGCGAGGAGAACCGCAACACTGCGCGCTACAGCGCGCCCGAGTTTGACGCGGACTACGCCGAACTCTGCCGCCTCTCCGGCGACGCGGCTCACCAGGCCCGGCGGCGTGAACTGGTGGGCAAGCTGGCAACGCGCCTGCTGGAAGACCGGCCGGTGGTGCCGCTGATGGTGCGCCGCTTTGCGCACCTGCGCAGCACGAACCTGGAGTGGCCGGCGCTGCCGGCTTGCGTGTTTGACCGTGTGCGATTCATCAAGACCAGGAAGTCCTGACAGCGGGAGACCCATGGCGCCTCGCACCTTGAAGTGGTCCCCCCTGCTGGCGCTGAGCGCGGCGCTGGCGTTGCTTTCCCTGGCCCCCGGCTGCGGCGGCACGGCAGCGACGCTCTCAAGCCAAGATGAAGGGCTGGTGGTGGTGCGCCGCTCGGAATCGGGCGACTTGAAGTCCATTGACCCGCAGATCGCGGGCGACGTGATCAGCTCGCTCAACTGCGGCATGTGCTACGACACCCTGCTGCAGTACGATTACATCAAGCGCCCCGCCGAGCTGGTGCCCAACGTAACCACGGGCATGCCCACGTACAGCGAGGACAGCCTGACGGTGACGTTCAAGCTGCGTGACGACGTGTTTTTCCAGGACAACCGCTGCTTCCACCCCGACGCCACGGGCAAGACCTATCGCGACGAAGGCATGGGCGCGCAGGCCGACAAAGGGCCGGGACGAAAGCTCGTTGCTTCAGACTTTGTCTATTCGTTCAAGCGCCTTGCGGCCCTGCCTGATTCCAATGGATTCTGGGTGCTTGAGGGCATGGTCGAAGGCCTCGATGAATTCCGCAGCCAGTCCTTCAAGCTGCTGGATACCGGGCCCGCGGACGACCCGGGCAAACCCTGGCGCGATCATCTGCGCACGGCCGCGGTCTCCGGGCTGCAGGCGCCGGACGACCACACATTTGTCGTCAAGCTCACGCAGAAGTACCCGCAATTCCTGTATGCGATCACGCTGAGTTACGGCGCGGCTGTTCCCTATGAGGCGGCCGAGTATTACCGCCGCGACTTCTTCCGCATGCCGTGCGGCTCGGGCCCCTACATCCTCAAGAGCTGGAAGCCGAACTGGGAGATTGTCTGGGAGCGCAACCCCAAGTTCCGCGTTGAGCATTTCCCCACCAGCAACGCGCCTGAACACGCCCGCTTCAAGCCGCTGATGGGCAAGCGCCTGCCCATTGCCGACATCATCGACACGCGGTTCATCAAGGAGTCTCAGCCGCGCTATCTCAAGTTCCTTGCTGGCGAACTGGATTCGTCCGGCATTGACAAGGACCAGTTCAGCGCGGCCGTCACGCCGCAGACGGAAGTGACTCCAGCTCTGGCGGCCAAGGGGATCTACCTCAAAACATGGGAGGATCCCACGCTGGATTACATGACGTTCAATCTGCGCGATCCGCTGGTAGGCACGCAAGGCAACGACCCAGCTCGAAAGAAGCAGGCCGAACGTGCACGTGCCATCCGCCAGGCGGTCTCCATGAGCATCGACCGTGAGGATTACATCCGGCGCTATCTGAACGGGCGCGGCTCGCCGGCGCTGCAGCTGGTGCCGCCGGGCATCACCGGTTACGACCCGAAGTTCGACATGACGAGCCAGAAGTTCAATCCCGCGGCGGGCCGCAAGGCGCTTCAAGCAGCGGGCTACAGGCTTGAGGGCTCGGGCGAAGGCCCCTATCGCGCGCTTGACCCTGACACCGGTCAGCAGGTGTCAGTGACGATCTGTCTGCGCAGCACTGCCGCTTCGGCTTTCGATGAGGCGCGCTTCTACAAGGCCAGCGGCGATCGCGTGGGCGTGCAGATCAACGCCGAACCCCTTACATTTGCGGAGTTCCTCAAGCGCCAGGATGAAGGCAAGGGCCAGGCCTTTGACGCGGGCTGGGTGATGGATTACCCCGACGCGCAGAACATGATGCAGCTGCTGTGGGGCGGCAACATTGCCACGGGGCTGAACCACACGTACTACGATGACCCGGACTTCAATCGGCTTTACGAGCGCCTGCGCCTGCTGGAGGATTCTGTGCCCGCTGAGAAAGCCGAGAAACTCCAGTTGATCGAGCAGATGTATCAGCTGCTCGACCGCGACGTGCCGTGGGTGATGATCAATTTCCGCAAAACCTTTGCACTGTACAACCCCTGGTACATCGCGCCCGAACCCAACGAGTTTGCCTACTCCTACGGTAAGTTCTGGTATTCGGACACGCCCAGACGCACAGAAGTAGCGGCAACTCGCAGCGAAACCGTCATCTGGCCTGCGCTGCTGCTGGGACTTGTGCTGACGATACCTTCCGCGTTCATGGTTACGCGCATCATAAAGGCCCAGGCCTGAACGCATGTTCACCTACATTCTGCGAAAGTTGATGTACATGCCATTCATCCTGCTCGGGGTGGTGGCGCTTACGTTCATGCTGTTCACGGTGTCAACGAAGCCTGAAGCCCTGGCCACGATCCAGCTTGGAGAAAAGGCCAGCGCGCGCTCAAAGTATGAGTGGCTTGCCACAAAGGGCTACGTGGAGTTCACCGAGCGTGGCCGCGAGAAACTCTCCAAGATGGAGAAGCAGCAGATTCCCGCGCGCGGCACCATGCTGTTCAACGCAAGCATACTTGCCGACCTGGCATCGGAGCGAGACTACCTGAAATCCGAAATCGATGCGCTGGCCGGTGAAGACCCCGAAGACAAAGACGTCAAGGCGCGGCTTGCCCGCCTCGACCTGCGCCGCCACAAGAACGAGGTCGAAAGCAAGGCGGCCATCGCCAACGCCAGGCAAACCTGCCTCCTTGAAAAGGCCGGCCAGGCCAACCTGGATGCCGTAGCGAAGGTGGATGACCTTGGCGCCAGGAAAGCCGCCGCGCAGGAAGCACTGGACAAAGCCAAAGCCGCAGGCGGCGACACGGCGGACCTGGAAAAGGCGGCCCGGGATGCCGCGGCAGACCATGAAGCCGCGCTCAAGGAGTACGAAGCCGCGCTGGCACTGGTATCGCGTGTGAAATCGGAATCGGAAAAGATCACCAAGGTAGAAGACATCGAGCCCGACCTCGACTACACGAACATCTTCCGCCAGTTCGTGAATTATACGGCCGATCTGCTGCGCCTTGACTTCGGCGACACGCGGCAGGGCCGGGCGGTCACGGAAGTGCTGTGGAGCGGGGCGGGGCCCAGCCTGGCGCTGCTGCTGCCCGCGTTCCTGCTGTCTGAGTTGATCGCGCTGTTCTTTGGGCTTCTGGCGGCAATGTACCGCAAGAGCAGCATGGACCACACGATTGTGATCAGTTCGATCGTGCTCATGAGCCTCAACGGCATCGCCATCATCATTGCGGGCCAGAAGTTCCTTGCCAGCGACTGGAACTACTTCCCCATCTCCGGCTACTCGACCGGCTTTGGAGCGACGCGTTACCTCATCCTGCCCGCCCTGCTTTACGTGCTGCTCTCCTTTGGCGAGCACGTGCGGTTCAACCGCATCATCATGCTCGATGAGGTCGGTCAGGATTACGTGCGCACCGCGCGCTCCAAGGGCCTGAACGAGAACCAGGTGCTGTTCAAGCACGTGCTGCGCAACTCGCTGATTCCGCTGATCACGCGCTGGGCGGTGGCGATTCCCACCCTGTATACGGGCTCGCTGATTCTGGAGAGTTTCTTTGGCATCCCCGGCCTGGGCTACCTGACGGTGGATGCGATTGCCAACAGCGACGGCAACGTGATTCGCGCAATCGTCGTTATCGGCGCGGTTTCATTCATGCTCGCGAACCTGCTTTCGGATGTGCTCTACGCGGTCGTTGATCCGCGTGTGCGCCTGGGTTGATGGACTGACTATGCCGTGGAAAGACGTCATCAAGCAGTTGCTCAAGCGCAAGCTGGCCATGGCCTGCCTTGTTGCCATTGTGTTCTGCCTGTTCATGGCGGTCACGGCGCGGCTCTGGGTGCCCGATTCCGATCTCACGCCCAACGCCGGCCTGGACAGCGTGGAAAACCTGCGCGACAGGAGGATCAGCGCCGCGGCTTCCAAGCTGAAAAAGGAAAACGAGAAACTGAGTGACGATGAGGCGCGCGCGCAGGCGGCCACAGAGATAGATGCCGAGTTCAAAGATAACGAGCCCACCGTAACCGGGCTGGAACGGCACTACCACCCGCCCGGCTGGTTTCTTGCCTTTGATGCCGGTCACCCGCACTGGGAAAAGACCGGCAATGACGAGGCCGGCACGAAGAACCCGCCCATGCCCATGGACCAGCGTTCCTGGGGCGTGACCGATGCGCGATTCTGGCGCTTCCCCATGGGTTGCGACATTGACGGCGTGAGCGTGCTGGCGAAGATTATCCGCGGGCTTGAGCTGGCATTCATCATCGGCATTGTGCCCACGCTCATCAGCGCGTTCATTGCGACCATCATGGGCCTGGCCGCGGGTTACTTCGGCAAGTGGATTGACGACATCATCGGCTTCTTCATGTCGGTGCTGGCTTCGATTCCGCTGTTGCTGTTGCTGATCGCATTCATCCAGGCCGTGAAGGACAGCGAACGGATTTCGCGCTGGTTCGAGTCCGTCGGCGTGGGCGATGACAAGAAGCCGATCCGGCTCCTCATCCTCGTGCTGGTCGTTATCGGCATCACCACCTGGGTGGGACTGTGCCGCCTGATCCGCGCGGAAGTCATCAAGCACAAGAGCCGCGAATACGTGCAGGCGGCGCGCGCGCTTGGCTGCGGTGAAATGCGCATCATCTTCAAGCACATCCTGCCCAACGTGTTCCACATCGTGATCATCTCATTCACGCTGGCGTTTGTGGGCAGCGTTGGGCTTGAGGTTTACCTCAGCTACGTCGGTATTGGCATTGACGCAACACTTCCCACGTGGGGGCAGGTGATCAAGGCATCCACGACCGAGCTGCAGCGCGATCCCTCCGTCTGGTGGCCGTTGGCCTCGGCCACCGGGGCTCTGTTCGTCGTCAGCCTGAGCTTCTCGCTGTTTGGTGATGCGCTGCGCGACGCGCTCGATCCCAAGCTGCGCACCTGAGCGCGCCACACCCTTGCGTTTGAGCTTCGCCCCCGTAACCTTGCGCCTCTGCCATGCGCACCGGTCTTTTCATCACGGGCACAGACACCGGCGTCGGGAAAACCGTCGTCACCGCGGGCCTTGTGCTCGCCCTCAAAGAGCGAGGCTTCAACGTCGGGTTCATGAAGCCCGTGGCTTCGGGCTGCCCCGTGCTCGACGGCGAGGTGGTCAGCCCTGACGTGCGCTTCCTGCGGGAGGTTACCGGCATCCATGACGACATGGATCTGGTCTGCCCCTACCGCCTCAAGCAGCCCGCGGCCCCCAGCATTGCCTCGCGGCTGGAAGACACCCACATCCAGCTTTCCTACATCGTGGATCAGTACTTCCAGCTTTCGCTGCTCCACGAAATCGTGATTGTTGAAGGTATCGGCGGCCTCATGGTGCCGCTCAACAACAACGAACTCGTCAGCGATCTCGTGCTGCAGCTTGGCCTTGAACTCGTCATTGTCTCACGCCCGACGCTGGGCACCATCAACCATACGCTGCTGACCTGCCACACGGCCAAGATGCTTGGCATTCCCATGGCCGGCATCATCATCAACGGCTTTGGCAAGGAGCGCATCGGCCTGCCCGAGCGCACCAACCCCGACGAAATCGAGCACTTCTCCAACACGCCCGTGCTCGGCATCCTGCCCTGGATGCGCGACCTCAACATGGAGCTGGGCAAGGCGCCTTCGCTGGCGGCCGAGTTCCGCGAGCGCGTCAACATCCAGCCCCTGCTGCCCACCGACGACGAAGTCTAGGCTCTCGCTCGCCCCGCAAATTGCCCCTGACAGGGGCCCGCCTTTGCGTGGCCTGACCCATCAAGTCGAAAGGGCCGCCTTGGGGCGGCCCTTCACTGCTTTGGGCGCAAACCTCACCGTCACGCCAGGCGCGGCATGGCGTGAATGAACATGTGGCTGCCGGAGATGGGCGCATTGGCGAACTTGGAGCCTTTGACCGGTTCGCAGGTCTTGGCGTCCACCAGGGCCACCACGGGGTCCTTCTGGTAGCTGAGCACGAAGTACGTGTTGTCGAGCGTGAGCACGATGCCGCGCGGGTTCTGCACTTCAATCTTGCGTTTGAGTTCGCCGGTGTCGATGTTCCAGAAGGTGACGATGTTGCCGTAGGGGTTGGTGGCGGCAACGATGCGGGTTTCTTCGTTGAAGGCCAGGGAAAGCGTCTCGCCGACCATTTTCTTGTACACGTCTACGGGCTTGGTGAACGTGGTCAGCTTGCCGTCTTTGACGCGCACGGACATGCCGCCCAAGGCGTCTTCGGGCAGGCCCTCGCGCCGGGCGTTGGAGCAGAGCAGGTCGCCCTTCTTGGTGACGATCAGGTGGCCGGCGTTGATGTTCTCGTTCTCGAACTCCAGCTTTTCAATCAGCTCACGCTTGGGCACATTCACATAGGTGACACAGGGCTTGGGTCCGTCAAGCTTGCCGCCGCCGTTGGTCACCACCATGGTATTGCCCTCGTCGATGAGGGTGCAGTCGTGGGGCGCCGCGCCGAAGGTCGGGAACTCGCCCTTTAGCTCGAAGGTCTTGCCGTCGCGGATGGAAATGATGCCGCGATAGGCTTCGTCGATGATGGATTCCGTCGCGTAAAGCTCCGCCCCATCCGGTGAATAGGCGCCGTGGCCGTAAAACTTGGCCCCCTTGACCGGCGGCATGCTGCGCGTGACCTTGCCCTGGGCCAGGTCCACCTCGCAGCAGCCGGGCCCGTGCTTCTCGAAAATCACCATCTTGTTGGGGTCGCGCGGGTCAGGGGCAAAGCCGTGGCCCTGAAAATCCATCACCACCAGGCGCGGCGCGAGCGCCTCGGCGTCCAGGTCCACGATGGAAAGCACCCAGCGCTTGTCGCCGGTCTGGACGTTGACCTGCTGTCCCGCGCCCAGCAGCGTGCCGCGCTTGACGTTGGAAAGATCGTGCTTGGGTTTGGCTTCCTGCGCGAACATGCGCGTGGCCAAAGGAGCCAGCGCGACCGCGGAAAAGCCCATGGCAGAAATCTTGAGGAAGTCGCGCCGAGCGTTGTCCAGACGTGAGGGCATGTGTCGCCTCCGGATGAGTGAATCCCCGCAGGGTTGATTCTGCCAATTGCAGGGCCGGCCTCCAACAGCAACCGGGGTCATTTGGGTCCTGCCCGAAGTCCGGCAGGAGCCGGTGCGGCCCGCGCCGGCCCGACAGCGCCCCTGCTTGCGGCAGGGGCACCCGCGCCTACAATGCCGCGCCGCGGAGGAGTGGCAGAGTGGTCGATTGCGGCGGTTTTGAAAACCGCTGTGGGCTTCGGCTCACCGGGGGTTCGAATCCCTCCTCCTCCGCCACTTTCGATTGGCTCTGTTGGCTGCGGAGCGGCCATTTCAATAGGGTTTGACGGTATCGCTGCTTGCCGAACGCTTGCCAATTCCTGCGCCGGTTTCATATCACCGCGTGATACAGAATCGCCCTGTTTTCGTTGCTTTGACCCCAACGGTGAACCCAACAAGCGCAACGGGGTCTCAGGCCCGTTCGTTCCCGTGGCGAATGCCTGCGCGCTTTCCGCGCCCGTCAGCGAGGGCAGGCGGTTGATCGCGTCCACTTCCGCCTCGCGGTTGGAATGGGTGTAGCGGTCCAGCGTCAGGCTCACGCTGCAATGCCTCGCCAGGGCTTGCGCCGTCTTGGGATGAACACCAGAGCGCGCGAGACTGGAAACGAACGAGTGGCGCAGCGCGTGAAAATCAGCCACCCGGCCCGATTCGTCACGGTACGGGATTCCCGCCAACTCCAAGTCGGCGCGCAGCATCTTGGCCGTGTGCTCGCTGCTTGGCATCGAGAACACGCGGGCTGTCGGCAGCATTGAAGCGAGGAAAGCGCGTAACTCGCAAACGGTATCCGCGCGCAAGGGCAGCAAGTCTTGCCGGCGGTTCTTGGCGTATGCGGCGGCAATCGTGACCGTGGGTTCCTTTCCTTCCAGCGTGAAGCTCGCCCGCGTGAGCGAGCGCAGCTCATTGGCGCGCAGGCCCGTTTCCAGCGCGAGTCGGTACAGCATGGCGCGTTGCGGGCCGCTCATGCCAAAGCGCGTGGGCGCGTTGCACGTCGCGGCCAGGAGCGCGCGGACTTCCGACACTTCCAGCGCGCGGCGGTCGTGGCGCCGATCCTCGCGCACGTTGCGGCCCGTGAGGTGAACCAGCGGGCTTTCGCTGATTCGCCCCTCGCGCCAGAGCCAGCGCGCGAATTGCTTGCACGCGGCCAGGTGAAAATTGAACGTCTGCGCGGACAGATTGCCCTCGCTGCAAAGCTCACTCACGGCGCGCTGAACCTTGTTCGGCGTCACTTCGGACCAGAACGTGCAACCGGCCTGCTTGAACACGCGGCCCGCGCGGTTGGCGACCAGTTCAGCCTGTTTGGCGGTCGTGCCTTTGGCGATAAGCCCGTCACGGAAGTCCGCGAGGTGTTCCGCGATTGCCTTGCTCGCGGCGGCGCGGGTTGAATCCAGCAGGCCCCAGGCGGTAAGCCGCTCGCGCAGTTTCACGGGCAGGGCTTCAAGAAACTTGGACAGGCCCGCGTCCGGTTTTTCACCAAGGCGTTTGAAATCGGCAAGGCGCATGATCTTGCGGCCCAGTTCTTCGCTCGCGGCTTTGTCCGTGAACGCGGCAACGCGCCGGCGAATCTCGCTTGCGTCCTTGAACTCAATCCACCACTTGGCGCCCTCGCGCGCGGCTTTGGTTCCATCGGCTTTGGTGGTCGTGATCGTCGGCTTGAAGACGTGCATGGTGTTGCTCCGTGAATGAACTTGCGAGAGAAAACTACTCCATGAAATCGAAACGTGCGGCGCCTTTTCAGGAAAAGTTGTTTCAAGCGTTGGCGTAGAAGCGGCCTGCCAAGCGGCTTCGCGGGCAGCATCGACACCCCAGGGGATCGCTTGCCACCGCGCCGGAACCCCCACCGGCCCCTTTACTCATGTGGGTCAAACCCCACGGCGCGCGGGGTTCCACACCCAGCGGAAAAGTGATGCGTCGCCGCCCTTCCACGCGTCGCCCTTGGCGACCAATTCGAGAATGCCGACACGGCAAAAGTTGATGAGGTAGCGCCAAGCCTGCTTGTCGTTGCAATCCAACACCTCTGCGGCTTTGTTCCCCGAAAGATAGAACGCCTGCCCTTTCCAGGATTCCGCCAGTTGGTAGCAGAGCGCGGCCAGCAGTTGCATGAGTGGCGCGTCTAAACCTGTTTGGCGACAGGCTGCCAGCGCCAGTGGCGAGGGATTGTCGCGGGCTTCCACCACGGCGGCTGCAAATGCGTGCCCGTAGGGATGCCGGATTCGATCCCAGGCCGCGACGAACTCGCTCCAGTGTTCAGCCAAGCTGTCGTGCTTCAACCCGGCGGGAATGGCTTCGTAATGCCGTTTGACAATCGGGTGCAGCTCCAGAATATCGAGGTCGCCCAATATCTTCATGTCGGGGATCGCCTGCAACCGCCGCGCCAGTTCGAATGCCGCGCGATGCCGAAGGCCAGGATGCTTGGGGGTCGTGGCCTCGATTGCCGCGCTGATTTCGCTTTCAGTATTTTCATCGCGTCGCGCCCGCACCTCTCCTTGACGGTCCTGAACGGCTTGAACTGCTTTGACGGCATGAACGTCTTGGAATTCCTGAACTACTGAACTACTTGTACGGCTCGCGTGCAGACCCTGCTTGTGAGGCTCAATCGCGGCAAGCCATTGAGTTGGACAGGCCGGCACCTCAGCCGGACTCTTGGGTAGCGGCACGAGCCACTTGTATGCGACGCCGGTTGCGTGGATCGACGGCTCCACGACAATCTGCGCACCGTGCCCCCGAAGATCGCATATCAGCCCGTGTTCAAGTTCGACACCGCACACATTCTTGAACGCGACGCCCTCAGGTAAACGAGTGACGATATGGCCGCCCTTCGCGCTGCTCTGCGCCGGATGGTTCGGGCAAATTTCGCGCACCCGCTTGAAGGCTTCCGCGCTGTCGAAATCCAGGACAAGCAGCTCACGCGGCACCACCAGGCCCAGATTTCCGGGCCGTTTGACGCGCGGCGCGTTCATGGCGTCAAGGCGCTTGCCGCTTTCAAGGAACTCCGCCAGCCCTCGAAGCAATTCTTGAACGTCGCAGCCCGCGGCCTTTCGCTGCGCGGGGACGTTGATCCACCCCGCCCTCAGAGGGGACTTGCCCGGCTTGCGCCGTTCACGGGCCGGCCATTGCGGGCCGTACACCTCGATCAGGCTCAGAGCGAATTCATCAGAGTAGAGGGCTTGAAGGCGCGCCAGAATCGAGGCGGCAGTCATAGCGCACCTCGCCGCCGACGCATTTGCCGCACCAGCACGGATACCGCGCGCCGCTTTTCGCCCGCGCGCACAAGGCCGTGAATCATGGCGCGCAGCACTTGGTTGTCTGTCGAAGCGCGCCGTGGTAATCTTGAATGACCGTGATTTGGATTTTCAGCGCGAGGCGGCCTGCCAGGGTCGCCCGCGCCGTTTGAGGCTTCAGACATGAGCGGCCTCCTTGCGCGCCGCCAACGCGGCCAGCCACTTGGGATTGTCTCGCGCGGGGCAATCCAGCGCCGCCCACAAATCGAGATCCGAAACCCGCCACCTCACGCAGCGGTTGAGGCGAACGGGCGCCGGCAGTTTTCCTAGGGCGTGCAATTTGCGCACCAGGCTGCGCGAAATCCCGAGTCGCTCGGCGACGGCCAAGTCGTTGAGAAGTTGCCTGTCCATTGTGGAAGCCCTCCAAAATGATGCGCGAGCCGGAGTGGCAGCGCGTGTGGTGGAGGGTGCGTCGGGACTTTTGCGGTGAGGCGTGACGAAATTGGATTTGCTTGAAATCAGCGCGTGGAGCCGGTTACGCGACGATGGCGCGCCTTACGAAGTCTTGCTTGATCGTCCGGTCCACGGTGTTTCTCGCAATAGAACTTGCCTTGCGTGATCTTGCCGGCGTAGCTCTCGATGAACGCCGGTTGCTCGCAATCGTGCGCGCTGCAAAGTCGAAGGTGCGGCACATCCAACGCGGCACCACAAGCTTTGCGGGCGCGAAAGTAGCACAACAGCCCTGCGACAGCGCGCAAGGGTTCCACTTCGTGCATGGGCGCCCAAGGCTGCGCCTTGAGTCTGACAATCCACTGCATCCCGCCAGGCGTCGCGAGAGCGGTGTGGCGCACAGCTTGCAGTCCTTCGGCCCACTCCAAACTCGCGAGGCAACACGCGGCCTGATATGGCTGGCCGGCCGCGAGGTCGGACTTCGTGGCATTGCGCCACGTCGTGCGGCACAGCCTTTCCAGCAGTCGCCAAGTTGCATCCTCATGGGTAACGGCTGACCCAGTTTGAGTGGAGCGGTTCGAGTAGGCGACAGTTTCGCCCGAAGGCTGCCCCATTGCGAGTCCAACGATCAACTCGCCATTGTGCAAAGGCACCGCGCTAAGTTGCGGGGCAAGGAACTCCCTCGCCAAGATTAGCGCCATATCGCCGGCGTCCAGCGCTCCCGTGTCAGCCGCGATTGCGGATTGGCGCGAAGTGCATTCCGTTGTCAGCCGGGACTCATGCGCTGTCCCATCATTGAGGCTGGCCACGTCCACGCGATAACGAAACTGGCGCCAGAGTTCCGACGGTTCGCTACAGTGGTCGTTGTAGGCGTCGCGCACGCCGAGGGCGAAATACTCGCACAGCTTGCGCGCCGTGTTCCAGCCTTCGGGATGATCTGCGGCAAACATCCCACTGGCGACTGTCAAGTCGCGTTCACGCTCTGCCAGATACTTGCGAGGTCGTCCGGTGCGGGGCATGGGCACCATTGTATGCCACTCGCTGATAGCACAAGTGCGATTGTGGTATTCGGGACAATCAATCGTTCACTCACGCGAAGCGATAGCAGGCCCTTGGAGGGCGTGGAGGTATCCGAAGTCCAGCGCGGCCATGTTCGCGTTGTAGGGCAAGCCAGGGCGCGCGTGGCGGCCTGTTTGAACGTTCGCGCTGCCGGCGAATCCAATTCGGGGCGACACGCTACGAACGCACGGCACGGGCCGCTGCGCTCACTCGTTTACTTGCTTGCGTCACCCACTTGCGTCACCACTTCCGCGCCCGAAATCATGGGCACGGTGGATGTTGTGAAAACGGCCTAGCTGCCGGAATTGGGGGAGTGTGCCAAGAAACAGAAAAGTCGTGTTGGAGTAGGGTGAATCGGTCGCTCAGCGACATACAATGCCGGCCAGCGGCACGACTCCAAAACCCCAAATTCAGAGGTGACCTATGCGGCGCGACTTTTCTCGTTTTCCTGGCTTGGCCTGCTTCTTGGGTTTGGCAACACTCTTTTCTGGTTGCTCGTCTGACGCAACAGGACAATCGAATTTGGCAAAGGCGGAATCAGACCTTCAACAGTCCCGCGCAGAGATCACACGGTTGCAGGGCACGTTGAAGGAGGTCCAGTCCAAGCTTGAGGCCAACCGGCAGGAACTGGAAGCCCTCAAGATTCTAATGGTGTCGCCAAGTGAATCGGCGCGAAGCAGCACCGTTACGGTTGAATCTGTCGAAAAGCCCGTTGAAGTCGAGGGCGAGGTCGAAGTGAAGGGACCAGTATCGGTTGACGGAAGTCTCCAGTTGTTGCCCATTGAGGTGAAGATCAAACAAACCAGTGACCCGTTACGTGTCGAGGTGACCAACGGCGTCAAGGTTGAACAGGAGGTCAAGGTTTACAAGCTCAAAACGGTTGGCGTAGGAGGCGGAGCCGATGCGCTTGCGAGAGAGCTTGAATTGCACGCTTCGTCGAGTTGTCGGATCAGGTCGTTAGTCAGAGTTGGATCGGGTGACAACGAAGCGGTGATTGTGGTGTATGACCGTGATTGAGCTGCCGCTTCATCATCGCGCGTTGCTCGCCCTCACCATCGCCACAATGCCGGCCTTCACCGCTTCCGACAACGTGGGCCAGGCTGAAATCAGCGCGGCTAGATCGGCGTCTTTTTGGACTTCAAACCCCAACCCACGCCCCAACGGGCCTTTGTCGAAATCCGTAACTTCGCTCTGCGCTTGGGTTAGCGGATTCTGCGCGGCGGTTTTGAAAACCGCTGTGGGCTTCGGCTCACCGGGGGTTCGAATCCCTC
>ERZ761602.4701-NODE-4701-length-17074-cov-3.157001_pt1 | contig 17074 bp, 16 predicted proteins | sample MGYA00512165_ERZ761602 | MGnify/ENA primary metagenome ERZ761602 (study PRJEB28899, sample SAMN02445085) | bioreactor sludge metagenome | biome: EBPR sludge; isolation source: Thorneside wastewater treatment plant | place: Australia: Brisbane, Thorneside...
GCCGACGCCGTACGATCCGCTCGAGTGGGCCAAGAAGCCGCTCGCCGAGCGCGGGCGCATGGCGTGCGAGGCGTGGGCAATCCAGGGCTACGGCACGCCGCCCGCCGTCTTCGTCGTCTACCTCCTCAAGATCGCGCTCTACATCGGAGGCTGGGTCGGGTTCTGCGCGGCGTCGGGGTTTCGCGTCGCCGACATCGCCTCGTGGTGGCTCGAGCCCCTCGCGTTCCAGAAGGCGATCCTGTGGAGCATGCTCTTCGAGGGGCTCGGCCTCGGCTGCGGGAGCGGCCCGCTGACCGGCCGCTACGCGCCGCCGTTCGGCGGGTTTCTCTACTTCCTGCGGCCGGGCACCACCAAGCTGCCCTTCTTTCGCGGCGCGCCCATCATCGGCGGCGCCACGCGCACCTGGCTCGACGTCGCGCTCTACGCCGCAACCATCGGCCTCCTCGGGCGCGCGCTCATCGCGCCCGCCCTCGATCCCTGGCACGCGATCCCGATCGTCTGGTGCGCGCTCGCCCTCGGCACCTGTGATCGCACGACGTTCCTCGCGTTCCGCGGCGAGCACTATTGGACGACGATCGTCTGCTTCGCGTTCGCGTCCCACTGGATCGCGGGCGCCAAAGCGGTGCAGCTCGCGCTCTGGTTCTGGGCCGGCGTCTCGAAGCTCAACCACCATTTCCCGACCGTCGTCTGCGTGATGACGTCGAATGGCCCGCTCTCGCGCTGGGCGCCGTTGCGCAAGGCGATGTACCGTGGCTACCCCCGAGACCTGCGCCCCTCGCGTCTCGCGGTCACGATGGGCCACTTGGGGACGCTCCTCGAGCTTGGCACACCGCTCGTGCTCGCGTTCGCTCCCGGCGGCTGGTCGCTCCTCCTCGGCATGGCGCTCATGCTCGCGCTCCACGGGTACATCACCAGCAACGTCCCGATGGGCGTGCCGCTCGAATGGAACGTGATGGTCGTCTACGGCGCGTTCGCCCTCTTCTGGGCGCATCCCGACGTTACCGTCCTCGACATCGCGCCCCTGCCGGTCGCGGCGTTCCTGGCCGTCATGCTCGTCGCGGTGCCGCTGATCGGCAACCTCAAGCCGGGCGCGGTCTCGTTTCTCTGCGCCATGCGGTACTACGCCGGCAACTGGGCCTACGGCGTGTGGCTGTTCCGCGGCGACAGCTATCGCAAGCTCGACAGGCTGACAAAGTCGTCGCCCTGGGTCTACGACCAGCTCGACCGCTTCTACGATCGGGGCACGGCGGTGGGCCTCGTGGGCAAGGTCCTCGCGTTCCGGATGATGCACCTCCACGGCCGCGCCCTGCCCGTGCTCGTCCCGAAGGCGGTCGACCGATTCGAGGACTACGAGTACCTCGACGGAGAGATCGTGTGCGGCATGGTGCTCGGGTGGAACTTCGGGGACGGCCACCTGCACGACGAGAAGCTCGTCGAGAACGTGCAGGGGCAATGCTGCTTCGAGCCGGGCGAGCTCCGCTGCATCTTCGTCGAAGCACAACCGCTCTTCGGGCGGACCATGAGCTGGCGCATCCACGACGCCGCCACCGGGCGCGTCGCCGCCGGCGAGCTCGATGTCGCCGAGATGCGCGAGCGGCAGCCGTGGGAGGCGATCACGGCAGGATCGCGTGGCCCGTGAACGTGTCGCGCAGGGTGACGGCCGGGTTGTAGAGGCGGATGCAGGCACCGACCGCGCGCGTCAGCGAGTACGTCCAGGTCATGTCGGCGAGCACGTTCACGCCGTCGTACGTCGGGTCGAAGATCGCCGCCCACTCCCGCTTCTGGAAGACGCGCACGAGCGCGCCGTCGGTCAACTCGAGCCGAACCCCATGCGTCGCGAGATCCTCGCTCGCGTACGCTTGCACCTCTCGGACGCGACGCATATCGACGGCGCGCCGCCCGATGCGGAGCGCGCCATTCGCCGCAGCCGCGACCGTGCCCCAGCGCGTCCAGGCCATGAACCCGGCGGCAGCGTCGATCCAAGCGATCCGCCAGCTCGTCGCGAACATGACGTCCCAGCCGCCTACCGCTGCCGGTTGCCGCTCTCCGCGGTAGCCGCCCCGACCGGGCTTGCCGAGCCGGAGGCGCAGCTCGTCGGAGGCGGCGCGCGAGACCCAAGCATCGGCGAGCAGGCGGACGCAGCTATGCCGCCCCGCGACCGCGAACGTCCCCACGCGATCACAATCCCTCGGCCCGCCGAAGCCTCCGAGCGCAAGAAACAGCTCCTCGTCGTTCCGGGGCTCCGCAGCCTTCACCAAGGCCGCGTAGCCGTCGGCGTCGACCTCCGGGATCGAACGCATAGCGGCTCCTCGCCCGGATCATGGGGACCCGACACACCGACGGCAACCCCTCGCGGCTCCCGTCAGTCTCGCAGGCGCTTCGCCAGGATGACGCTGCGGTAGTTCACGCCATCCCACTGCACGGCTTCTACCTGGGCGTATCCGCGCCGGCGGTAGAGCGCGATGAGCTCGTGCGCCGTCTCGGCGGTGTCGCAGGCGATGGTGTGGGCGCCCATCTCGACGGCGCGCTCCTCGACCAAGTCGAGGAGCCTCCGTCCGATGCCGCAGCCCTTGTGGTCGGGGTGAACCCCGAACTGACCGAAGATGACGACGCGAGGATCGCGGTAGGTTTTCGTCGTCGATTCGTCATCGAGCGTCGCGCCCATTCGCAGAGTGATCGTCGCCACCATCCGGTCGCCCCTCGTCACGACGAAGCACTCTCCCTCGCCCGCACGCTTCTCGGTGTGCTCGATGGATTGGTGCGACGCATAGAAATGCATCCCGGCCGCCGCGAGCGGCGCATAAGCGAGGTGCAGCAGCGCGGTCATCTCGGCGAACGAGTCAGCCGCCGCAAGCCGCCGAAACACGAGCCCATCCACGTGCCCTATCCCGCCAGCTCTCGGACCAGCCGCTCGACGTGACCGACGTGTGCGACGAGGCCGTGGTCGCCGTCGGCGATCTCTTCGTAGCGCGAGCCACCGGCGAGCCCTCCCCCATCTGCCCACGCATCCCACCGCTCGCGCACCAAACTGACCGGAATGGTCTCGTCGCGCCGGCCCATGAGCACGACCACCCGCTGCTTCGGCGGCGCGCGGTCGACGTCGACCCGGGCCATCTCCTGAAAGAAGGCTCGGTGAACCGCCAGTTCGCGGCGCTCGGCGAAATGGTGGAAAGGCACCGGCCCGTCGCCGGGAGGCAAACGCGCGGCCCACCGCTCGGCGAACCCCAGCGCCGGTGCGAGCAACAAGAGCGGGGCCCCGACTCCGCGCATCGCGAGGCCGAGCGCGACGAGCGAGCCCAGCGAGCTTCCGAGCACCACGTCCGGCGGATGGGCATGCGCAGCAGCCTCGGCGCGGGCCAGCATCGCGCCATAGCTCAGCTCTGCGAAGCTCGGCTGGTTCAGGTCGGGCGCGACCACCGTGAAGGCCGGCTCGAGCGCCGATCGCAGCGCCTGCACCTTGGCAGCGCCGGGGCTGGAGGCGAACCCGTGGAGATAGAGGAGCGTCGGCATGGTCGCGCGGAGACAGATGATCTCTCCGAACCGACCGGGATGGAGCGTAAATAGATGGCCGATGCCGCGCGCGAAAGAACTGCGACAGGACGCCCGCCGCTGCGATCATTGCTCGCGAGAGCTGCCTGCCTCACGGCCGTACTACCGGTTCGCCTTGGCCATCCAGGGCGAGCTCGACGTCCTCGCGACGGGGGACGCGACCGCCGACGATCCCCACACGATCATCGCCTCGGCCCACGACGTCAGCGCCGAGGACGCCGAGGCCGAGGTCCACTGGGAAAAGGCAGGCGTCCTCTGCGGGGCTTGCCGTCGCGAGCTCCTCGGATGGCTCGGTGAGGGCTGGCATCACTGAGAACGTCGCTAGCGAGCCGGCCTGTTACCATGGCGCGCCCATGCCTCGACCGGCCGCGACCGTCTTTGCCTCCCTCGGCACCACGATCTTCGAGAGCATGTCGCGCCTCGCCGAGCAGCATCGGGCGATCAACCTCGGGCAGGGCTTTCCCGACGAGGGCGGCCCCGCCGAGCTGATCGCAGAAGCGAGCGCGTACCTCTCGACCGGAAACAACCAGTACCCGCCCATGGCGGGCCTGCCCGCGTTGCGTGAAGCGATCGCACGGCACGAGCGCAGGCAGTACGGGCTCGAGCGCGACCCCAAGACCGAGGTCCTCGTCACGTCCGGCGCGACCGAAGCGCTGGCGGCGGCGCTCCTCGGCCTGGTGTCACCCGGCGACGAGGTGATCGTCTTCGAGCCGCTCTACGACTCCTACGTCCCGATCATCCGCCGCGCCGGCGCCACGCCCGTGCCCATCCGGCTCCACGCCCCCGACTTCAGCTTGGACGAGGCCGCCCTCTCGGCCGCGGTGTCCGCGAAGACGCGCGCGATCCTGGTGAACGATCCGCAGAACCCCGCGGCCAAGGTCTTCACGCGCGCCGAGCTGGGCGCGATCACGCGCGCGGCCGCGCAGGCCGACGCCGTGATCATTTGCGATGAGGTCTACGAGCACCTCGTGTTCGATGGGCTCGAGCACGTGCCCATCGCGACCCTCGACGGCGCTCGGGAACGAACCATCAAGATCGGATCGGCCGGCAAGATCTTCTCGATGACCGGCTGGAAGGTCGGCTGGCTCACCGGCCCTGCCGAGCTCGTCTCGGTGATCGCTCGCGCGCACCAGTACCTTACGTTCACCACCCCACCGAACCTCCAAGCGGCGGTCGCGTGGGGCCTCGACAACGCCCGCGCCTGGGTCGACGGTCTCACCCGCACATTGCAAGAGAAGCGCGACCACTTCGGCGCCGGTCTCGAGCGGATCGGGATGCGCGTCCTACCCGCCCGCGGCACCTACTTCCTCAACGTCGACGTCGGCCGCACCGAGTGGGCGGGCAAAGACGCGGCGTTCTGCCGGCACCTCACCGAGCGACGCGGTGTCGCCGCCATCCCCCTCAGCGCGTTCTACGTCCGGGACGCGCCCGGCGACGTGGTTCGCTTCTGCTTCGCCAAGCGCATCGAGGTGCTCGACGGCGCGCTCGAGCGGTTGAGCAAGGCCTGACGACGCGCGCCGTTTGATTCCAGCGGGCGCGCACGATGCTGGCACGCGCAATGCTAACAGTCGCGACATGATTGTCCGATGGCTCCGGTCCGCGACGCACCTACGACAGCCACGCCTGGCCGTGGCTCAGCTGTGCCAATCATCACGCCTGGCCGCGCTCGTCGTCGTCGTCCCTGCGCTCGCATCGTCCGTCACCGGGTGCCCCGACACCTGCGAGACGTTGGGCGACTCGCCGGCCGCAGACGCGACACCCACGGTCGTGCGCATCGTCAACGCGGGCACGACGCCCATCTATCTCGAGCCAGAGGCTCCGTGCAGCGAGGCGCCGTTCAAGCTCGTCATCTCGGACGACAGCGGCCCCCTCGACACCGACGAGTACTTCTGCGGTGGCGACAACACGTGCGCAGCCCAGCAGGCCTCCGACTTCGGTGGACAGTGTGAGGCCTGCCCCGTGCCGCCCGTGCGGGTGATCCCTGCGGGCGGCACGTTCGAGACGACGTGGGACGGGATGCACTTCGTCGCGCAGACCATCCCCACATCGTGCGTCTCCGACGGCGCGGGCACGGTCGACTGCGTCGACCGCCGCGCGCTCGGGGCCGGCGCCTATCAACTCAGCGTTCGCGCGTTCCAGAGTTGCCAAGACGACGGCCAGCCATGCGCGTGCCCGATGCTCGACGCCGACGGGACGTGCGCCCTGAGCACCGTAAACGCGGACCAGGCCGGCGCCGCGCTGAGTGGCGAAGTGCTCCGCGACGTGGCCTTCGACCTCCCCGGCAGCGGGGTCATCACGGTGACGTTCGACGGCAACTGAGCTCACCGCGCGAGAGGCGGCGCACATGGCGTCGAGCTCTTCACGAGCTCGCCGTCTCCGTCCCAAATGACCGGCCCCTTCAGCCCGCTCTCCGTTCGCTTACCGGTGGCGCTCCCGAACACATGGAGCGGTCGGCGAAGCCCGACGCGCCTGCGGCGAAACCTCACCGCACCCGATGAGTAGGAACCACCCAACAGCCCACGGGCGGCAGCGCGAATTGTGAATTCTCAATCGCCTGTCGCCTGTTGGGTATTTCTCAGCCTGGAGGCTCAGGCCCAGACGACCTTGTCCTTCTTGCCGTACCAGTCCTCGGCCTTCTTCGCGTACTTGTCCTCGATGACGGCGCGCTTGACCTTCAACGTCGGCGTGAGCGTTCCATTTTCGATCGTCCACGGGTCCTTGGTCACGGCGATGAGCTCGAGCTGCTCGTGCTGGTCGAGCTCGGCGTTGATGCGCTCGAGGTGCTCGCGCAGCGCGCGCGCGATCTCGTCTTTGCCCTCGCCGGTCTCGACCGACTTGCGCGCGGCCTCGGACAAGACCGCCACCGCGTAAGGCTGCGGCATGCCGTTGCCCTGCACGCAGGCGAGCTCGAGCGCCTCATTGGTGAGGAGCTTGTTCTCGATCGGCGCGGGGGCGACGTACTTGCCCTTGCTGGTCTTGAAGAGCTCTTTGACGCGGCCGGTGAGCTTCAAGAAGCCGTCGGCATCGACGACGCCGCGATCACCGGTCTTGAGGAAGCCGTCCTCGGTGATGACCTCGGCGGTGAGGTCGGGCGCCTTGAAGTAGCCGAGCATCGTGCACGGGCTCTTCACCAGGATCTCGCCCTCTTCACTCAGCTTGGTGGTGACGCCGGGGTTCGACGGGCCGACCGTCCCGACCTTGGTCAAGCCCTGGCGGTTGACGTGCGAGTAGCAGAAGTTCTCGCTCATCCCGTAGCCCTCGAGGAGCTCGAGGCCGAGCGAGCGATACCAGGAGAGGAGCTCGGGGGGGATCGGCGCCGAGCCCGTGGCGGCGAGCCGCACGTGATCGAGGCCGAGGCCGTTCAGCACCTTCTTCCCGATGATGCCGCGCACGAACGGGATCTTGAGGAGCAGGCTGAGGCGCTTCTCGGGCATCTTCTGCAGGACGCCCTGGTAGAACTTGAGCCACAGGCGCGGCACGCTCGCGAAGATCGTCGGGCGCGCCCGCCGCAGATCTTGCACGAAGGTGTCGAGGCTCTCGGCGAAGAAGACCTGGAAGCCCTGCGTGAACGTGGTCGTCTCGACGAGGGTGCGCTCGAAGGCGTGCGCCAGCGGCAGGTACGAGAGCATCCGGTCCTCGGGGGTGGCCTGGATGAGCTCCATGATCTGCATCGACGCGCACATCGTCTGGAAGCTGTGCATGACGCCCTTGGGCACACCCGTCGTGCCCGAGGTGTAGAGGATCGTCGCCATGTCGTCGGGGTCGCGCGTCGGCGAGCCGATCGATGGCTCGGTCTTCTTTACGATGTCGTCCCAGTGCGGGTGGTCGCCCTTCATCTTCGTGGGGGCGAGCGGCATGATGATCCGCGGTAGCGAGTCGGGGATGCCGGGCTCCATGTCGGCGAAGCCGTCGAGCTTGCCGACGAAGATGAGCTTGGACTCGGAGTGGTCGAGGATCTGCCGGATCGTCTGCGGCGTGAGGATCGGGTAGAGCGGCACGCTCACGTGCCCGGCCATCCAGATCGCGATGTCGGCGAGGAACCACCAGGCCGTGTTCTTGGAGAAAAGCGCGATCTGGCTCTTGGACGGCAGATCGAGCGACTTCAAGTGGGTCGCCATCCGGCGCGCCTCGTCGAGCGCCTCGGCGAAGGTGTACTCCTTCAGCTTGCCCCCGCCGAGCGGCTGCGTGAGCCACAGGCGATCGCCCATCTTCTTTTCGAACGCGTAGAGGTGATCGAGCTGTGTCTGTTCGGCCATCGGCCGTATGTTTCGCGCTGCGGCCCGTGCGTCAACCCACGCCGGACCGAAGCGTCGGCTCGATGCTTCGTCGGCCGTGGGGGGTCGGCGCTTCGGGGGGTCAGCGCTTCGGGGCGTGCCGGCCGAGCTTCCGTTGCAAGGAGCGGCGGTGCATCCCGAGGCGGCGGGCGGCGTGCGAGACGTTGCCGCCCGAGTCGTCGAGCACCCGCTGAATGTACTCCCACTCGACGCGCTCGAGGCTCGGGATGGTCTCGGGCGCGTCCGGGATCTTCACCCCGAGGAGCGCCCGCTCGCAGGCGGCCGCGTCCGTCGGCTTGGTCAGGTAGTCGACGGCCCCGGCCCGCATGGCCGCGACCGCGTTCGTGATCGTACCGTAGCCGGTGAGCACCACGACCCGCGTCCCGTCGTCGATCGCGCGAAGGCGCTCGACCAGCTCGATGCCGCTCGGCCCCGGCATGCGCACGTCGACGATCGCGTACTCGAGCTCGACGCGCCTCGCCGCCGCCTCGCCCTCGACCGCGTCGGCGGCGAGCGTGACCGCGAACCCTCGCTTGGCGAGCGCGGAGCCGAGGGCCTCGCGAAATGCCTTGTCGTCGTCCACGACGAGGACCGTCGGTGCCGGGTCGACCTCGGTCATGCGGAGACCGGAGCTCCGAGCCCGCCGAACACCATGAGCACGCGCGTCCCCGTCGCCTCGCCGCGCTCGATCTCGAGCCGGCCGCCGGCGTGACCGAGGAGCGTGCGCACCACATAGAGGCCGAGGCCCATGCCCTCACCCACGCCCTTGGTCGTGAAGAAAGGCTCGCCGACGCGCGGCATGTCGGCCTCGGCGATCCCGGGACCGGAGTCCTCGACGCTGACGAAGAGCGCGCCATCGCGCACGCCCGCCTCGACGACGATCGGCGCGCTCTTGCCGGCGGCCTGTTGGGCGTGGCGGGCGTTGTCGAGCAGGACGAAGAGGGCGGCCTCGACGTCGGCGTGACCGAGAGGAACCACCCCGCTACCAGCGCTCCGAAGCTCGAGCGTGACGTCGGGGTTCGCGGCGCGCCACGCCGCTATCGCAGCGGGGACGCTGGTCGATAGATCCGCGTCACCGATTTGGGCTTGCTGGGCCCCCGGCCGCATGCGCTCGAGCACGGCCCGGCAGCGCGCGACCTGCTCGACGACGGCGCGGGCCTGGCGCGCGACCTCGGGATCGGGCGACGCCGCGAGCTCGCCGGCCACGACCGCGATTGTGCCTAGCGGCGTGCCGAGCTCGTGGGCCGTGCCGGCAGCGAGCGTGCCCAGGGCCGCGAACTTCATCGACGCCTGGGCGCGATCGGACAGCTCGGCGAGCTGAGCCTCTCGCTCTTGAAGCGTGCGCCGCACGCGCGTCACGAAGATCGCGACCAGGCCGGCGCCCAGCGCGAACGCGACCCACATGCCGTAGAGGTGACTGGTGAAGTCGGCGCCCGGCACGTGGCACGAAGCGCTGCCGGGCACGAAGAAGAGCGCGCCGAAGGTGAGCGCGGCGAGGCCCGCGATGAAGAAGGTCGCCCCGACCGGCAGCATCGACGCCGCGAGCGCGACGTACACGAGGAGGATCGCGCTGAACGGGTTGGCGGCGCCGCCGGATGCTCCCAGCACCGCGCCGATGGCGAGGACGTCCAGCACCACGTGCGCGACCACGAGAGACGGACGCACGCTCGCCTCACGCTCGCGACGAAACGGCGGGACGAAATTGGCGACCGCGAGCACGAGGAGCGCCGGGATCGCGACCGGATACGAGACGGGGAGGCCGAGGAAGTGCTCGCTCGCGGGGAGAGCCGCCGCCAAAATGGCGACGATCACCCAGCGGAGGCCGACGAGCCAACGAACGAGCGAGCCGGTGAGGCCCTTGCCCTCGACGGAGACCGGAAGCGAAGCCATCGATACCGTCATGCTACTCGACGAACACGTCGAACTCGATCGAGTCCCTTGCCCCACCGGCCTCGGCGTCGAGCGCGAGCTCCCAGTCGCCCGGCATCTCCACCTCGAGCCCATCGATCGCGTAGCGGCCGTCGCCGATCTCTTCGGCTCGAAGCGCCGCGGAGGTGTGCGTGTGCGAAGGCATCTTGGCCTCGACCCAGACGTAGGCGCCGGTGACGGGCGCGCCGTCGCGCGTGATCGTCAGGGTCGCGTCGATGACGCCGACGGGCACGGCCTGGTCGAGATCGAGGTGGAAAGCGAACACGCCGGCCTCGCCGACGTCGTCGCGGGGCGGCGGGCTGACCGGGTCGGCATCGCCGCAGGCGGCGAGGACGACGGCACAGAGGAGGGTGAACGGCTTCATCGGCATTTCAATCCAGCATCGCGAACCGCGCCGCGACCGAAGCGCTGAGGGATGCTTCCTCCTGAGATCCAAAACCGTCGACCGGCAAGGGTGACCGCACCTGCGCCAGCAGCGAGAACCGGCGCCCGAACGGGAACGCCGAAAAGACACCCAGCTCGGTGCGCCGGCGCGCGGGCTCGGCGTCACGCTCGGGCGAGGTCAGCGGGGCGCCCTCGGCCTCATGGGTGACGCCGACGCCCAGCGACCCCCACGGAAAGCTGGGCCCCACCACCGCCGAGACGGTGAGCCGGGGTGCCCGCGCCACCGTGGCGGTGCGGATGGTCTGAGGGACGAAGAACCCGACCGAGCCCTCGAGCCGGGCGAACACGACCTCGTCCCAGAGCTTGTCGAGCGAAGCGCCGAGGAGGACCTCACCCGCGCCCTGACCGGTGACGTCGACGGCGAGATCGGCGGCCAGTAGCGGGTCGCGCCAGCCTCGACGATCGTGACGCGGCCGCGCGCCCGAACGTCGCCCACGCCGCCGCCCACCGCTTCGACGCCGTTCGACGACCTTACGTTCAGGAGGGTGTCGACCGAGGCGCCCAGCTCGAAGCGGTCGGTCACGCGCGCGATCGTGTCGCCCACCAGACCTACCGAGACGTCGGATGCGCCGTCGGCGATGGCATGGTGGCGACCGTCGCGATCGAACGAGCCGAAGCGCGGCCGAACGAAGAGGCCCGCCGACGCGGCGAGCGACTCGCCCGTGGTCAGGCGATCGCCGAACGTCGACACCTCGCCGCAGCAGGCCCCTGCGTGCGCGCGAGCCGACCAGCCGGCCAAAACGACCAGCGTGACCAGACCGGCGAGAACGGTCCTCATGGATACATAGAGGTCCAAACCGTGTCGGTCTTAACAGGGCGGCCCCCCGATCGCCCGCGACAAGGCGTCGCACGGGTGCGCGTCAGGGTCCGGCTCACCAGGCGTCTCTCGATGCAAGCGCCCAATCGAAGAGGCCCTACACGCAAAGATGTCGTTGGTTCGACTCCAACCCGCCCGACTCTTACCGGGCGGTAGCTCAGTGGTAGAGCACTACGCTGCAAACGTAGAGGTCGAAAGATCTCCCACGGCTTCTTCACTCGGGCGCTGCCCTTTTATCTATGCTGCCGCGGCCATGACGAACCGCGCGAACCTGCCGATCCCCGAAGCGCAGCTCGGCCCCGCCGAGCGCTTGCTCGACCTGGTCCTGAACGCGTCGGCGCACCTCTGGCACAACCGGCCCGGGGTCGACGTCGGCGGCGTCTGGCACCCCAAGAAGGGCCTCAAGAAGGGCCTGCGCGGGACGCCGGTCGGCCCCGGCCTCTTCGTGCCGGCGGCGGCGGTGCTCTACGGCAAGCTGCTCGACATCCACCTCTTGAACCCGCTCCTCGCGGCCCACTTCGCGAGCTACGCGCTCGTCGAGACCGAGTGGCGCGATCTCAAGGTGGCGGCCGCCGCGCTCATGCTCGTGCAGGGCAAGAGCGGCGCGCCCATCCACGACGCGGATGGCTCGGTCGCGCTCTACGACGACGACTACCGCACGATCGGTGAGGCGATGCTGCTCTTCTACGACAAGAAGTCGACGCGCATGCTCACGCCCAAGGCCATCCTGCGCGTCGCCGAGCTGCTCGAGACACCCGCCATCGTCGAGCTGAACCGCGCCGCCGGCTTCGGCGACCTCGCCGGCACCGGCGCGATCCTCGGCCGATGGCCGCGGGCCGCCGCCAAGTGGCTCGCCGTGCGCGAAAAGAACCCGCGCATGCTCGCCGGCCTCGTGAAGGCGGGCTTCAAAGAGACGATCAAGAAGCTCGCGCGCAAGATCGGCTACAAGCCCGAAAGCCAGGCGTTCTTCGAGATCCTCGGGTGGAAGCAGAAGCAATCCGCCGGCGGGCACCGATCGATCGGCCTCACCGACCTCAAGCTCGAGAAGCGCGGCCGCTTCGACGACCTGAGCGAGGCCGAGATCTGCGAAGCGATCGCGGACCAGAAGCTCTCCTACAAAGAGGTGGTGGGTCGCCTGCCCAAGGACGTCGGCCTGACGCCGGCGATCATGGCCGCCCTGTTGCCGTCGCTGTCGGATCGCGATCTGCGCATCATGACCCCCACCCTCGAGGAGCTCGGCCTGCTCGCCGACGCCGAGATCTACGCGCGGTGGAACGAGGCCATCCAGAAGTCGACTGACCAGCGGAGCCTCAACGTCGCCAAGAACGTCAAGAGCTCGGCCGTGCGCGAGAAGCTCGAAGAGGCCGCCGACGTCGCGGCGAAGAAGGCGGTCGCCGGCGCGACCGATGACGTCCATGTCATGTTCTTGATCGACAAGTCGGGCAGCATGGAGGGCGCGATCCAGCAGTCGAAAGAGGCGCTCACCCGCATCCTGGCCGGCTTTCCTAGCGACCGAGTGCACATCGCCGTCTTCGACACCATGGGGACGGTGCTCAAGCCCAAGGCGGCGTCGCGCGCCGCCGTCGAGCACATGCTCTCCGGCGTCCGCGCCGGGGGCGGCACGATGCACGCCGCCGGCGCGCGCGCCCTCCACGCGGCGGGCGTCCGCATTCCCACGAGCGCGCGCCTCCTGGTCGTCGTCGTCGGCGACGAAGCCGGCGAGCCCGGCGCCACCTTCGGCGACACGCTGCGGGCGCTCGGCTACGCGCCGGGTGCCCTCGCGCTCCTCGTCAACGTCTCGGCCGTGCGCGGCCAGACCGTCCGCGATTGCGCGCGCCACCTCGGGGTCGGCCTCGCCGAGATCACGATCGACCAGTTCGACGACCCGTACCAGGTGCCGCGCATCCTCTCGACGCTGCTCGACACGCCGGCCGGCCCGGGCCTGCCGGGCGTGCGAACGACGGCGTGGGTCGAAAAGGTGATGGCGACGCCTCTCCTCCAGGTCTGAGCGTGGTCGACCACCGGCGCTTTCTCGGCAAGCCCGACGAAGAGATCGTCGCGATCTACCTGGGTGGGCCCGCGGTGGAGACGGCCGACCGGCGCCTCCGCGTGCAGACCGACGGCGTCGCACCCGCGCTCCTCGAGCCGGGCTACATCCGGTTTCGGGTACGCGGCCGGAACGCGACGCCCATCGCGCGCGAGAGCGCGATGGACCTCGAGGCGCTCCCGGCCCGCACCGGGCACCACGCAGGCGGGTACTTGGCGACGAGCGGCGCGCGGTTCGACGCGCTCGAGCTCTGCCCCGAGGGCGAGCTCGATCTCGTGGCTCCGGTCCGCGCGCGTGCCCACGCGGGGGCGCTGATCTTCGAGTCCACCCTCTTCGACACCGAGGCCGAGCTGGCCGTCCGCGAGGCCATCCTCGAGGGTCGCGGGATCGCGGACATCAAGGGTGTCGCGGCCACGCTCAGGGCCGCCTTCGCGGCGACGGTCGCGATGCGCGTCGCGGCTCGCCTCGCCACGTCGCTGTCGCCCAACGAGGCGCGAGCCCACATCCACGCCATCGCGACAGAGGGCGCGCCGGCGGCCGAGCGGTTTCTCCGAGCCCAAGTCGAAGAGCGACAAGCCGCTGCCCGCGCGCGAGCGGCCGCGCGTGTCGCGCGCGACACCGCGCAGACCGCCGAGCGCGCCGCGGCACGGGCACGCCGCTCGGCCCGCGAGCGAGCCTGGGACCCGATCGAGGAGGTCGAGCGCGTCCTCGTCGCTGCCGGCGCGACCTTCCGTTCGGCGAGGATGTTCGACGCCTACGGCATCGAGGTTCGGTGGTCGTTCATGGGCGAGCGCTTCGTGACGCTCGTCGATCGCCAGACCCTCAACGTCATCGACGCCGGCGTCTGCCTGAGCGGCTCGGACCGCGAGCTCGGCCTCGACGCCATGCCCTCGGTCGTTCGCGAGGCGCTCGAGGTCGACCACCTGAACATCACGAGGCGGTGAGGTTCCGGCCCCTCGGCTCCCGGCTACACCGGCGACGCGCTTGAGGCTACCTTCGGGCCGTGCACCGCGACCCTCGCGAGGTCTTCTTCTTGATCGGCCCCGACGGCGTGGTGCTCTTCCGCGACGAGGGTGATGGCCCGGCGTACATTCCGGACTCGCGCGCGCGTTGGGAGGCGATCTGGGAGAGCCGCGACACCCTCGTCGAGCTCGCCCACAGCCACCCGGTGGGCCCGCTCGCCTTCTCGCACGAAGACGTGACCACGATGGACGCCCTCGAGAGCGCGCTCGGGCGAGCCCTGGTGTTCAGCGTCGTCAGCCCCGAAGGCATGATCCGGCGTCAGGACGGGGCGGTCACGCGCGTCGAAGCGGAGCCAGGGTGGGCGGACGAGCTGCGGCGGGCATCCGCCATGGCCCCGCACACCTGAAAGAAGGGAGACCCGAGATGGCAATCTTGAACATCACCTACGGCGGCGTCTCGGCGGACTACCCGCTCGACCACGACGTCCGGCTCTCGGACGCGGACGTGCGTCGGATCGCGGTCGAGGTGCTCCGCGCGGGTGGCGTGCGCGGCATGTCGTTCCCCGGCATCACGGAGCGCGCGTTCGACAACTACGTGATCGATCGGTTCGCCGGCCCGCGCGGCGAGTCGCGCATCTACCTGCGCCCGAAGGTGCCGTTCGGCGCGGTGCGCGCGTGAAGCGTGTCGTCTTCGCCGGCGTGGGGGCCATCGGCTCCCACGCCGCGTGGCTTTGCCGAAACCTCGATGCGAAGCTCGTCCTCATCGACTTCGATCGCGTCGAGTCCAAGAACCTCGCGTCGCAGGCGTTCGCCAAGCCGAGCATCGGCAAGAACAAGGCCGACGCGCTCAAGCTCCAGCTCCTCAATTTTCACGGCGTCTCCGCCGAAGCCTTCGGCGTGAAGGTGGCCGCCGACAACGTCCGCACGCTCCTCGACCGCGCCGACCTCGTGGTCGACGCGTTCGACAACGCCGCCGGCCGAGCCGTGCTCTCGGCCCACGCGAGAGAGACGGGGCTCGCCCTCGTCCACGCCGGGGTGAGCGGCGAAGGCGACTTCGGCGTCGTCCGCTGGGACGAGCGCTTCATCCCCGACGCCGAGGACCACGAGGGGCAAGCCACGTGCGAGGGCGGCGCGCACCTGCCGCTCCTCGGGGTGCTCGCGTCGACGCTCGCCCGTGTCGTCCAGGAGCACCTCGCGACCGGCGCAAAACATGACGCGCTCGTCACGCTCCGCGGGGTCCAGTGGCCCGACCTGGCCTGAGTAAGGTCGATCTCACCCCTTCCGACCGACCTCATAGGATCTCAAAGCGGGCCGAAATCGGAAAGAAGCCCTAGCCGGCGTGCGAAGGGGCGCCAATGAACACGCTCGTGCGAACACGATCACGGCTTCTTCTGGGTGCGGCGCTCTTTGCCGCTTCGGTCTCCCCCGCATGCGATGACGACGCCGATGGGACCGGTGGCGGCGGCTCGCCGTCGTCGACGTCGTCGGCCCAGGGCGGCGCTGGCGGCGGCGCCTCGACGTCGGGGTCTGGTACGGGCGGCTGGGACGCCCGCTTCAACCCGCTCGTCGAGGCGCTGGGTCAGGACCTCGCGGCGAACGACGCCTTCGGCGTCTCGGTCGCCGTCCTCGAGAGCGGCGAGGTCACGTTCGCCGCGGCGTTCGGGTCGAAGGGGCCCGAGGGCTCCGAGCCGCTCACCCCCAACACGCTGATGCAGATCGGCTCCACGACCAAGCAGCTCACCGCGGCGGCGCTCCTCAGGAAGGTCGAGTCAGGCGACGTCTCGCTCGACGACAGCTTGGAAACGACGCTCCCGGCGTTGGAGTTCGCGCTCGATCCGACCTGGGACGACCAGCTCCTCGTGCGCCACCTGATCAGCCACCAGGGCGGGTTCTACGATTACACCGAGTGGAACAAGCTCGACGACGACGCGCGCCTCGCGTCGTTCACGTACGGCGAGTTCGCCGACAGCATCTTCCTCATGAACCCCCCCGGCGCGTTCTGGAACTACTCGAACCCGAATTTTTCGCTCGCCGGCCTCGTCACCGAGCACCTCGACACGAGAGCGTGGCCCGACATCATGCGCGACGACGTCTTTCTGCCGCTCGGCATGGACCGCACCTTCTTGCGCAAGACAGAGGTCGAGGCCGACGGCGACTACTCGCTCTCTTACGGCGTAGCGACCACGAACGACAGCACGCTTGGGCCCGTCACGATGGCGCAAATGGGTGACTCGGCTTGGGTCCGCCCGGCGGGTCTCGCGTGGACGACGCCGACGCAAATGGCGGCGTGGGCGCGCTTCTTGATGGAGGGGAACGACGCCGTGCTCTCGCCTGCCCTGCGCGACGAGATCACGAGCGAGCAGGTCGACACCGGGTTCATGGCCGGCAACCTCCACTACGGTTACGGCATGTTCGTCTGGGGCGGGTACCTGACGAACGACGACACCTGGTACCCCGTCCGGGTGTGGGAGCACGGCGGCAACACCCTGTCGTTCTCGAACGCGATGTTCATCCTCCCCGACCAAGACTTCGCGATCGTGATCACGAGCAGCGGGCTCGGCACCGACTTTTCACACAGCGTCGACGTCGCGGTCGAGTCGCTCGTCGATCTCCCCTCCCCGACCGAACCGCCCGCCTACGAGATCGATCCGTCGACGTTCGGGCGCCACGTCGGCAGCTACTCCGACCCGTACAACGTCGGCCAGGTCGAGATCACGCAAGCGGGCGACGGCCTTCGCATCTCCATGCCGGACCTCGACGCTCTGGGCTTCGACGTCGATCCCGACCTGGTCGCCGTCTCGAGCGAGATCTTCGCGGTGTTCATCGACGGGTCGCCGTACGATCTGACGTTCATCCCAACGCAGGCCGGCGGCGACTCCACGTACATGCGCAACCGCGCCTTCGTCGCGAGCAGGCCCGCAAGCCAGATGGCCGGCGCAGCCCCGGCTCGGCCGACGCGCGACGTGGTCCAGCGAGCGCTCCGCCAGGCGCGCGTCGACGGCATCCCTCGAAACGTCCTCCGCGCAGCCCTTCATGGGAGCTCCCCCCTCGC
>ERZ761602.4702-NODE-4702-length-17073-cov-5.299565_pt1 | contig 17073 bp, 15 predicted proteins | sample MGYA00512165_ERZ761602 | MGnify/ENA primary metagenome ERZ761602 (study PRJEB28899, sample SAMN02445085) | bioreactor sludge metagenome | biome: EBPR sludge; isolation source: Thorneside wastewater treatment plant | place: Australia: Brisbane, Thorneside...
GCTCAGCGTGGCGGCCCGGCGGCGCTGGTGGTAACGACGAGGGCCCGCGGATGCGGGCCCACGCTTCGGGCTCGCGGCGCGGCGGCCGATCGCGTCGGCTCCACGGCTCCACATGAAGCTCACGATCTGGTCCAACGCCCGTTTTTCCGCGGCCGACACCCGGCTGCTGGTCGAAGGCGTCCGGCCGCACCGGCTGGTGTTTTCCCCGACGGCTTCGGCTCTGGTGCTGCAACCCGGCCGGCCCGACCCGGAGCTGTCCGCGGCGGACGTCGCGTTCGGCCAGCCTGACGCGGCGCAGTGCCTCGCGAGCCCGAAGCTGCGGTGGGTGGAGGTGACGAGCGCAGGCTACGAGCGGTACGACACGGTCGAGTTCCAGGAGGGGTTCCGCGCCCGCGGTTCGATCTTCACCAACGTCTCGGAAGTCTTCGCCGATTCGTGCGCGCAGCACGTGCTCGCCATGATGCTGGCTTTGGGCCGCCGGCTGCTGCCATCCTATCGCGATCAGCTCCACGAGCGCGGCTGGGCGTATGCGGAGCGGCGGTACGATTCACGGCTGCTGACCGGACAGAGCGTGCTGCTCCTGGGATACGGCGCGATCGGGCGGCGGCTGGTCGAGCTGCTGGCGCCCTTTGGCATGCAGGTCACGGCGGTGCGGCGGCAGACGCGCAGCGAGCGCGGCGTGCGGATCATCCCGGAGGAAAGCCTGAGCAGCGCGCTGGCCGGAGCCGACCATGTCGTGAACCTCCTTCCGGCCAACGGCGGCACGCTCAATTACGTCAACGCCCGCCGGCTGGCGTGCTTCAAGCCCGGCGCGCGCTTCTACAACGTCGGTCGCGGCTCCACCGTGGACGAACGGGCCCTCGCCGACGCGCTGCGTTCCGGCCGGGTGGGCGAAGCCTACCTGGACGTGTTTCAGGCCGAGCCGCTGCCGCCCGATCACGAGTTCTGGTCGCTGCCCAATTGCTTCATCACGCCGCATACGGCCGGGGGTCGCCACGATCAGGATACGGCGATCGTCCGCCATTTCCTGCGCAACCTGGCGGCCTTCGCGCGCGGTGAAGCGCTCGTGGACCGCGTGCTGTAGCCGCGGCGGAGCGTTCCGTTGCACGTCAGCCGCCTGGGGACAGGCGGCTCCACCGCTGCTGCTCAGGCCTTCACCACGCGGGTGTCGGCCATCAAGTCGTGCAGGCAGCGGCCGTCATCGCGCGCCATGAAGGCGAGGTCGACCAGCAGGAAGAAGAAGCCCACGACGGCGGTGAACATGTTCAGGACGACGATCATCGCCACCGGGACGAGGAAGCGCAGCAGCGCCCCGTGGAGAAAGCCGGCCGGACTGTCGTCGTCCCTGCGCACCACGCGCAGCCCGAAGATCATCTTGCCCAGGTTCTGGCTGCGCAGCGTCAGGAGGACGGATTGCAGCAGGATGGCCGAGCCGACGCCGATCCACACCCAGATCTGACCCTCGCGAAGGAGCGAGAGATCGATGTCCTGGAGCGGCGGCATCCGGCCCTCGGCGATCTCCGGGTAGGTCTCCACCAGTTTCCGGCTGATCATGAGCGAGCCTGGAATCGTGCAGAGGAAATAGAACAACGCGTTGAACAGGGCTGCGCCGATCCGGGCGCCGCGTCCACCGGGGACCAGTTCGTCTGAAACCTCGACCGCGGCCGGCGCGGCGCGGTCGCCGGCCAGCACGGGCGGGGGAACGTCGGGATTGAACTCCGCGAACTCTCCCAGCGTGCGCCAGTCGTCGGAGCCTGCCACGCGCGCCCGGGTCGCGAGATTGGCGCGTCCCGCCTTGATCCAGGTGCGGACCTGCTCCGTGCTGACGGGCCCGTACTCGCGGCCGTCGCCGCCAATGATGGTGAACATGGCCGCAACGAAGACCGGCGGACCGGCCGCGTCAATGACGGCGCGGAGGGCCGGACCGATGGCCGCGGCCCCGTTAGCGCTTGCCCTGGATCGACTCGATCCGCTCCGGGGTCGGCGGGTGGGTACGCAGGTAACCCATCACCTTCGAATCGCCTTCGGAGTGCGTCGCGGCCAGCCGCCCGAGGATCCGGGCGAGGTGGGCCGGTTCCAGGCCGCCGCGCCGAAGTTCGGCGACCGCGTGGGCGTCCGCCTCGCGCTCGAAGTCGCGCGAGAAGCGGCTCTGCAGGAGAAAGGCCGGCAGCGCGCTGCCGAGGGCGGTGGCCGAGGAGACGTCGCCCGTGGCGAGCGCGAGGACGACGAAGACCGCGGAGTTCTGCAGCACGGCCCGCAGGGTGTGCCGGTGGCGGATGTGGCCGCACTCGTGCGCGAGGACGGCGACGATCTCGCGGTCGTCCTCCGCCAGGTGCACCAGGGCGTCGGTGATGACGATCACGCCCGCCGGGAGCGCGAAGGCGTTGGGCACGTCGCCTTTCATCACCCGGAATTCGATGCGGTACGGCGTCCGGTCGCCGACGGCGTCAAGGAACGTGCGAAACTTCGCCTGCAGTTCGTTCTGCCGCGCATGCGTGAGCCGGGTCGGTGCGAGCATCGTCGCGTCGAGGGTCGCGAGCGTCTGGTCGGTCAGCGTCGTGGTCAGCCCGGTCGGCAGGAGGAACGCGACCTTGCGCGCGGCCCAGGGGAGGCCGAAGTGGATGGCGGCCCAGCCGACGGCGATCAGGACGACGATCGCGACGAGCACGTGTCGCCAGCTCATCTCCGTCCGGTGCAGCCACGACGCGGCGCGGTTGGGCGCCCAGGTGGCGATGACAGCGTCGAATTCCGCGCTGTCCGCCACCTCGCAGCGGCCACCGTCGGCGAAACGGATGAACCGCGGGCTGCGCGCGAGCCGGGATTAGATTGTGACCTCGGCCCGCGGCAGCCGCAGCGCGACCCCGTCACCGTGCACCTCGAGCATCCCGTCAAGCGCGTGCCACCGCAGCATCACCGCGCGGGCGAGGGACGTCCGGCCGTCGAAGTAAGTGGCGGGAATCTCGGTCATGCGGACCTGGTTTGAAGCGGTTCGATCCCAAGACTCATGAAAAACTCGCCTCCCGCCACCGGCCGGCGGCGATTTCCCGGCGTTTGGTGGTTTCGAGCGCGGCCACGGCTAGACGCCGAATCCCAGGTCGAAATCGAAGAAGTCGCTGGCGGCGTCGCCGACGGCGCCGACCGGCGGCTGCGCCGCGGCCACGAAGCTGTCGACGTTGCCGGCCGGGATGACCTGCAGCCGGTCGAGCTGGAACTTCGCCGCACGGATCGCGGCCCACGGGTGCATGAGCCCGCCGGTCAGGGCGGTCACGAGCGTGTTCACGACGTGGAGCAGCAGCAGGTCGCGGGCGCGCATGGCGGCGGTGAAACGGTTGCCGGCGATCGAGGTGTGATTCCACACGTAGGTGAACATCCGGGCTCGCAGGTACATCGCGCCCACGATCGCCAGCGGGACTGCGACGATGAACAGAAGGCTGACCATGCCCAGCGCCGCCACCGGCGGCTGGCCCCCGCTCTTCTGCGCCATCGCCGCGGCGACCGCCACGAAGATGAACACGAAGTAGAGCGCGATCACGGGCAGGAAGAAGAGCGCGGCGACGCCGTAGATCCGGTAGAAGTCCTCGGTCTTGCCGCTGAACGCGAACGGCGAGGTGCCGAAGGTGTGGTGGTCGACCACGTACGATTTCTGCCGCCGGGCGATGAAGGGAAAGATCAGCCCGAGCGTGAACGGCACCAGCATCGGCCACAGCAGGAACGCCGGCGCGGCACCGCCGTACGTGCCGGTGAAATTGAACTTCAACCCGCGCCAGGCGGTATTGCGGGCGTTGAAGAGCAGCGCCCGGGCGATGAACCACGGCACCGCGATGGCGAACAGCAGCGCCAGCATCACGTAGAGCAGCGGCGAGACCACCTGGCTGAACGTCAGCAGGAGAAACATTCCTACGACGATCACGTTTCCGATCAGGATCCGCTTCGGATCCGCAAGGTATTCGAAGGCCTGGCCGTACAGCTTGGTGTTGGCGTAAAAGTACCGCTTCCGCCGGACCTTCGCCCACGCCGCGTAGATGCCGAGCGTCACGATCGTGAGCAGCACGTTGATGATCCAGATGCGGAAGTACTCCGACCATTCGCCGGTGAACACGAACGGCTCCGGGCCCGGCGTCGGGGCCGTCGCGGCCGGCTGCGGGTCGGCTCCCGGGCCGGAGGGTCCGGTCGGGATCGCGGCGGAGGCGGCTCCCGCCGGGAGCGCGGCGGCGGCCGGCACCGCCGCGGGCACGCCGCCGGTCGCGGGCGGGGCGAACTCCGGCAGGTCGCCGATCCGCTGCCACTCGGTGGCGCCGTCGCGCCGGATCTTCATGTCGCGGTTCAGCCGGTTCTCCGCGATCCATTGCCGGACCTGGTCGGCCGTCACGGGGCCGTACTCTTTGCCATCCGCCCCGATGATCGTAAACATATGGCCGCGGAGGAAATGCCGGGCTTCCGTCTGGGTCAACGACGGAGGCGCCGGCCCGTCTCCGGTGTTCTACGTAGCCGGCGACGCTAGCCGGCGAGGATGCGGCCGAACACCGCCGCATCGACGTTGCCCCCGGTGCACACCAGGCCGACGCGCCGACCGGCATTGCGCTCTCGCTCCTGCAGCACCGCCGCGAGGCCGGCGGCGGCGGCGCCTTCGGCGACGTTGTGGGTGTCGGTGAAGGTGGCGCGCATGCCCGCCTCGATCTCGGCCTCGGTCACGCGCACGATGTGATCCACCCCCTGCAGGATGTGCGTCAGGGCCTCGGGATGCGGCGTGGAGCAGGCCAGGCCGTCGGCGAGGCGCGTCGTGGCCGGCGCGGTGACGAGGCTGCCCTGGGCGAACGAGAGCGCGACGGCCGGCGCCTCGTCGGCCACCACGCCGATGACCGCGGTGGTGAGCCGGAGGGCGTCGCGGGCGGCAAGCATGGCGCAGATGCCCGAGCCCAGGCCGATCGGCACATACACCCGCTCCAGCGGCGGCGAGCGGCGGAGAAACGTGAGCGCCGAGCCCGCGTTGGCGCAGACGAGGTCGGCGTGAAACGACGGCACGGCGTGCAGATTGCGCTCCGCGCCGAGGCGGCGCGAATGCTCCAGCGCCGCCTGGAAGTCGTGGCCGTGCTCGATCAGCTCCGCGCCGTGCGCCTGCATGGCGCGGTTCTTCTCCCGGCTGTTGCCGTGCGGCACGACGATCGTCGCGGTCAGCCCGAGCCGGCGCGCGCCGAACGCCACCGCCTGGCCGTGGTTGCCCCGCGTGGCGGCGATCACGCCCCGGACCTCCGGCTGACGCGCCGCCAGCCGGCCCAGGTAATGGATGAGCCCGCGCAGCTTGAACGCGCCGATGGCGGTGTGGTTGTCGTGTTTCACCCAGAGCTCGCAACCCGCGCGCGCGTTGAGCAGCGGCCAGGTGTACTGCGGCGTCGGCGGCACCACGCGCTCGACCTCCGCGGCAACGGTTTCGATCTCGGCGAGGGCGGGCAGACTGGGCATGCGTTCCAGCGTGCAGAGGGACGCCGGCCTCCGCAAGGTGCCCGCGCACCGAAAGCAGGAGGCGGACGGCCCGGCCGGCGGCGCACCGCGTCCGGGGCGGGGCCGACACCGACGTAACGCCAGCGCGCGGAGGGAACGTACGCACACCTGCGTATATCCCGGGGTCGCGCCGCGACCGTATACTGACCGGTGCTCCTTCGTCTCCCGATCCGGGCTTCCAGCTTCATGTCCTCCTCCGCTTCAACCCTCCGTCGTCTCGTTCTCGCGGGCTGCGCCCTGGCCTTCGGCGCCGTGTCCGCCTTCGGTGCCGGCCAGCAGCTCTGGTCGGCCAAACTGCCCGGCGATGCCAAATGGCACGCGCTCACCGGGCTCGGCACGCTGCTCGTCGGCACGCCCGACGCGATCGCGGCCTTCGATCCCGAGAGCGGGCAGCAGCTCTGGCTGCGCGATGAGTTCCGGAAATCGTCGCCGCACAATGCACGCGAGGTGCCCGGCTCGCCGTTCCTGATCTGCCATACGTCGCAGGGCCTGGGCGGGCAGAAGACCACGCTGTTCCAGATCGACTACCTCACCGGCAAGACCGTGTGGCAGACGCCGGAGATGCTGGCGCAGTACCTCGGCACCATCCCGATCGCGGAGAAGAACCTCGTGATCTTCGTGCTCAACAGCTTCGGCGCCGACGGCCAGGAGGCCGGCATCTACTTCCGGGCCTACGATCTCGAGGGGAAGGAAAAGTGGTCCTCGCGCTTCGCCAAGGGTGGCGCCATCCCGCTGCATATCGCGGACAATTCGGGGCGGTTCATCCCGACGATGGACCTCTCCGGTTATCACGATCCCGTGATCGCCGGCGACGAGATGTTCGTCGGCTATCTCGGCGTGCATTGCATCGACCTCACCAGCGGCGCGGTGAAGTGGGGCGTCGAGTTTCCTCCGGGGGCGAAGGGGCTGAAGAAGACCTACGCGCCGCTGCGGATCGACGGCGACCGGATCTACGGCGGGGGCGGCGGCAGCGTGTACGCGATCGATCGCAAGACCGGGCAGCAGCTCTGGAAGAGCGACCGCATCTCGGACTTCGCCGGTCTGTTCAAGGCGCGCGACAATGCCATCGTCGCCCAGCTCGAGGTCGTGGGCGGCAAGATCGTCTCCCGCTACGGTGGCAACTTTTCCGACGGCAAGACCGTGCACCTGCGCGAGCCGCTCGGGGTCGTCGTGCTCGACCCCGCCGACGGCAAGTCGCTCTACCATTTCGACTCCGCCAAGGAGGGCATCACCAACCTCGTGGTGCTGCCGGAGAAAAAGATGGTGGTGTTCGCCGATGGCGCGCACGTCTGCGGCATCGACGCGTCGGGTGCGACCCCGGTCGAGGCGTTCAAGTCGCCGATCGAGTTCAAGCGCAAGCTCGGCGCCGGCGGGGTGGCCAAGATCGGTCTCGGCGCGCTCGGCGGCGTGTCAGGCCTGGTCAAGGCCGGCATCTCGGCTAACAAGGCGCGGCTCGACGTGCCGGTGGCCGTCAGCCTCAGCGGCGGCCGCGTCGTGGTGCAGGGCAAGCAGCACCTGCTTTCGTTCGACCCCGAGACCAAGGCGTCGTCCTGGTCGCTCTTTTATCCGGCGCCGAGCGACGCACTCGGCAATATCGCGATGTTCGCCGTGACCGCCGCGGCCGCCGTGTACGGCAACGGCCAGGCGATGGCCGGCGGCTACGGGAGCAGCGGCTTCACCTCGGGCGTGAACACGATCCACAGCAACCTCGACAACTACAACCGCTACACCGAAAAGGCCGCCAAGCGAGCGGGCGGTTCGAAGGGGTCCCAGGGTTACACTTACATCCTCACCAAGGTCGCCAAGGACATCGGCATCCTGGGCGTGAACCTTGCCAGCGGCGAGACCGACCGCGAACTGGTGATGAAGGAAAAGGAGCCCGACTACCGGGTCGACGAGCCGATGAACCGCATCTTCCACTTCAAGGGGAAGGATACGGTCGTGGCGTATCAATTCTGATCCGCGGCCGCCGCCGGCAGCTCGATCGTCCGGGCCTTCGGGTCCGGATGCTGCCGGTAGAACAGGGCGGTGTGCCCCACCGCGCCGACACAGACGCAGCGACCTTCGTCCGCCACGCGCTCGCACAGCGCGGCGCGTTCCTCGCGATCCGCGCCGTGAAACCGCAGTTTCACCAGCTCCTGGGCCCGGAGCCGGCGCTGCAGTTCGGCGAGGAACTCCGGCGTCAGCCCGCCGCGACCGAGGTTGAGGCTGGCGTCGAGCCGCTGGCCGAGTCCGCGCAGGTGGGATTTCTGGGCGCCGGTGAGGGGGAATTCGTACATGAAGGCGGCAGGCTGGCCCAGGTCAGGGCCCGCGCCAAGGTTCAAGCTGGCGCACCGGGGCGTGCCGGCCGGATGACGGGGTCGCCCCGCCTGTTTCCAGGCGGTGGGCTGCGTCCCGGGCGCCGGGATCCCAAGCGCGAAGGCGCGAAGGAAAGCGAAGACTCGCGAAGAGAAGCTTGGCGAAACGTCGCGTTCCTCGGCGCCTTTGCGTTTAGGTTTGGGCGACAGAACCATTGAGGCTGTTCCGAAAGGTGGAGCGGCTTGTCCTCAAGCCGCTGCGGACGGAACGGCCGCACGCCAGCCGCCTGGGGACAGGCGGCTCCACCGCAGCGGCATCATTTGGCCTCAGCCGACCGGCGTATCCAGCGGCAGTGTACGCCAGGCGCCCGCCGGCAGCTCGCCGAGGTCGAGTGAACCGAACCGGGCGCGGTGGAGCGTCAGCACCGTGCGGCCGCACGCGGCAAACATCCGCCTCACCTGGTGGTACCGGCCCTCTGTGAGCGTGAGTTCGGCCTCGCGCGGAGCGATCAACCGCAACGTCGCCGGCGCGCACGGCTCCTCCTCACCCTCGAGTCGCAGCGTGCCGGCCGCGAAGCGCGGGATCAGCTCCGGGTCCAGGTCGGCGTCCACGGTCGCGCGATAGACCTTCGGGACCTTGTGCTTCGGCGACGTGAGCCGGTGGACGAGCGGCGACTGGTCCGTGAGCAACAGGAGGCCGCTCGTGTCCTTGTCGAGGCGGCCCACGCTCGTGACCACCGGGTTCCGCTGCCGCCAGCGGGCGGGGAGCAGCGAGTAGACGCCCGGGCCCTCGCGCGCGTCGTGGGAACACACGAGGCCCACCGGCTTGTGCAGCAGGACGAGCAGGCCTTCGGGATGGTCGAGCGGCTCGCCGTCGACGCACACGTCGTCCGCCTTCGCCTTGGCGGCCGCGTCCTTCGCCGGCACGCCCCGCACCGTCACCCGGCCGGCGTCGATCCAGTCACGCGCCTCCCGGCGGCTGCAGTAGCCGAGGTTGGCGAGCCATTGGTCGAGACGGCGCATCGTGGCCGGCGATTAGGCCGCAACCGGACGCGCGAAGACGAGGGCAAAGCGCCGGGCGCGCGGTCCGGACCGCGTTTGGCTTTGCGCCGGGCGCGCCTCCGTGCGGGCATCCGGGCCGTACCTTCTGCATGCTCCGCTGGCTCCTGCTCGTCGTCGTCGTCTCCGGCCTGTGCCTGGCGCTGCTCACGCGCTGGCGGGTGCCCGACGGCTGGCCCTGGCAACTGGCGGTGCTCGCGGGGGAGTTCGGGCACTGGCTCGCGGTGGTGACGGTGGCCGGGGGACTTGCCGGATGGCTGGCGCGGGGCGAGGCCACCGTCCTGGGAGCGACCACGCTCGCCGTCGGGGTGGCGGGCACCGCGTTGTTCCTGATTCCGGCCTGGCAGGCGGCCCGACTGGCGCGCGAGCTGCCGGCGCGCCTGCAGGCGGAGTTTCCCCGCGGGGCGGCCGGCGGGCCGGCGTTTTCCGTGACGTCGCTTTACCTCGGGCGCGATCCCGCGCCCGTGGACGTGCGGACGCTCCCCGTGAGCCCAGACCTGCCGATGGACTTCTACGTACCGGCGCCGGACGCGCCAGAGCCACGGGGAGCGCCTTGCGTGATCGTGGTGCACGGCGGCGGATGGGACAGCGGCGACCGCAAGCAGCTGCCGCAGTTGAATCACTGGCTGGCGCGGCGCGGCTATGCGGTGGCCGCGATTTCATACCGGCTCGCCCCGGCGCACCGCTGGCCGGCGCCGCGCGAGGATGTGACGGCGGCGATCGCGTTTCTCCGGGCTCAGGCGAAGGAGCTCGGGATCGATCCGGAGCGTCTCGTGCTGCTCGGCCGTTCGGCGGGCGGCCAGATCGCGCAGGCGACCGGCTACACGACGGCGGCGCGGGCCGTGCGCGGCGTCATTGGGCTGTACGCGCCCTCCGACCTGATCTTCGGTTACGTCAACACCCACGAGGACGACATGCTGCGCTCGCCCGCGCTGATGCGGCAGTTCCTGGGCGGCGGGCCCGAGGAGGCCCGCGCGGCGTACGAATCCGCCAGCGCGCTGTATCACGTCCGGCCGGACACGCCGCCGACGCTCCTGCTGCACGGCACCAACGACGCGCTCGTGTGGTATCGGCACAGCGTCCGGCTCGCGGAGCGCCTCGAGGCCCAGGACGTGCGGCATGCGTTCGTGCACCTGCCGTGGGCGACGCACGCCTTCGACTACAACCTGCACGGCCCCGGCGGGCAGCTCACGCGTTTCGCGCTGGAGTGGTTTCTGGCGGACGTGATGCGGTAGTGAGCTCCCCAAGGCCGTGTGGTGCGGCGGCGGAGGCGACCGAGCGCGGCCCGCCGGGGAGGTGGACGAGTCACGCGCCGGGGGTGGGCACGGCCCGGGCGGGGGTGCCGCGGCGCTGCTTCCACACGCGGGCGATCTGCAGCAGGAGCACCGGGCCGAAGATCCAGACCACCTGCAGGGGAAACGTCTTCCGCGCGTCCGCCTGGTGGTAGGCCGCGAGGAGGGCGGCGACGTAGACGAGCCGGTGCAGGTTTTTCCACCGGCGCGCCCCCATCCGGCGGATGAGGGCGTTCACGCTCGTGATCGTGAGCACCAGGAGGATCAGCAGGGCTGCGAGGCCGGTGAGTTGAAACGGCTTCCGGATCTCCTTCGCGAGCGTCTCGAAACCGCCGTCGTAGACATACAGCACCTGCACGCTGAAGTGCAGCAGCGCGTAGGCGAAGCTGCTCACGCCCACGAGCCGGCGGTGCCGGTTGAGCGCGAGGGCGATGTCCCAGCGGGGAAAAAGCACGCGCAGCGGGCTGAACGTCAGCACCGTGGCCAGCAGCACGCAGGCGACGAAGCCGTAGTGCAGCAGGATGAACTTCAGCGGATCGGTGAGTGCGCTCGGGTCCTGCCGCACGAACAGCGGCCAGGCCGGCCAGAGCCCGGGCAGGACAAGCACGATCCAGACGAAGGCTTTCGAGCGAAGCAGCGCGGCGGCGAACACACGATTGATCCGTTTGCCCTAGTAGAACCTCCGCAGGTCCATGCCCGCGTAGAGTCCGGCGACCTGCTTCTCGTAGCCGTTGAACATGAGCGTGCGCTGCCGCTGGCCGAGCAGGCCGCCGGCCCCGATGACGCGCTCACTCGCCTGCGACCAGCGCGGGTGGTCGACGGTGGGATTCACGTTCGCGTAGAAGCCGTATTCGTGCGACGCCATCACCTTCCAGGTGTTGCGCGGCTCGCGAGCGACGAAATCGATCTTCACGATCGATTTCCCGTACTTGAATCCGTACTTCCACGGCACGACGAGTCGCAGCGGCGCGCCATTCTGGTTGGGGATGGGCTTGCCGTAGATCCCCGTGGCCATGAAAGCGAGGTCGTGATTGGCCTCGTCGAGACGAAGTCCCTCGAGGTACGGCCAGTCGAGGGCGCTGCCGCGCTGGCCCGGCGCGTTCTTCGGGTCGAGGAAGGTCGTGAACGTGACGTATTTCGCCTCCGGCAGCGGGTCGGCGAACGCGATCAGCTTCGAGAGCGGGAATCCATCCCACGGGATCACCATCGACCACGCCTCGACGCACCGGAAGCGGTACACCCGCTGCTCGGCTCCGCCCATCTTCATCACCAGGTCGTTCGCATCGATCTTCACCTTGTTGCGGATCAGGCCGGTGAGCTCCACGGTCCACGGTTCGGTCTTCCAGCCCTTGTTGGCGTTGGGCTTGGGATCGGCCTTGCCGGTGCCGAACTCGTAGAAATTATTGTAGCTTGTGATGTAGTCGTAGGCGGTCGGCACGAGCGCGGGATCGCGGTAATCGAGGTTCACCCGGGTCGGAAAGCCCGCCGTGGTCGCCCGGAGGGAGCGCGGCAGGAGCGACGAGGCGGCGAGACCGGCGGCTCCGGCGCCGAGAGTCCGCAGGAATTCGCGCCGGGGAGAGAACGGTCGGGGGCGCAACGCGTAGTCTCGCTCGGGCGTGACGGCCGATTCGGGCAGTTCCCAGTCTTTTGGAGTGCGGATCAGCATGGCGATGGGGATGTGAGGTGAAAAGCGGCGGGATATTCCGCGCCGCCAGCGCGGCTACGAGGGCAAGAAAGCGAAAGGCGCCGAAAAGGCACGAAAACGCGGCGGAAAATTTCCGCCCCGCCTGCGCCCGGCCGCCCGGTCCCCCGGCGAGCGCTCACCACTGGCCGCGGACGCCGGCGAGCACGAGGCGGGGGGTGCCGAGATTGACGATGCCGTCGGCGGTCCGGCCGGTTTCGATCCGCGCGTTGCCGAGGTTCTCGACCGTGACGAACACGTCGAGGTGCCGCGTCAGCGGCCGGCTCAGGCTCAGGTCGCCGATCACGACGGCGCCGAGCGTCAGTTGATTCTCGTCGTCTTCGAACTGCCGGTCGATCCACCGCACGCGTGGCTGAACTTGCAGGCGCCCGGGCGCCTGCCACGTCGCGCCGATGCTCGCGGTGTGGCGCGGGACCTGCGCCAGCCTTCGCCCGACGAGCGCCGGAGCCCGGCGGGAACGGCGGACGATCGCATCGTTGTAGAGGTAATCGCCGGCCAGCGAGAGCGCGGGCGCAACCTGCCACCGCAGCGAGCCCTCGATGCCCCGCACGCGGATCCGATCCAGGTTCAGGCGCTGTCGCCCCACGCCCCCCGCCGCGATGGTGCCGAATAGCGGAAACGTGCCCGGTCCGCGGGCGAGCGTCACGTTGCCCACGGCATCGTGGAGCTCGTTGGTGAAGCCGGTCGCGCCCAGCACGAGCCGGCGGACGGGCCCTGCCGGCGCCCACGCCGGTCCTGGACCGCGCGGGGACGGCGCAGGTGACGGGCCGACGAGCGCCCACTCAATCCCGAGTTCGCCGCTGAGCACCTTTTCCGTGCCGAGGTTTTCGTTGGCCTCGGTGACGTTGGGCCCGACGCGGAACGGACGGTAGAGCTCGTTGAGCGTCGGACGCCGGAAACCCCGTTGGGCACTCGCCCGCACCCGCCAGGATTCGGCCACGCTCCAGACCAGCCCGGCGCTGGGGCTCGCCGCGGTGCCGTCCCGGTCGGGGTAGGTGTCGCGACGCGAGGCTATGCCGCTCGCCCGGTCGGATTCGACCCGATGGCCCCCGGTCTCGCGCCAGCCATCGAGGCGCAGGCCGAACGTGCCGCGCAGCCGGTCATCGAACCGGTGTTCGTGGAGGGCAAACAGGCCACCCACCGCCTGCCGGCCGCCCGCGACCCGGAGCCGCGTGAAGGCGCCGTTGACGAACGAGAAGTGCTCGCGCGTCTCGCCCCGGACGAGACGTGCGTCCGCGCCGAAATTCGTGCGCACGCCCGCGGCGTGCGTCCACGCCCCGGTCCACGCGCCGCCCCAGGCGGTCGACGGCACGGCAAACTGGTCGCTCGCGGGCGTCTCGGCGGAGCGCGTGGCGTTGACGCTGCTGAACGTCGACGAAAACGTCTGGTCCTGCGCGTACGCGATGGCGTTCCAGCCAAAGTGATCGAGGGGCTGCCCCGCGACACTCACGGAGGCGAATTTCTCGCGCGAACCGTTTTGCTGGTACGGCGTGCCATTGCCTCGTTTCTCCTCGAAGTAGCGCGCCGTGGCCATCAGCTCGAGCGATTGGCCCGCCTTCTGCCGCCAGCGCGCTGCGAGCCACCGGTGGCGGCTCCAGGCCGGCACATCGATCGCGCCCCGCCGCTCCGGCGCCACGAGGTCGAAGCCGTCCGTCGCGAAGTCCCGGCCCAGGACCTGCAGCGCTCCCTGCCGCAGCGGCAGCACCAGACCCGCCTCGGCGCTGCGCGTGCGGTGCCCGCCGAGCGTGGCGGCGAAGCGGAGCGAGCCCGACTCTGCCCACCCGACGGGCGCGGGCGGCCGGTCCACGACTTCGAGCGTCGTCTTCAGGGGCGCGGTGAACAACTGCACGACGCCGCCCAGCGCCGCGTTGCCCCACGCCGTGGCTCCGCCGCCGGGGAGCACCTCGGCGCCGCCGATCGTCTCCCGCGGCAGCTTGGTCCAGGCGACCCAGCCCCCGAACGGATCGTTGAGCGGCACGCCGTCGAGCAGCACCAGCGAGCGGCTCGCCCCGCTGGGGCCGAGTCCCCGCAGCGAGACGCCCTGCGCGGTCGGATTGGCGCTGAAGCTGTCGCTGCGGCGAAACAGGCTGAATCCCGGCACGCTGCGCAACGCGCCGTCGAGCGTGAGCGTGGGCGCCGTGCGCAGCGGCTCCGCTCCGAGCAGCTTGAGCGTCGACGTCACGCGCTCGGGCGCCAGCGGCGTCCGCGTGGCCGTCACGACCATCGCTCCCATCCGGTTGAAGCTGAGCCCGGGGCCGGAACCGCTGAACTGCAGCGAAGGCAGGACGAGGAAGCCGAGAAATTTCGGCAGGGTCGGGGCGACCGGCTGATAGGGCTTGGCCCGGACATTGACGGTATCGAGCTGGTTCGCGCGGGCCCCGGGATCCTCCGCCGGAGTCGACGCCGCTGCTCCGACGAGCGGAGTGCCGGCGAGGCCGAGCCCGAGGGCGAGCAGCCCGCCGCCGGCGGGCCTGAGGTGGAGGAGTCGGGTCCAGATGAGCATCGGCGGTGGGACGGCCCGGTAAATGACGAACCAAACGCGGCTCCGTTAGCGAGAATCTTGCGGCCGGCACCAACGTCGCGCGTCCGGTCGGCGGCGCGGGCGTGGTTGGTTCCCATGATTATAGGCTGGGCAATCGGCCCGGCTTTTGGATTTGCTGGGGCTCCGCGCCTGGCGCGGGAAAACTATGTCACTTTGGGAATACAAGGTAATCACGAGCGGGAAAGGTGGCTTCGCCACGCCCGACCGGATGGAGAAATTTCTGAACGATCTCGGCCGCGAAGAGTGGGAGATCGTTCATTTTCAAACGGCGCCGGAGAACTTCCTGGCCTTCACGGGGCTCGCGCGACGTTCGACGCAGCGCGACTGGACGCTCGAGGACGCCGCCGCCGCCGCCGCGAAGGCGGAGGCCGAGAAGCTCCGGGCCGAATTCGAGGCGAAGTTCAAGGCGGCGTCGGGCAACGCCCCCGCCGCCCCCGAGGAACGGGCGCCGAGCTTCGTCGAGGAGAAGTCCGCTCCCGACGACGGTTTCCGCAAGCTGGTCGACACGTCGCGTGACGACGATCCGGAGGCGCAGGACGACGACAAGGCGGACGAGTGGGACAAGCTGGCGGTCGACGAGGAGGACGAGCTTCCGAGTTTCTTCGAGGCGATCCGGCCTCACATGCGGCGCAACCAGCGCGGCCCGGGCATGTCCGTCGGCGTCGATTACCTCGCCAAGAAGTGGGACCAGTCCGAGGAAGACCTGAAAGGGGCGCTCGTGGAGTGCGGTTTCGTGGTGCCGGCCGATGAGGACGCCAAGGTCGAATACCTCGAGTACGACGGGGACCTGTTCTGGTTGAACATCAACCGTCGCGGCGAACTCTGGATCAACACCAAGGAGAAGCCGCGCCCGGTTTTCCGCGCCGTGAAGGCGCAGAAGGTGGCGGTCGAGGAGGAAGCGCCCAAGCCCGCCGCCGAGGGCGCCGAAGCGGGCGAACGCAAGGCCGACGAAGCCAGCGCGCCCGCCGAGGGCGCCGCTCCCGCGAACGAGGGCCGGCCGCAGAAGGGCGCTCCGCAGCCGCTGCCCGAAGGCGCGGCGCTGCTGCAGAAGATTCGCCCGCACATGCGGCGCAACCGGCGGGGCCCTGGCGGCTCCGGCAGCACGACTTTCCTCTCCCGCGCGTTGCGGACCAACGAGACCGAGCTCAAGGCGGCGTTTACTGCGCTCGGACTCACGCTTCCTGCCACGCCGGCGGACAAGCCGGTGTTTGCCGAGTTCGGCAACGAGCTCTGGTGGCTGAATCTCGACTCGCGCGGCGGGCTCTGGATCAACGGCCGCGAGAAGAAGGAAGGCGAGACGGCGGCCTCCGCCTCCGAAGCCGCCGCGGCGGCCCCGGCCGAGACCCCCGCCGGCGGCGACGGCGCCGCGACTCCGGCGTCCGAGTCGGCCCCGGCCGGCCCGACCGAGACAAGTCCCGTAGCCGAAGCCGTCGCGGCCCCCACCCCCGCCGCGCCGGGCGAAGTGCCGCCCTTGCTGTCGGACGCACCGCCCGCGCCGGCTTCCGCCACCGCTGCTCCGGCCGACCCCGCTCCGGCGGAAAGCGCGCCCGCGCCGGCGGCTGAGTCCGCCGACGCCCCCGCTGTGGCCGAAGCTCCGGCCGAGAAAGAGAAGCCGCGCCGCGGGCGCCCCCGCAAGAAGGAGTCCGAGCCGGAACAGGCTCCGTGACGTACGGTAGACCCGGAACGGTGGCGTCCCGCTCCGGGTCAGTTCACCCGGACGCCTTCCTGCCATGAATTCCGTCTCCGTGCCCACCACGCCGCCGGCCGCTTCTCCGGCGAAGAATTACCTCATCACGCAGCTGGACGCCGTGCCGCCCGTGCCGTGTCCGTGCGGGCAGTCGCGACGCGGCTTTGCGACCCCGGACAACAAGCTGGCGACGATCCACCTGGTGGACATCTCGATCGACGCGCAGACCCACTATCACAAGCGGATGACCGAGATCTACCTGATCCTCGAAGGCGAGGGATTCATGGAACTCGACGGCGAGCGCATCCCGGCGCGCCCGATGATGTCGATCTTCATCAAGCCCGGCTGCCGCCACCGGCTCGTGGGCAAATTCAAGATCGTCAACGTCGCCATCCCCGCCTTCGACCCGACCGACGAATGGTTTGATTGACGGCCCGAGGCCAGTCGGGCGATAGGCGACAGGCGATCATCACCCGTCACCCATCACCTATCACCCATAACCCCTAACCTATCTCCCCTCGTCCCGGGCGGCGCCAAACGCCGCCCTGATATACGCCAGCACCGCCCGCCGCTGGCCCGGCGAGAGGATCGCACCGAAGGCGGGCATGGCTTTCGCCTCGTTGCCTTTGTCGATGATCGCGAGCAGTTCGGCGTCGGGCTTGGCGAGGCGGGTGCGGTCGTCGACGAAGTTGGCCGCGCCTCCCGCGATGCCGCGGCCGTCGGGCTGGTGGCAACCGACGCAGAACATCCGGTACGTGCGCTCGCCCTGTGCGATCAGAGTCGCGTTGGAGGTGAGTTCGGCGGCGGCCGCATCGCGAGCGGTCTGCGTCGTTTCGTCAGGGCGCGGCAGGCGGGTCGTGCCGCCGACGGCGCTGCGGCCGTCCGTGAGCCGGTTGGCGGTGTAGTAGGCGAGAAGACCGCCCTCGCCGAGGATCGGCAGTCCGTTGACGGTGGTGACGCCGGCCGCCAGGGCGGCATCACGACCGCAGGCGGCA
>ERZ761602.4704-NODE-4704-length-17067-cov-4.033329_pt1 | contig 17067 bp, 13 predicted proteins | sample MGYA00512165_ERZ761602 | MGnify/ENA primary metagenome ERZ761602 (study PRJEB28899, sample SAMN02445085) | bioreactor sludge metagenome | biome: EBPR sludge; isolation source: Thorneside wastewater treatment plant | place: Australia: Brisbane, Thorneside...
CATAGCGATCGGTCATGCCCGCGATGAAATCCGCGATGTGTCGCGCGCGCGCCGGTTCGGCGGCTGGCAGGCGCAGGAGCCAGTCCGCGGGCAGCTTCGAAGGATCGTCGTGGAGCTTGTCGAACAGTTCGCCCGTCACCGCGGCGGCAGGCTCGCGCATCGCGAGGTTGCGGGCGTGGAAATACATGTTCGCGTAGAGGAACCGCTTGAGGTCGCGCTCCGCCGCCTGCATCGCCTCCGAGAAACTGACCACGGGCGCTCCCGCCCGGCGGATGGCATCCACATCGGCAGGTGCGAGCACCGCGAGACGTCGAACGGTTTCGTCGATCAGGTCGTCGGCCATGCGCCCGATCTGGAACCGCACGAGTTCTGCGGCGAGCCTGTCGTCAGGCGTACCGGGATGCCGGGCGCGCACGGCGTCCAGACATTCGGCGACGAGCGGCACTGCCGCCGCGACCTCGCCAAGCGTGAACAGCCCGGCGCGGAGGCCGTCGTCGAGATCGTGGTTGTCGTAGGCGATGTCGTCGGCGAGCGCAGCGAGCTGCGCCTCCGGCCCGGCGTGCGTCCCGAGGTCGAGATCGTGGAGCGCGTTGTAATCGCCGAGTGCCCAGCCCGGTGCCGTCACCGGCCCATTGTGCTTGGCGAGCCCCTCCAGCGTTTCCCACGACAGGTTGAGCCCGTCGAAATCGGCGTAGCGGACCTCGAGCGCAGTCAACATGCGGATCGTATGGCCATTGTGGTCGAACCCGCCCCACGGCGCCATGCGCTCGGCAAGCACGTCCTCGCCGACATGGCCGAATGGGGGATGCCCGAGGTCGTGCGCGAGGCAGAGCGCTTCGGTCAGGTCTTCGTTGAGCTGCAGCGTGCGCGCGATGGCGCGGCCGATCTGCGCGACTTCAAGACTGTGCGTCAGCCGCGTGCGGAAATGATCGCCGTCCGGCGACACGAACACCTGCGTCTTGTGTTTCAGGCGTCGGAAGGCCGTGGAATGGATGATGCGGTCGCGGTCGCGCTGAAAGGCATCACGGCGCACGCTCGGGCTTTCGGAATGAAGCCGCCCCCGCGAAGCTGCGGGGTTCGAGGCGTACGGCGCCAGCATCAGAGCGGCGCGATGGCGGACCCGGCCGGTGCGCGGTTGATATAGGAGTCCACGCCCGCCGCCTTCAGCCGCCGCGACACCTTCTGCGCGTCGTCAGCCGAGCGGAACGGGCCGATCAGCAGGCGGTGCGTGCCGGCGGCATTCTGCACATAGGCGTTGTAGTTGCCGATCGCGCTCGCCTTGCGCTTGAAGCGCGCGAGATCGCTCGAAACGAGCGCACGGTCCGGACTGCTCGAAAGTTGCAGCCAGACATGCGCCGCTTTGAGCTGCGCCGCCGAAAGCTTCGGCAGCCCTGCGGGGAGCGGTTCCGGCTTCGGCGCGGGTTTGGCTGCAGTAGGCTTGGCAGGCGCAGGCTTTTCAGGCGCAGGTTCTTCAGCCGCGGGCTCCGGCGGCGTTTCGATCACCGCTACCTCGACTTCGGGCTCGGGCGGCGGCGGCGGTGGCGCCTGTACGACCGCCGGGGTCTGCGCCGGTTTGCCGACATCGGGCAGGATACCGAGATGCACGGCGGCCGCCTTCGCAGCCGGGGTCGGCAGGCTGGCGATACGTTCGAGCACGTCGCCCGCCGCGGCGGCGGCCTGCGGGCTGAGATTTGCGGTTGCGATGCGCCGCGCGAGATCGCGCCGCCCGCCGAGCGCGTGGACAAGCACCAGCGTGCGTTCGAAACTCGCCTGTCCGGACGCCTTTTCCGCTTCGGGCTGCAATATCTGCATCGCCGCCTCGTTATCGCCGCCAATCGCAAGGCTGAGCGCCAGATGCTCGATGATCGATCGGTCGCCGGGTACGCGCTGCATCGCGTCGGCATAGGCGATCTGCGCGTTGCGGCTTTGCCCGAGCAAATCGAAGGCGAGGCCACGCTGCATGGCGATCGCCGCGGCCGGTCCGCCCGCCGCCTCGGCAAGCGCGAACGACTTCTGCGCCTCCGTCGGTCGGTTCTGCTGCACGAGCGCCGCGCCGACCGCGAGGTGCGCAAGCCCGTCCTTCGGCGTCGCGCGCACCCAGCGCTCCGCATAGGAGAGCGCCTGCGGCATCCGCATCGCGAGCGCCACCTCGGTCGATGCCCGGAGCGCAGGCACGAAACCGGGATCGATGCCGAGCGCGCGCTCGTAGAAGCTCAGCGCGAGCATGAAATCGCCGGAATTGCGGGCATGATCGCCGATGGTGACAAGCCGCGCCGGATTGTTCAGCGCCGCGACCGTACCGTCATCCTTCTCCTTGCGCGCCTGCGCGAGCGACGGGTCCGCCGTGGCGGTGAGCAGCAGCAGGGCAGCGACAGCGCGCATCATGTGGCGATCGCCTTCGCGCCCGCCAGCACCGCGATCTCGGCCTCCGAATAGCCGAGTTCGCCGAGGATCGCCGCCGTGTCCGCCCCGGAACGCGGCGTCGGGGTCGGTGCGTCGGTCCGCGTTTCCGAGTAACGCGGCGCGGGCGCCGGCTGTGTCATGCCGCCCACGTCGACGAACGTACCGCGCGCCGCGTTGTGCGGATGCAGGGGCGCCTCGGCGAGCGACAATACCGGCGCGAAGCACACGTCCGTGCCTTCCATGAGCGCGCACCACTCCGCGCGCGTCTTCGTGAGGAACAGCGCCGTCAGCTTGGCCTTGAGCGGCCCCCAACGCGACGGGTCCATCTGCGCGTCGAATTCAGGATCGTTCTCAAGCCCCGCGATGCGGCGGAGCGCGGCGTAGAACTGCGGCTCGATCGCACCGATCGAGACATGGCGGCCGTCCTTGCATTCGTAGGTATCGTAGAAGTGCGTGCCCGTATCGAGCAGGTTGACGCCGCGCTCGTCCTTCCATGCGCCCTGCCCGAAGAAGCCCCAGATCATGCCCATCAGCACAGCGGAGCCATCGGTCATCGCCACGTCGAGCACCTGCCCCCTGCCCGTCTTCTGCGCCGAAAGCAGCGCCGCGGCCATGCCGAACGCGAGCATCATGCCGCCCCCGCCGAAATCGCCGACCATGTTGATCGGCGGCGTCGGCTTCTCGCCCGCGCGGCCATAGGCGTGAAGCGCGCCCGAAAGCGCGATATAGTTGATGTCATGACCCACGGCGTTCGCGAGCGGACCCGTTTGCCCCCAGCCCGTCATGCGGCCATAGATGAGGCCCGGATTGTCCGCCAGCAGCACGTCGGGACCAAGCCCCAGCCGCTCCATGACGCCCGGGCGCAGCCCCTCGATCAGGCCGTCAGCCGTCTTCACCAGCTTGCGGACGACCGCGATGCCCTCGGGCGATTTCAGATCGACGACGATCGAACGGCGCGAGCGGCCGAGCACCGTTTCCTGCATTCCGCCCGGCCGATCGACGCGGATCACCTCCGCGCCGTGATCGGCAAGCATCATGCCCGCGAAAGGCCCCGGTCCGAGCCCCGCCATTTCGATGATACGAACGCCCGAAAGCGGTCCCGCCATGCCTCTCCCTTTCCTGCCATCGATTTGCGACGCAGCGTCGATGCGGTCAAGCGGTGCGCGTCCGCAAGGTCACGAAACAGTGAGGGCCGGGTCTGCCGCCCGGCCCTCCTTGTCCTGCCCGATCCTGGGATCAGTCGTTGACCTGACGGCGGAAGAACCGCGGGATCTCCAGCGGATCCTGCCCGGCCGGTTCCTCGGCGATGGGCTGCGGCTCCTCGGCGCGCGCCTTGTCGGCGCCCCGGCTGAGGTTCATCATGCGCTCGAACAGCGTCGGACCCGGGCGCGGCTCCTCGCGCGCGGCGCGCGGCGCCACATACGGGCGCTCGACCGGCTCGTTGATCGGTGCGGGCGGCGCCTCGGCGGCCACCGGCTCCGGCGCGGCTTCGCGCACAGGCTCCGGCATACGCAGCGGCATCACATTGTCCGAAAAGCCCGGCTGGGCCTCCTCGAAAGGCTCGGCCTCTGCGACGAGCACCGGCTCCTCCGCCGTTACCGGCGGTTCGAGCACGATCTGCCGCTCCTCGGGCGCCAGCGGCGCGGGCGCCGGTGCGGCAGCCGCGACAGGGCGGACGATCGGCGCCGCAGGGGCAAAGCTGCCCGCGACCGAACCGAAACCGCTGACCGTCGTCGCCGGCCGCACGGGTTCGGCAACCTTGGCCGTGGCATCGATACCGGTCGCAACGACCGACACGCGCATCTTGCCATCGAGGTTCGCGTTGAACGCCGAGCCGACGATGATGTTGGCATCCGGGTCCACCATCTCGCGGATGTGGTTCGCGGCTTCATCGACTTCCATCAGGCGAAGGTCTTCGCCGCCGGTGATGTTGATGATGACGCCCTTGGCGCCGCGCATCGAAACTTCGTCGAGCAGCGGGTTGGCGATTGCCTTCTCCGCCGCCTCGATGGCGCGGTTCTCGCCCTCGGCCTCGCCGGTGCCCATCATCGCCTTGCCCATCTCGCTCATCACCGTGCGCACGTCGGCGAAATCGAGGTTGATGAGGCCCGGCATGATCATCAGGTCGGTGATGCCGCGCACACCCTGGTGCAGCACCTGGTCGGCCATCGCGAACGCGTCCTTGAAGGTCGTGTTGGCGTTGGCGATCAGGAACAGGTTCTGGTTCGGAATGATGATCAGCGTATCGACATGCTTCTGAAGCTCGGCGATGCCCTCTTCAGCCGAACGCATCCGGCGCGCGCCTTCGAACGCGAACGGCTTGGTGACGACGCCGACCGTGAGGATGCCGCGCTCACGCGCTGCCTTGGCGACGACGGGCGCCGCGCCGGTGCCGGTGCCGCCGCCCATGCCGGCGGTGATGAAGCACATGTGGGAGCCATCGAGCGCCGTTTCGATCTCGCCGAGCGTTTCTTCCGCGGCGGCTCGACCGATTTCGGGACGCGAACCGGCGCCGAGTCCCTGCGTGATCTTGAGGCCGAGCTGGAGTCGGGTTTCCGCCGTCGCCGCCGAAAGCGCCTGCGCATCGGTGTTCGCCACCACGAAATCGACGCCTTCGAGGCCGGACGAGATCATGTTCGCGACCGCGTTGCCGCCCGCGCCGCCGACACCGATCACGGTGATCCGCGGCTTCAGCTCGGTGAGTTCGGGACGTTGCAACTCAAGACTCATGATGCTCTCCTTCGGCGCCGGCGCCCCCCACAAGAGCGCATTTGTTAAACACTACGACAGGATCGATTCCGCGTGAATCCCCAAGACGAAAAAAAATCAACATCTGGTATGTCATCACAGGCTGGACCTCAGCACTTCGATCATCCGGCCCCACGGCGAGCGTGACATGCGCATCTGCCCACCGTCGCGAACGCTGCCCGCCCAGAGGTCTTCGCGGTCCTCGGCGCCATAGAGCGCGAGGCCCGTGAGCGTCGAAAACGCGCTGCCGATCTGCGCCTCCGGAAGGCCCACGAGACCGCGCGGACGGCCGACGCGGCAATGCCGCCCGAGCAGGCCCTGCGCGAAGTCCGCGATGCACTTGAGTTCGGCGCCGCCGCCCGTCAGCACCATCTGACGTCCGCGCGGCCCCTTGAAGCCCATTTCGTTGAGGCGTTCCCCCACGTCGGAGAACAGCATGTCGAGTCGGTCGCGAATCACGGCGACGATCTGCGCGCGCGGCACGCGCGTCGGCTCGATGTCGTCGTCCTCGGAGATGGGAAGGATCTCGATCATGTCGTGATTGTCGCGCGGGCTCGTCGTCGCCGATCCGTAGAGCGTCTTCAGCCGTTCGGCGTGGATGCGCCGGGTGGAGAAGGTGGAGGCGATGTCGGCGGTGATATCCTCGGAGCCCATCGGAATCACCGAGAGGCCGACGAGCATCCCGCGCACGTGGACGGCAACGTTGGTGACACCCGCGCCGATCTCGACAAGCGCGACGCCGAGTTCGCGCTCCTCGGGGGCGAGACAGGCAAGGCCTGCCGCGATCGGCGAGGCGACGATCGTCTGCACGCCGAGGTCCGCCGTGCGCACGCACTGGTCGAGGTTGCGCACCGGCGGCGTGTCCGCCGTGATGATGTGGATATCGACGCCGAGCCGGTCGGCATGGAGGCCGAGCGGGTTCATCACGCGCGTCGTCTCGTCGAGCGTGTAGAGCGCGGGCTGCGCGTGCAGGATCGTGCGCCCGCCCGCATCGAGCTGCGCGCGGCCTTCGGAGAGCACGTGATCGATATCGCCGCGCTCGATGCGCTGGCCGCCGATATCCACCTCGACCGAAACGATTTCGCTGTCGAGCCCGCCCGCCGAGACGCTGACGACGACGTTCTCGACCGTGACGCCGGCATTGCGCTCGGCCTGCTCCATCGCGGCGCGGATCGCGCTTTCGGTCCGCTCCAGATCGGCGACGAGGCCCTGCCGCAGCCCGGTGCAGGCACGCTGACCGGTGCCGATCACGCGCGGCGGGCTTTCACCGTCGCTGACGGCAATGAGCGCCGCCACCTTCGACGAGCCGATATCGAGCGCCGCAATCGTCCGTTCGCCCCGGCTGCCGGTACCGCGCCCCACTCTCATATTTCTGTCCCGCCTGCTGCTGGTTGGGTGGTTGGCTGTGCGACCGTGGGCTTCTTGTCGTTTTGCGAGATACGCACGGTCAGTCGATCGGCGAGGCGCATGTCGAAACGGCTGAAGCCCTTGTCAACAAGCCCCGAATCGCGGTCGATCCGCACGAAATTTCCAAGCGCGGCGCGCGCTTCCGCGTAATCGTCGGGCAGCGCCAGCGTCTCGCCCGATTTCAGTTTCAGGTCCCAGCGCCGCTCGCCGATCCACACCGCGCCTGCGACGTGCTTCGCCGCCGCCGGATAATCGTGGAGCAGCGCGATCAGGTTCGCCGCCTCGGTATTCGCACCTTTGCCGACCACGATCGGCAGCTTGGCGTAGCGCGTGATATTGTCGGAGGGCAGCACCGCGCCTTCGGTATCCACAAGCCGATGCTCGCCGCGATATTGCCAGATCGCGTAGGGCCTCCGCTCGGTGATGCTGATTGCGAGCGTATCGGGAAGGCGGCGGCCGACGCTCGCGTCCTTCACCCACGGCAGCATCAGCAGCCGTTCGCGCACGTCGTCGAGATCAACGAGCAGCATCGAGTCCGAAGCGCCGTCGAGCGCCGCCGTGTAGACCGGCAGGCGGCTCATCGTCTTGAGGCCCGTCACCTCGACATTCTTCACCTCAAAGCCTGCATCGGCGACGCCCACGGCGGCGGCCATCCAGAGCTTGTCGGGAAGCTGGTAGAGCCAGGCCGCAAACAGCGCGATGCCGGCAGCGCCCAGAGACACCGCCGGCGCCATCAGCCGACCCGATTTTGGCCCCTTCGCCCGCACGCGCGGCGCGGGCGGTTTGGCCCTTTGCGGCGGCGGGCGCTTGCCCCGTTTGAGCGTGATCTTCTCGCTCACGCCGCGTCTTCCAGAATGCGCGCGACGAGCGTGTCGTAATCGATGCCGCGATATTTGGCCTGCTCGGGGACGAGGCTGAGCGGCGTCATGCCGGGCTGGGTGTTCACTTCCAAGAGGTAGAGGCCGGCGAGCCCACGGCTTTCATCGTAACGGAAATCGGAGCGGCTGACGCCCTTGCAGCCCAGCACGCGGTGCGCCTTCACCGCCATCGCCATCGCCTCGGCGGCGACGTCTTCCGGGATGTTCGCCGGGCATTGGTGCACGGTGAGGCCGTCCGTGTATTTGGCGTCGTAATCGTAGAAGCCGCGCGTCGGGATCAGTTCGGTCACGGCAAGCGGCTCGTCGCCCATCACCGCGACGGTCAGTTCGCGGCCCGGAATGAACGGCTCGGCGAGCAGCTTTTCGAACTGAGCCCACGGCCCCGGCGCGTCCGCGGCGATCGGCTGGCCGTAGTTGCTGTCGTCGGTGACGATGGCGACACCCACGGAGGACCCTTCGTTGACCGGCTTCAGCACATAGGGGCGCGGCAGCGGATCGCGGTCGTGCACGCTGGCGGAGTCGACGACAATACCTTCAGGCATACGGATGCCGGCGGGCACGAGGATACGCTTCGTCAGCTCCTTGTCGATCGCGATGACCGACGTCGCCAGACCCGAATGCGTATATTTCACCCCCAACACGTCGAGCATTCCTTGAACCGTGCCGTCTTCCCCGGGCGTTCCATGCAGTGCATTGAACACGACGTCAGGCTTGATTTCGCTCAGCTTTGCGGCAACGTCGCGTCCCATGTCAACAGCGTAAACATCGTGACCCAAACGCTTCAGCGCGTCGGCGATTCCCTTGCCGCTGGTCAGAGAGACCTCGCGCTCGTTCGACCAGCCGCCCATCAGCACCGCAACCTTCATTTCGCCACTCCCACGCGCTGGATTTCCCATTCGAGTTCAACGCCCTGCGTTTCCTTGACACGGCGGCGCACATCCTCGCCGAGCGCTTCTATATCGTCGCTGGTGGCGCTCCCGGTGTTGATCAGGAAATTGCAGTGCTTCTCGCTGACCTGCGCGCCGCCGCGCATCAGCCCCCGGCAACCCGCTGCATCGACGAGCCGCCACGCCTTGTCACCTTCCGGGTTCTTGAAGGTCGAGCCGCCAGTCTTTGTACGCAGCGGCTGCGAGGCCTCACGCGCCTCCGCGATGCGGTCCATCTCGGCGCTGATCGCGGCGGGGTCTTCGGGCGCGCCGCGAAACGTGGCGGCGGTCACCACCGCGCCTTCGGGGAGCGCGCTGTGCCGATAGGTATAGCCGAGATCGTCGCGGCTCAGGGTTTTCCGCTCGCCCGAACGCAGCACCACCTCGCAGTCCACGAGGATATCCGCCGTCTCACGCCCATAGGCGCCGCCGTTCATGCGCACGAATCCGCCGACCGTGCCGGGAATCGAACGCAGAAATTCCAGTCCGCCGATCCCTGCATCGCGCGCGGTCGAAGAGACAAGGATGCCCGACGCACCGCCGCCGCAGCGCAGTGTCACCTCATCGAGCCGCTCGACCGCCGCAAACGCCTTGCCGAGCCGCACGACGACGCCCGGCACGCCGCCGTCGCGCACGATGAGGTTGGAGCCGAGCCCGAGCGCCATCACCGGCACGCCCGGCTCAAGCGCTGCGAGGAACCCGGCGAGATCATCCGCATCCTTCGGCTCGAACAGCCATTCGGCGCTGCCGCCGGACTTGAACCACACGAGCGGTGCCAGCGGCGCGTCCGGAGTCAGCCGCCCCGCGGCGGCAGGGATCGTGCGAACGGCCGCGGCCGCCGTCACGCTGCTCCCCGTTCGCGGCGGATCGCATCCGCAAGGCCCGCCGCCCACTTGGTGATGTCGCCCGCGCCGAGGCAGACGACCATGTCGCCCTCGCGGATCGTGGCCGCGAGCTTCGCTGCCAGATCCTCAGCACCCTCTACCGTGTAAGCATCGCGGTGGCGGGAGCGCTTCAGACCGGCAAGCAGATGCGCCGCGTCCACGCCGTCGATCGGCGCCTCACCCGCCGCATAGACGGGCGCGACATAGACCGTGTCGGCATCGTTGAACGCCGTCTGGAACTCAGCCATCAGGTCGCGCAGGCGCGTAAACCGGTGCGGCTGCACCACCGCGATCACGCGGCCCTTCACGCCCTCGCGCGCGGCGGCGAGCACCGCCTTGATCTCGACCGGGTGATGTCCGTAGTCGTCGATGATCGCCGCGCCGTCCACCTCGCCGACCTTGGTGAAACGCCGCTTCACGCCGCCGAACTTCGCGAAACCGCTGCGAATGTCCTCGCCGGAAATCTGCAGCTCAAGCGCCACGGCCACCGCCGAGAGCGCATTCTGCACATTGTGCCGCCCCGGCATCGGCAATTCGAGCCCATCGATGCGGCGCTGGTTGCCGTCGCGGTCGGTGATCAGCACGTCGAAGCGGTTGCCGCCCGGCACCGGCGTCACGTTCTCGCCGCGCACGTCCGCCTGCGCCGAGAAACCGTAGGAGACGACGCGCCGGTCGCGCACGCGCGGCAGGATCGCCTGCACCTCCGGATGGTCGATGCACAGGATCGCCGCGCCGTAGAACGGCACGTGCTCAACGAAATCGACGAACGCCTGCTTGATCTGGTCGAAGCTGCCGTAGTGGTCGAGGTGCTCGGGGTCGATGTTGGTGACGATTGCGAACGTTGGCGGCAGACGCAGGAAGCTGCCGTCGCTCTCGTCGGCCTCCACGACCATCCAGTCGCTGGTGCCGAGGCGCGCGTTCGATCCGTAGCTGTTGATGATGCCGCCGTTCACCACCGTTGGGTCGAGTCCGCCCGCATCGAGCAGCGCCGCGACCATCGAGGTCGTCGTCGTCTTCCCGTGCGTGCCCGCCACCGCCACGGTGGACTTGAGGCGCATCAGCTCCGCCAGCATTTCTGCGCGGCGTACCACGGGGATGCGTTTCTCGAGCGCGAGATCAACCTCGGGATTCCCCCGCCGGATCGCCGTCGACGTCACCACCACCGCGGAATCGCCAAGGTTTTCCGCCTTGTGGCCGATGTGGACGGTGATGCCCTTCTTGCGCAGCCCCTCGATCACATAGCCTTCGGCAATGTCGCTGCCCTGCACCTTGTAGCCGAGGTTGTGCATCAGCTCGGCGATGCCGGACATGCCGATGCCGCCGATGCCGACGAAGTGAATCGTTCCGATATCGCGGGCGATACCCGTCATGCGCTGGCTCCGATCTCTGGGGTTTCGAGAGCCAATGGCACACCGGCAAGCCGCAGGGCAAGGTCGGCGAGCGCCCGCGATGCGTTCGGCCGACCGACCGACAGGGCACGCCGTGCCGCATTGGCAAGCGCGCCCGGATCGAGCGCCATCGCCTCGATCTGCCGCGCGAGTTCCGCAGGCTTGAAACCCTTCTGCCGCATCATGCGCGCACCGCCCGCCGCCACGGCTTCCCGCGTGTTCGCAGCCTGATGATCGTCCGTCGCGATCGGCAGCGGCACGAGGATCGCCGGGCGTCCCGCCGCGCAAAGCTCGCTCACCGTCGAAGCGCCCGCGCGCGCGATTACGAGATGCGCCCACGCCATCGCAGACGGCATGTCGTCGATGAAGGTGGAAAGGTCGGCGGGGATTTCGAGCCGCCGGTATTCGGCGCGCACCTGCTCGATATCCTCGGCACGGCACTGCTGCATCACCTGCAGACGGTGCCGAAGACTCGCATCGAGCTGCCCGAGCCCCGGCGGTACCACCTCGCCGAAAATGCTCGCACCGAGGCTGCCGCCTGTGACGAGCACATGGAAGATGCCGTCCGTCTCCAGCGCCGGATACGCCTCTTTGCCGATCTCCACGATCGCATCGCGCACGGGGTTGCCGACGAGCGCGACCTTGTCGGCAAGCTCCGGCTTCACGCGTTCGGTATCGGGAAACGAGGTCGCGATCACGTCCGCCTTGCCCGCGACGAGCCGGTTCACACGGCCGAGCACGGCGTTCTGCTCGTGGATGATCGTCGGCACGCCCGCCTTCTGCGCAGCAAGCATCGCAGGGAGCACGGGATAGCCGCCGAAGCCGATCACCGCGGCGGGCGCATCCTCCGCGATCAGCCGCGACACGGCCTTGCGCCCGGCGCGGATCTTCAGCCACGCTCCCAGCCATTTCAGCGGATTCTTGCCGAGTGTCGACGCTTCGATCACATGGCGCGGCCCTTTGGTGAGGATGCCCTGCAGCCGCGCGCCGCGCTCGTCGGTGATCAGCGAGACGGTATGGCCGCGCGCGATCAATTCCTCGGCAAGCGCGTGCGCGGGCATCATGTGCCCGCCGGTGCCGCCCGCCGCGACGTAGAAGTGCCGCCCGCTCATGCCGTGCGCCCCCGCGGCACATAGGGCGAGGACTTGAGGAAGCGGTTGCGCCGCGTCAGCGCAAGCAGCAGCCCCATGCCCATCGAAAGCGCAAGGAACGACGATCCGCCGTGGCTGATGAACGGCAGCGTCATGCCCTTCGAAGGCAGGAGGTTCAGGTTCACGCCGATGTTGATCATCGCCTGCCCGCCGATCTGCGTAATGAGCCCCGCCGCGCCGAGGAATACAAACGGGTCTTCTTCTTCCAGAAGCTGGAGCAGCACGCGCACGATCATGGCGAGGAACAATATGGCGATGGCGGCGCAGGCGATGGCGCCGAATTCCTCGCCGATCACCGAGAAGATATAGTCGGTGTGCGGCTCGGGCAGCGAGAACTTGTTCTGCCCCTCGCCCGGCCCCGCGCCGAACAGCCCGCCCGCGCGAAAACCGTCGAGCGCCTTGTCGATCTGGTAGGTATCGCCGTCGCCGGTGAGGAAGCGGTCGATGCGGCTCGTCACGTGCGGCACGAACAGGTAGGCGACGACGAGCGCCGCAACACCCGCCGCGATCACGATGCCGAGAATCGCGAAGCTCATCCCGGCGAGCACGGCCTGCACGAGCCATACGACCACGAACAGCGCCGACTGGCCGATATCAGGCTGCATCACCAGCATCGCGACGACCAGCACGAGCAGCCCGCACGACACGCTGAGCGCGGGCACGTCGCCGTCATCGAAGCGCGAGGCGAGCAGCCAGGCGCTCGTCACCGCGAACAGCGGTTTCAGGAATTCGGAGGGCTGGAGCTGGAAGCCGCCGAGCGCGAGCCAGCGCACCGCGCCGTTCGCTTCCACGCCGAAGAACGGCACCGCGGCGAGGCCGACGATAAATACCAAAGTGCCGATCAGCGACAACCGCTTCGCCCACGGGACCGTCAGCATCGAAACGCCGAGCATCAACGGCACGCCGAGCAGAATCCAGAAGAGCTGCCGCTTGAAATAATACATGTCGTCGAGTTTGACGCTGCCGCCCGAGTAGCGATGCGCCGCCGCGGGAGACGCCGCCGCGACAGCGATGAGCCCGATACCGATCAGCACGAGCACGAGCGCCAGCAGCGGCCGGTCGATGGTCCAGAACCAGCGGCCGAGAAGCGTCTTGTCCGCGCGTCCGACAGCGGTGCTCATGCCTTGCCAAGCTCCTGCACCGCACCCTTGAAGACGTCGCCGCGCTGCTCGAAATCGCGGAACTGGTCGTAGGACGCGCAGGCGGGAGACAGGAGCACGACCTCGCCCGACTTCGCGGCGGCCGCCGCGAGCTGCGTGGCGCGCTCCACCGTACCCGCCCGGATCACGGGAACATAGGCGCCGAGCAGATGCGCATAGACCGTTTCGGCATCGCCGATCACATAGGCGGCGCGGACGTGATCAAGATATGGCAGGCACGCATCGAGTTCGTCGGTCTTGCGCTTGCCGCCCACGATCCAGTGGATCGCAGGGTAAGCGGCGAGCCCAGGCGCGGTCGAGGTCGGGTTCGTCGCCTTGCTGTCGTTGACGTAGAGCACGCCATTGATCTCGGCGACGCGCTCCATGCGGTGCGGCAGACCCGGATAGGTTTCAAGACCAGCCTTGATCGCAGCGGGTTCGAGGCCAAGCGCCCGCGTTGTCGCGATGGCCGCGACCGCGTTCTGCGCATTGTGCGGTCCGGCGAGCGAGGGCCAGTCGACCTGATAGCCGAGCGGTTCGCCGTCGATATAAGCCGCGCCGTTCACCAGCGAAATGCCTTCGGCAAGAACGGCATCGAGAGATACCGGAACGCCGCCCCGCTCCTTCGCGATGGCGGCCGTATAATCATCGTCCGACATGAAGATGGCGGTGGCGCCCTCATCCTGCATGTCGAACAGGCGCTCTTTCGATGCGGCGTAGCCTGCCATGCCCTCGTAACGGTCGAGGTGATCGGGCGTGATGTTGGTGAGGATCGCCACGTCGCTGGCGAGGCTCTGCGTCAGGTCGATCTGGAACGACGAGAGTTCCAGTACGTAAACACCACCTTCCGGCAAGGCATCCTGCGACAGGATCGGCAGGCCGATATTGCCGCCCATCGCCGCAGGAACACCCGCGTGCGCGAGGATGTGATGGATGAGCGCGGTCGTCGTCGATTTGCCGTTGGTGCCGGTGATGCCGACGACCTTGTGCGGCGGCAGCTCGGCGCGCGCATGGGCGAAGAGTTCGATGTCGCCCAGCACCGCCACGCCTGCCGCCGCCGCGCGCGCGGCCAACGGATGCGTGTTGAGCGGCACACCCGGCGACACGATGATGCCGTCGAAGGCGGAAAGGTCCGTCGTATTGAGATCGGCCACGTGGACCTGAACGTCCTCGATGGCGGCACGCTTCTTCGCGTCGTCGTCCCAAACCGTCACCGTCGCGCCAGCCGCCCGCAAGGCCGCGACGACGCTGAGCCCGGTGCGGGCGAGGCCGAAGACGGCATAGTGCCGGGTGGAAAAGGCGCGCGCGGTGATCATCTGAGTTTCAGGGTGGCGAGGCCGGCGAGCGCCAGCACGATGGAAACGATCCAGAAGCGGATGACAACGGTCGATTCGGGCCAGCCGAGCTGTTCGAAATGGTGGTGGATGGGGGCCATCTTGAAGACGCGTTTACCGGTGAGCTTGAAGCTCGCCACCTGCACGATCACCGAGACGGTTTCCAGCACGAAAAGCCCGCCGACGAGGATCAGCACGATTTCGTGATTCGTGACCACCGCGACCGAGCCCAGCGCCCCGCCGAGCGCGAGGCTGCCGGTGTCGCCCATGAACACGGCGGCGGGCGGCGCGTTGTACCAGAGGAAGGCGAGGCAGGCGCCGATCAGCGCGCCGAGGAACACGGTGAGATCGCCCGCGCCGTTCACGAAGACGATGCCGAGATAATCGGAAAACCGGATGTTGCCGACGAGATAGGCGATGAGCGCGAAGGTGAGCGCCGCGATGATCACCGGCATCGTCGCCAGTCCATCGAGGCCGTCCGTCAGGTTCACGGCATTGCCGAATCCGGTGACGATGAAGGCCGCGAACAGGATATAGAACGGCCCGAGGTTGAGGCCGAAGTTCGTGAACGGGAAGAACAGGCGCGTGTCGGTCACATCGGTGATCGCCCAGCAGGCGATGCCCGCGATCAGGAATTCCAGCAGCAGCCGCGTGCGCCCGGAAACGCCCTTGTGGCTGCCCTTGGAAACCTTCGAATAATCGTCCGAAAAGCCGATCGCGCCGAAGCCCAGCGTGACGAACAGGCACGCCCATACGAAGGGGTTTTCAAGGTTCATCCACAGCAATGTCGAGATGGTGAGCGAGATGAGGATCATCAGCCCGCCCATCGTCGGCGTGCCGCGCTTGGTGAGCAGGTGGCTGGCCGGCCCGTCCTCGCGGATCGGCTGGCCCTTGCCCTGCTTCAGGCGCAGCCAGTCGATCATGCGCGGCCCGATGATGAGGCCGATCGCGAGCGCGGTGATCACCGCCGCGCCGGACCGGAACGTGATGTAGCGAAACAGGTTCAGGATGCCGGGGAAGTCGAGCGCTTCTGCGAGAATATACAGCATGTCAGTTGATCCCCCGCAGCGCGCCGGCAACCCGCCCGAGCCCGACACTGTTCGATGCCTTGAGCAGGATGGCGTCGCCGGCTGCGATGATGTCCGAAAGCGCCGCGCGGGCACCGGCGGCGTCGCTTACGCGAACCACCGCGATTCCGCGAGGGAGAGCGCCCTCCAGCGGAAGCGTTTCATCGCCGACCAGCACCGCCACGTCGACTTTCGCCGCGCTCACATGCGGCGCGAGATCCGCGTGCAGCCGCTCGCTCGCCTCGCCGAGTTCACGCATCGGTCCCAGCACGGCGATGCGCCGCGCCGCCTTTGCAGCGCCAAGCACCGCGAGCGAGGCCGCCATCGATGCAGGATTGGCGTTGTAGCTCTCGTCGATCAGCAGCGCCTCGCCGTCCTTCGCGGCGATCCGGTACTGCGCGCCGCGCCCTTCAAGGCCCTGCATCTGCGAGAGGCCGAGTGCGGCAGCCGCGAGATCAACGCCCGCCGCGTGCGCCGCAGCGAGCACGGCGAGGCTGTTCGCGATCCAGTGCGCGCCTGGCAGCGGAATGCGGTACGCGACGCGGTTTCCATCGACATCCGCGATCACGGTCGATCCGCCCGCATCGCTCGCCGACTGGACCGCGCGGACATCCGCGCCCTCACCGCTGCCGAAGCTCAGGACACGCGCCGCGTGCCGTTCCGCCTTGGCGCGGAGGCGGGCGTAATGGGGGCTGTCGAACGGCAGAACGGCAACCCCACCCGGCTCAAGCCCTTCGAAGATCTCGCCCTTGGCGTCCGCGATCGCCTCCTCGCTTTCGAAAAAGGCGAGGTGCGCGGACGTCACCCATGTCACCACCGCGACGTGCGGCCGCACGAGCCGCGTGAGCGCGGCGAGTTCGCCGGTGTGGTTCATGCCCATTTCGAACACCGCGAGCCGCGTGTCCCGCGGCATCCGGGCGAGGCTCAGCGGAACGCCGGTGTGATTGTTGTAGCTCTTCACCGACCAGTGCGTGTGTTCGGGCTCGATTTCCTGAAATGCATGGCGGATGGCTTCCTTCACGCTCGTCTTGCCGACGCTGCCGGTCACGCCGACAACGCAAGCGCCCACCCGTTCACGCCCCGCGCGCCCGAGCGCCTGCAGACCCTCGAAGCTGTCGGCGACACGCACGTGCGGATACGCGCAATCCTCGCTGACGATAAAGCCCGCCGCGCCTTTCTCATGCGCGCCTTCAACGAAATGATGCCCGTCGGTCGCCTCGCCCTTCATCGCGATGAACAGTTCGCCGCCGATGATTTCGCGCGAATCGAACGTCACGCCCTCGGCAATGAAGTCGCCGCTCGGGGTTCCGCCGGTGGCGCCCGCGATTTCGGCCGCCGTCCACAAGCTCATGCGGCGCACTCGCGCGCGACCGCCACATCATCGAACGGCAGGATGCGATCTCCCACGATCTGCCCCTGCTCATGCCCCTTGCCCGCGATGAGCACGATGTCCTCCGCGCCCGCCGCTGCGATCGCTGCCGCGATGGCGCTGCGCCGATCGCCGATCTCGGTCGCGCCGGGCGCGGCTGCCATGATCTCGGCACGGATCGTCGCCGGGTCTTCGGAGCGCGGATTGTCGTCGGTCACGTAAACGACATCGGCGAGTTCGGTCGCGACCTTGCCCATCTCGGGCCGTTTGCCCTTGTCGCGGTCGCCGCCCGCGCCGAACACGATATGCAGCCGATCCTTCGCGTGTGGTCTCAGCGCTTCGATCGCCGCGCGGATCGCGTCCGGCGTGTGCC
>ERZ761602.4705-NODE-4705-length-17061-cov-4.674938_pt1 | contig 17061 bp, 15 predicted proteins | sample MGYA00512165_ERZ761602 | MGnify/ENA primary metagenome ERZ761602 (study PRJEB28899, sample SAMN02445085) | bioreactor sludge metagenome | biome: EBPR sludge; isolation source: Thorneside wastewater treatment plant | place: Australia: Brisbane, Thorneside...
AGCCGCTCCTACCAGTCAGCGGGCGGCGACCTTCCCGGGCACCTTGATCGTCATGCTCACCCAGCCGTCCGCCTGCCAGGGTGAGAACTCGATGTCCATGTCCATGAGCTCGGCCTGCTTGCGCATCAGGGGGATGGTGTAGACCTCGTGGATCTCCTGCTCGGTCAGGTTGTGCTGGCCGAGCTGGCGGGTCACGTTGAGCACGTTGCCGTAGGGGGTCTTCCAGCGCATGGTCGTGCCCGTGCGCTCGTACTCCTGCACCAGCTGGTAGAAGCACGCGGTGCGTTCGGTCAGGGCGATGGTGGCCAGCTCCGGGCTGCCGCCGTCCCGGATCATCTTGCCGACCCGCAGGATCATGAAGCTCTGCGTCTTGACCTCATGGTCCACCAGCTCCTCGAGCAGGCCATTGTCCTTGGCGAACTGCAGGTTGGTGAGATGGGCCTTGATCAGCGCGTCGTTCATCTCATGCTGGTAGGGGGTGTCGTTGCTGATGGTCTTGATGGCCTTGCCCACGGCGTTGCCCAGCATGCGTTGCTGGGCGGGCGTGAAATTCAGGGTCTCGCCCGCGGCCGGCTTCGCGTCGCGGATGGCCTTGACCACGGCGTCGGTCAGGACCTGCTCCCGGCCCTCGAAGCCCGTGTGCTCGTAGAAGGCCTCGGGCGTGGGCGGAACCTTGGGCTTGCCACCGGCCCCGGCGTGGGCCCCGGCGAGGGCCGGCGCGGTGCCGGCCACCAGCAGGCCGGCGCTGCAAAGCAGGGTGGTGGTGAGGCGGAGGGCGGTCTGGCGCATTTGGGGTATCTCCAAGGTTGGCTGTGCAGGATCCTAGCGCCGGTCGGGAGGGGGCTGCGCAGGAATCTGGCCGGGGGACCAAGGCGCGGGCGACAATGGGACCATGTCCCGCATACCCACCCTTCGGACCCGCGACCTCGCCAAGGTGTACCACTCGGGTGAGGTCGAGGTCCACGCCCTCCGGGGTGTCACGCTCGACCTCTACCCCGCTGACCTCGTGGTGCTGCTCGGCCCCTCCGGCAGCGGCAAGTCGACGCTGCTCAACATCCTGGGGGGCCTCGACTCGGCCAGCGCCGGCGAGGCCTGGTACCAGGACCTCCAGCTCACCGGCCTCGATGACCAGGGCCTCACCCGGTATCGCCGCAACCACGTGGGCTTCGTCTTCCAGTTCTACAACCTGATACCGAGCCTCACCGCCCTGGAGAACGTGGCCCTGGTGACGGAGATCGCCGAAAGGCCGATGGCGCCGGAGGAGGCCCTGCGAATCGTGGGCCTCGGCGAGCGGTTGCACCACTTTCCCGCCCAGCTCTCCGGCGGCGAGCAGCAGCGGGTGGCCATTGCCCGGGCCATCGCCAAGCGGCCCGGCATCCTGCTCTGCGACGAGCCCACCGGCGCGCTGGACAGCCGCACGGGCATCCTCGTGCTCGAGGCCATCGAGCGGATCCACGAGGAGCTGGGCACCACCACGGTGCTCATCACCCACAACGCGGTGATCGCGGACATGACCGACCGGGTGCTCGTGATGGGCGACGGACACATCATCGAGGAACGGCACAACACCAGCCGCAGGCGGGCCGCCGGGCTCTCCTGGTAGCCGACGCGTGACGCCCCTCAACAGGAAGCTGTACCGGGATCTCTGGCGCCTGCGGGGGCAGGTGCTCGCGATCGCGCTCGTCATGGCCTCGGGCATCGCCGTGCTTGCCATGTCCCTGACCTCGATGGAGGCCCTGACCGAGACGGCCACGGCCTACTACGAGCGCTACCGGTTCGGCGACGTGTTCGCGTCCGTGGAGCGTGCGCCCGAGTACCTGGCCGACCGGGTTCGCCAGCTGCCGGGCGTGCAGACCGTGGATACCCGGGTCGCCAAGAGCGCCGTGCTCGACATGCCGGGTTTCGACGAGCCCGTCATCGGGCAGCTGGTGTCGGTCCCCGAGCGCCACCCGCCGGGGCTGAACCAGCTCGCCCTGCGCAGTGGCCGGACCCCCCGCCTCGGTCATCCGGACGAGGCAGTGCTGGCGGAGCCCTTCGCCGAAGCCCACGGGCTGACCCTGGGCAGCCGGTTCCGGGCGGTGCTGAACGGCAACTGGCGCGAGCTGACCGTCGTGGGCATCGCCCTCTCGCCGGAGTTCGTCTACACCATCGGCCCTGGCGCGCTCATGCCCGACGACAAGCGCTTCGGCATCGTCTGGCTCGGCCAGGAGGCGATGCAGGCCGCGTTCGACCTGGACGGCGCCTTCAACACCCTGTCGCTCACCCTGCTCCGGGGCGTCGAGCCGGACGCCGTCATCCGGCGCCTGGACCAGATGCTGGCCCGCCATGGCGGCATCGGGGCCTACGCGCGGAAGGACCAGATGTCCAACTGGTTCCTGATGAACGAGATCCGCCAGCTGGAGAGCCTGGCGGCGATCCTGCCCACCATCTTCCTCGCCGTGGCGGCCTTCCTCACCAACATGGTGCTGGCGCGCCTGATCGCCATGGAGCGCAGCGAGATCGGGCTGCTCAAGGCCTTTGGGTACGCCAACCCCGCCATTGCCTGGCACTACGTGAAGTTCGTGGTCGGCGTCGCCCTGGTGGGCATCCTGCTGGGCTGGGTGGGCGGTTACTACTTCGGGCTACTGAACACGCGCCTGTACGCGGACTTCTACCGCTTTCCCTTCCTGCTCTTCGATCCGGGGCCCCGCTCGTTCCTCATTGCGGCCGTCGTCAGCCTGGTGGCGGCGCTCGCCGGGACCCTGGGTGCCGTTCGCGCCGGGGTCCGGATCGCCCCCGCCGAGGCCATGCGGCCTCCCTCTCCGCCGCTGTTCCGGCGCACGCGCTTCGCCCGGGGATGGCTGTTCCGCGCGCTCGACCAGCCGACCCGCATCCTGCTCCGCCAGATCGGGCGGTACCCCGTGCGCTCGGGCCTCACCTCCCTCGGCACCGCCATGGCCGTCGCCGTGCTGGTGAGTTCGCTCCAGTGGATCGACTCGATAGATCACCTGGTCGATGTGTACTTCCGCCAGGCCCAGGGCCAGGACATCACGGTCGGCTTCGCCAACACCCGGTCCAGCGACGTGGCGCGGGAGCTGTCACGGATGCAAGGCGTGCGCACGGTCGAACCCATGCGGGTCGTGCCGGCCAAGATGCGCTACGGTCACCGGGAGGAGAGGGAGTCGCTGCAGGGCCTGCCGGCCGTGCAGGAACTGAGCCACGTCTACGATGCCTCTGGCCGGCGGGTGGACCTGCCACCGGACGGCCTCGTGATCTCGACCCAGCTGGCCGAGATGCTGGAGGTGCGCCCGGGGCAGAGCATCACGGTGGAGGTGCTGGAGGGCCGGCGCCCCACCTTCGAGGTGCCGGTCGTCGCGACCTTCGAGACCTACATCGGCAGCCCTGCCTACATGGACATCCGGGCCCTCAACCGCCTCATGCACGAGCGGGAGGCCGTGAACAGTGTCCACCTCCGCCTCGACCAGGACGTCCAGGCGCGCTTCTACCGGGACCTGAAGCAGGTTCCCCAGGTCAGTGCCGTTACCCTGAAACAGGCGGCCGTGGACACCTTCTATGCCACGCTCGCACAGACCCTCTACATCTTCGTCGGCTTCTTCGTCGTCTTTGCCTGCACCCTGGCTTTCGGCGTGACCTACAACGCCGCGCGCATCGCGCTGTCGGAGCGAGGACGCGAGCTGGCGACGCTCCGGGTGCTGGGCTTTACCCGCCGGGAGATCTCCTACATCCTGCTCGGGGAGATCGGCGTCCTGACCTTCGTGGCACTTCCGGTGGGCTGCGTGCTGGGCTACGGCCTCGGCGCGCTGATGCTGACGGCCTTCAAGACCGAGCTGTACCGCATTCCCATGGCGATCCAGCTCGGGACGCTGGGCCTCGCCGTGCTGATCATCATGGCGGCGACCCTGTTTTCCGCCTTCCTGGTCCGCCGTAGGCTGGACAGCCTGGACCTCATCGCCGTGTTGAAGACCCGCGAATAACCTGCAAGAAATACCCCATGGCCGTATCCGCCCAAACCCGCCGACTGCTGTTCTGGATGCCCATCCTGGTGCTGGGGGGGCTGGCCCTCGCCTGGCTGTTCCGGCCCCAGCCGGTGCCGGTGGACCTCGCGACGATCACGAGCGGCCCGATCCAGGTGACCGTGAGCGACGAAGGCGAGACCCGGGTGAAGGACGTGTTCGTGGTCTCCGCCCCGCTGACCGGCCTCATGCGCCGGATCGAACTGAAGGCGGGCGACGCGGTGGTCGCCCAGAAGACGGTGGTGGCGCGCATCGCGCCGAGCGACCCGAACTTCCTCGACGTCCGCTCCGAGCGGGAGGCCCGGGCCGCGCTGCGCCGCGCGGAGGCCGAGCGCGAGTTCGCGCTGGCCGAGCTGAAGCGCTACCGCCAGCTCGCCGAACAGGGGGTGGTGTCCGCCAACGACCGGGACGCCGCCGAGCGCCGGGCGGAGACCGCGGCGGCCGCCCTCGAGGAGGCCCGGGCGCGACTCACGGCGCCCAGCGTGGCCCGGCGGCGCGCCGGACCCGACTGCGACTGCGTGGATGTCTATTCGCCGGTGAGCGGCAGCGTGCTCCGGGTCCTGCAGGAGAGCGAGGCCGTGGTGGCCTCCGGTGCGCCGCTCATCGAGATCGGCAACCCGGGGGACCTCGAGGTCGTGGTCGACCTGCTGTCCACCGACGCGGTGCGGGTAGAGCCGGGCCAGCGCGTGCTGATCGAGGCCTGGGGCGGCGGCGAGCCACTCAATGGCAAGGTGCGGCGCGTGGAACCCTTCGGGTTCACCAAGGTGTCCGCCCTCGGCATCGAGGAGCAGCGGGTGAACGTCATCATCGACTTCACCGATTCCGCGGACCGCTGGGCCCGGCTCGGCCACGGTTACCGGGTGGAGCCGAACATCGTGCTCGCCGAGGCCGCCGACGTGCTGAAGGTGCCCCAGGCTGCGCTCTTCCGGGAGCAGGGGCAGTGGGCGGTCTTCGTGAACGTGAACGGTCGGGCCGAGCTGCGCGTCGTGGAGACCGGCCTCGAGAACGGCCTCGAGGCCGAGGTCCGCCAGGGCCTCGCCGCGGGTGACCAGGTGGTGCTGCAGCCGGGTGGGCGCGTCGTGGCGGGAGTTGCCCTCAAGGCCCGCTGACGTCCGTTACTGCCACAGCGAGTGGACCGTGAGCTTGCCCGTGGCGTTCTCCAGGATCACGAGCAGGGGCTCCGGAACCGCGTCGGGCACGGCGGGTCGCGGGCCGACGAAGGCGGTGAGGCCACTGCCGGGCAGGATCTGCTGCAGCTGGAAGCGGTCGATGCCGGTGTCCATGCTCCAGAGCACCTGCCCCGCCGTATCGACGCGGGCCACCCGCAGGGTGCCGCGCCGGTCCGCCGGCTCCTCGTAGAGCATCAGGGCGCCCTCGGGATCCGCGAGACGCACGGGCTCCGCGTCTGGCCCGGGGCGGAGAAAGGCCGCGTTCGGGTATACGCTGTCCCCGACTGGCGCCACGGTCCGGATCCGCAGCAGCCCGTCGTCCCTGGGCGGTTCCAGTTCGCCCCGGTACAGCCGGCGCAGCTCCCACTTCTCGCTGGCGCCTTCCACGGCGCGGATGAAGCCGCCGGGCTCGAACTCGCCCGTGAGGTCGGCGTCGGCATGCAGCCCGAGCCACCGCCCGGGCGGGGAGTAGACCCCGGCGGCCAGGTACGCCGTCACCCGGGGCTCCAGTGGCGGGCGCCCCCTGGCCGTGGCGGTGGCGGGCGCCGCCACCCGCGTGACCGGGTCCAGCGTCCAGGCGGCGCTGCGGTCCGGGGTGCGGATCCGGAGCCGGCCCTCCACGAGGTCCATGCCGCGGGTGTCATCCAGGAGGCCAGGGGGCAGCGACGGGTTCGCGGCCCGCACGTCCGCGGCGGTGACGAGTGCGCGGCTCGCGAGGTCCACGCCCCGGAGGCCGTTCACGGCCACCCACAGCGTCCGGCCGTCGCTGCCGATGACGTGGGCCAGGCGGTACCCCCCATGTTCCAGGTCCCCGAGGATCGGCACGAGGAACGGCTCCGCGCCGTCCAGGGGCACGATGAACGCGCTGACCGTGTCCCGTTCGTCCTCCGGGTTGCCCTTGAGGGACGGCGTGTAGGGCTGGAGCGTCGAGATGAGCGTCGCCACGTGTTCGCCGGTGAGCACGCTCGGCGCGATCGGGGCGCCCTTGCCCGGCCTGGTCACCAGCACCTCCGACTTGAACCAGGCGAGGACGCCGGCCACCAGGGTGGCCACCAGGGCCCACCGGGCGAAGCGGCTGCGGACGACGCGGTAGCGGGTGACGAAGTCCGCGGCTTCCTGGCGCGGCGTCGGCGCCATCGGTGTGCCGGGGGAACGAATGGCGCCGCCCGGCTCCCGGAGCAGGATGTCGCCGGATTCCCGGTCGATGTCCGGGCGGGACGTGGGCGATCGTTGCCGGATGGCTTCGGCCGCGATGAAATCGAGCACCGCGTCCTGGTCGTCGGCGAGGGCCCGGGGCCAGGCGGCCGGGGCGCCCATGGCGATGATCACCACCACGTCCCCGCCACCGAACTCCCAGTAGCCCCGGAGCGAGCCCCGCGGGTCCTTGTACTGGACCTCGCCTGAGCGGCCACTCTCGAGGATGGTGACGGTGCGGATCACGGGAGTCGCCCTCAAGCGCCGTGGGAGCCACTGTACAGAACGACCATGCGCCGGTCGACGCGACCCCACCCCCGGGCCAGCCGGCGGGTGGGGTCGGATGCGGACGGACGGCTGTCAGTAGCGCAGCTGGCAGACGAGCCGGCGGAACATGCCCCGGCCCTTCTGCCCGGTGGCAGCCCCCAGCTGGAAACTGAGCGCGGACACCTGCCCCGGACCCAGCGCCGCCTGGCACTGCTTCAGGGCTTCGGCCGCGATCTTCTCCGTCGAGGTGTGCACGAAAGTATCCCCGGCCGGGACCGTGGCGGGATCGCTTTCCAGGACGACGATGGTCATCGAGCTGCGCATTCCCGCCCTCCGGAAGACCGGCCTGGCAACGAGTCTGCCAGCCCCGGGGATCGGGCACCACCAGTGGCATTCAGGGGCGGGGCCTTCACCCCCGGTCTTCTCGGCAGCTTCTCCTGCGCGGCTACGGACGGCTGGGCGCCCACCGGCGCGACCGCGCGATGATGGCGGCAAGGCCGGTGGCCAGCAGCCACGCCGTCGCGGGGAGGGGCACCGCGGCTGCGGACTCGATGCCGATGAACTCGAGTTTCACGCCGGAAGCCGGATCGAGTGGGTCCCGCACGAAGGCGAAGGCCTTGCGACCGAGCCCGGCGTCGCTGCTACTGTCGAATGCCCATGCCTCCAGCGTGAGGCGCACGAGGAATTCCTCATCGATGTCGATGCCATCCAGAGACACCGAGGCCAGCCCGACGTTCTGCGTGCCAGGTAACGGATTCTCCGATTGCGGCGTGGTGATCGACGCCCCGTAGGGGCCATCCACCACGTCGAGCACGAAGGTCCCCGGCACCTCACCGAACGCCTCGAAGCCACCCAGGCCATCGGTCTGGACCCGTGCGCCGAAGGTCTCCTCACGGAGCAGGATGTCACCCGCGTCGAAGTCCGACTTGTAGAGCTTGACGCTCGACGTCCAGCCGGCATCGAGGCAGAAGAACTCCCCGGGCCGGCAGATCGGCCCGAACTCCGGGTCATAGCCGACTGTGACGGTGAAGCCCGAGAAGACGTAACGGAAGGACGCCACTTCCTCGGTTCTGCGGAGCTTGAGGAGGATTTCCGTCTGCGCGATGCCGCCGCGACCGAGGACTGGCTCGATGAGCCGGCGATTCTGGTTGGGGGCCTCCACGAGGTTGCCGAAGGTAATGCCATCGTCGGTAAAGAACGCCCGTCCGTAGCCGCCCGACCCAAAATCGGCGGTGGCCGTGGCCACGCCGTCTTCGACGTCCTGAAGTTGCCGGATATCAACGATCTCCCGGAACATGCTGTTCTTGCTCTGGGCATTCGGCAGCAGTTCCCACACGGTCGCCGTGGCCGAGATGACCTCGGCCGACGCGGCGGGCGAAAGTACCAGGGCCAGAAACGCGGCCACCAGGCCGCCAACGGAACGCTGCTGAAGGGTCATATTTGAAGCCACCATCCTGTCGCGCGCTGGAACACGGCTTGTGCCTTCAGCTTAGGCGGCGGGCGTGCGGTTCGCCTGCCCGGACGGCCGGATTTCCTGCTTGCGCGGCCGGAGTCGCCCGGCGAGTATTCCGGCTGGTAAAACAAAGGAATGGCCGGGCGCGCCGTGAAGCCGGGCGTCGGGCAGCCCCTGTGCCCAGAGTGACCACCACCGACGATCATGACGACGCCCTGACGTACCTGCGGCGCGGCCTGAGGCTGCACGCGCGGCTGGACTACGTCGGTGGCGTGTGCGGCCCCTGGGCAATCGATCACAATTCCCCCAGCGCGGTCTGGTTTCACCTGGTCACGCACGGGGCCGGCTACGTGCATTCGCCGACCTGGCCACAGCCGCTGCGGCTGGCGGAGGGCGACCTGGTCCTCTTCCTTCCCCACGCGCCCAGGCATTACCTGGCGCACAGCGCGGCGGAGCCGCAGTTCGGTGCCCCCGGGGCAGCCAAGGTGCCGCTCAAGGACAGCCCCACGGGCCTGGTCTGCGGCCTCATCGAGCTGGTAACGCCCATTTCACCCCTGTGGCTCGCGCTGCCTGGCGAGATCGTCATCCGCCGCCAGGAGAGTGGCGGTGCATTGGCGCAGCTCATGGAGTTGATCGTCACCGAGGCGCGCGCGCCGGGTTTTGCCAGCGAGTCGCTCATCGAGCGCGTATTCGACGCCTGCTTCGTGCTGGTCCTGCGTCACTGCATCGAGTCCGGTCTGGTCCGGGCGGGCGCCCTCGCGGCCTTCCAGGACCGGCGTGTTGCCCGCGCGCTGGGCCTGATGCACGCCGAGCCGGCACGGGCATGGACCGTCAACGAACTCGCGGCCAAGGTTGCAGTCTCCCGCACCGTCCTCAACGAGCGGTTCGCCGCCGTGGTGGGCAGTTCCCCCATGAAGTACCTCACGGCCCTGCGGATGCACCTGGCCGCCGGCTGGCTCCTGGAAGCCGGCGCCAGCGTGGCGGCGGTCGCCGAGCGCTGCGGCTATGACTCCGCGTCGGCATTCAGCCGCAGTTTCAGCCATCACCACGGGGTCACGCCCGGGGCCTGGCGGCGGCGCCGGGGCGTCGCGACCTGAATCGCTGGCCGCTTGCGGATGCCGGTGCCGCCGGGCCTCGGCGGGAATCGCGGCTGAAGCCGCTCCTACGGGGTCAGGACACCGGCTCCAGCGCCGCGGCCAGCGCGTCGTCCACCGTCTCCAGCCAGACGAAGGCCAGCTCCTTCCGCGCGCTCTCCGGGATCTCCTCGAGATCCTTCCGGTTGCGCCCCGGGAGCAGGACCGTGTGGATGCCAGCGCGGAGTGCCGCGAGGGCCTTTTCCTTGATGCCGCCCACGGGCAGCACGAGGCCCCGCAGGCTGATTTCGCCGGTCATGGCCACGTCGCTCCTCACCTTTCGGTTCGAGAGCAGGGAGCTGATGGCCATGAAGAGGGCGACGCCCGCGCTCGGGCCGTCCTTCGGGATGGCGCCTGCGGGCAGGTGCACGTGCAGGTCCCGGGTCGAGAAGTCGAAGTCCTTGAGGCCGAGCGCTTCCGCCCGGGTCTTCACCAGGCTGAAGGCCGCCTGGGCGCTCTCCTTCATCACGTCGCCGAGCTGGCCCGTCAGGATCAGCTGGCCCTTGCCGGGCATGGCGGTCGCCTCGATGAAGAGGATGTCGCCGCCCACGGGCGTCCAGGCGAGGCCCGTGGCCACGCCGGCGGTGCTCGTGCGCAGCGCCACCTCCGACTCGTAGCGCCGCGCGCCCAGGATGTCCTGCACGGCCTGGCCGTCGATGTCGACGTGCTCCACCGTGCCTTCCGAGATCCGCACGGCCGCGTTGCGCAGCACCGAGCCGATCTGGCGCTCCAGGTTGCGGACGCCCGCTTCCCGGGTGTAGTTGGCGACGATCTCCTCGAGGGCGCTGTCGCTGACGGTCACCTGGCCGTCCTTCAGCCCGTTCGCCTTCAGCTGGCGGGCAATGAGGTAGCGGCGGCCGATCTGGAGCTTCTCCTCCTGGGTGTAGCCCGGCAGCTCGATGATCTCCATGCGGTCCCGGAGGGGGCCGGGGATCGTGTCCAGCCGGTTGGCCGTCGCCACGAAGAACACCTTGGACAGGTCGAAAGGCACGCCCAGGTAGTTGTCCCGGAAGGTGCCGTTCTGCTCGGGATCGAGTACCTCGAGCAGCGCCGAGGACGGGTCGCCGTGGAAGCCGCCGCCGCCGAGCTTGTCCATCTCGTCGAGCATGAACACCGGGTTGCGGGTGCCCGCCTTGCGCAGCTGCTGCACGACCGTGCCCGGCAGCGAGCCGATGTAGGTGCGCCGGTGGCCGCGGATCTCGGCCTCGTCGTGCACACCGCCGAGCGATCCGCGAACGAACTTGAGGCCGAGCGCCTTCGCGATGCTCTGCCCGAGCGAGGTCTTGCCCACGCCGGGCGGGCCCACGAAGCACAGGATCGGCGAGCGGCCTTCCGGGTTCAGCTTGCGCACGGCCAGGTACTCGAGGATCCGCTGCTTCACCTTGGTGAGGCCGAAGTGGTCCGCCTCCAGCACCTCGCGGGCCCGGGCGATGTCGATGTTCTCCTCATCGAGCTTCGCCCAGGGGAGGGCAGCCAGCCAGTCCAGGTAAGTGCGCACCATGGAGTGCTCGCCGGAGGCCTCCGGCATCTGCTCGAGGCGCTTCAGCTCCTTGCGGGCCTCCTTCAGGGCCTCCTCCGGCATGCCGGCTTTCTCGATCGCCGCGCGCAGCTCGTCGAGCTCCGCGCCGTCCTCCGCCTCGCCCAGCTCCTTCTGGATCGTCTTCATCTGCTCGCGCAGGTAGAACTCCCGCTGCCGGTCCTCGAGCTTCTCCTTGGTCTGCTCGTCTACCTGCCGCGAGAGCTTCATCACCTCGACCTGGTGGGTGAGGAGGTCCAGCACACGGTCGAGACGACGCTGGACGTCGAAGGTCTCCAGCACCTCCTGCTTCTGCTTCGGCTTGATGTCCAGGAAGCCGGCGACCAGATCGGCCAGCTGGCCCGGGTTCTCGATCTGCTGGATGACGCCCGCGAGTTCGGGCATGCCCTGGGGGAGCAGGGCGATGGCCTCGATCGCGCGCTCCTTGAGGATGCGGGCCCGGGCCTCGAGCGCCGCGGTGTCGGGTGCCGGCTCGTAAACGAGGTCGAAGCGGGCCGCCATGAAGGGCAGGCCGGGGAGGTGATCAAGGACCCGGAAGCGCTGTTCGCCCTGGCAGACCACGTGCTGGGTGCCGTCCCGGGCCGTGAAGTAGCGGACGACGCGGGCGATGGTGCCCACCGGGTGCAGGTCCCGGTCGGCGGGCTCGTCCACGGACGGATCCCGCTGCATCACGAGGCCGATGCGCCGACCGCTGCGGGCGGCTTCCTCGGCGGCGGCCAGCGAGATGCGCCGGCCGATGGTCAGCGGGATCACCGCACCGGGGAACACCACCGTGTTGCGGACCGGCAGGATGATCAGCACGTCCTCGGGGACCTGCGGTGCGGCCGGCGTCGCCGGCAGGTTTTCCTGTTCGCTCATGTCGTATCCGTTCGCCCCTGGGGTGGACCAGATACGGTAATGAGGCCGGCGATCCGGAATTCAATCCGGCCGGATCGCCGGGATCCGGACCGCCGGGATCAGGCGCTGAGGCGGCGCAGCGTGCCGGTAATGGCGTTGCGCTCCATCTCCAGTTCCTCGACCCGGGCCTTCAGGCTCTGGACCTGGGCATGGGCGGCCGCCAGCTCGGTCTGCAGGCGGCCCTTCAGGCGGATCTCCGCCTTGAGGGTATTCTTGGCCTGGGCGTACTGGCGCAGGTACGCCGCCACCTGGTCCTCCAGCTGGCCGACGTGGGCCTGGACCCGGGCCAGTTCCTCGCTGGCGGCGGCCAGGCGCAGGCGGGCCGCCCGGCTCTCCCGCTCGGCCTCGTCGGCCTGGTCCCGCAGCTGGACGAGCGCCAGCTGCTGCCGGCCCTCCTGCTCCGGGTCCGGCAGGGGCCGGTTGCGGGTGCTCAGCCAGGCCACCAGGGCGCCGCCGAGCAGGCCCGCGGCGCTGGCCGCGGCCATGACGATCATGAGTTCGTTTGACATAAGCCCAAGCCGTGGGAGGCTGACATAACGTAGGCCTGCCACCCGGGCCCGTCTGTGGGCTTGCTCGCAGATTCAGGAACTGCCCGCGGGCCGCAGCAGCCCGGTGATCTCCTCGATGATCGGCCGGGTGTCGCCCACGAACCACCAGTGGGCGTCTCCCTCCATGAGCCGGAAGCGGGCGCCGGGGATCCGCCGGGCCAGGTCCTCGCCGGCGCCGGCCCTGACCAGCCGGTCGTCCCGCCGGTGCAGGACCACCGTGGGCACCCGGATCCGGGGCAGCACTTCCCGGACGTCGATCTCGCTCATGGCCTTGAGGATGGCCCGCATTCCCGTCGGCGTCGCGGCGGCGCGCAGGTAGCGGGCCCAGGCCTCGCGCACCTCCGGGTCCTGGGCCTCGCTGGGCGCGAACAGCTCGATGGAGGCGGGCCCGCCCCACTCGCTGACGATGGAGTCCACCCAGCGCTCGTAGACCTCCCGGGGCGGCAGCCAGGGGTAGTCGTCGCTGCGGATGCCCTTGGCAAAGGTGCCGTAGAGCACGAGGCCCAGGGTCCGTTCCGGGTGGGTGGCCGCGAACAGCGCGCAGGCAGGGCCGCTCTCCGACACGCCCCAGAGCAGCGCGCGCTCCGAGCCGGCGGCGTCCAGCACCGCGAGCATGTCGGCCACCGTCTGTTCCAGGGCGGGTGGCTCGCTCACGCGGTCCGAGAGCCCGACGCCCCGCTTGTCGAAGGAGATCAGGCGGGCGTGCCGGGCCAGCTCCGTGTCCAGGCGCACGACGGGCCGAACCCGGTAGCGCATGTCCAGGTGGGAGACGAAGCCGGGCGCCGAGAGGATGTCCGGCGGGCCTTCGCCCAGGGTGCGCCAGGCGATATGCGCCCCGTCACTCACCGCAAAGCGCACCGGCGACAGTCCCTCGGGCTCGATGCGCAGCGGGTCGAAGGGCCGGGGCGCGTCGGGCGACAGCGTCGCAACGAAGCGATAGCCGTGCTTCGGCACCGTGCGGATCACGCCCTGGCGTCGCGCATCGTCGCCCACGGCGCGCCGCGCCTTCATCACGCTCCTGTCGAGCGAGGCCTCGGTCACCACCACCCCGGGCCAGAGCGCGTCCTGGACCTCGTCCTTGGTGACCACCCGGTCCTGGTGAGCGAGCAGCAGCGCCAGCAGGTCGAAGACCTTGGGCTCGAGCCGCACGCGTCGTCCGCCCCGGTGCAACTCGCGGGCCGCCAGGTCGATCTCGCAATCCAGGAAGCGGTGCTTCACTCGGCTCTCCGCCCGGCGGCTGGTCAGGAAACCGTCAGGCAAATGTCAGGCGGCGGTCAGGATTCCCTGCGGCGCCGGGGCCACAGTGTTCCCCGACACGGCATCACCCACAACCCCACCGGAGTACCAGGCATGAAGATCCCCGCAACCGCAATGCTGCTGGCCGCCGCCCTCGTTGCCCCCGGAGCCGGCGCCGAACCGCTGCCCCGGGCGGCCCACGAGCAGGCCGCCCGCTGCGTGGCCACCGTACGGGCGGCGGGACTCGCCACCGGGACCTACCGCATCCGGCACACGGTCACCGACATTCGCACCACCGGGATGCGGCGCGCCTTCGTCATCGAGTCCGTCGTCTATGGAGCGGATTCACCCGATGGACGGGCCTTCGTCTCCCGCTGCCTGGCGCAGCGTTGGGGGCAGGGCGCCGAACTCGCCTGGGTGCGACCAGCCCCGGTGTCCGGACCGGTCTACGTGGCGGGAGGCAGCAGCAGGTAGGGCTCGACCGTACCGCTCAGCTTCATCGTGAGCGGCTGGCCGCGCCGGTCGAGGGCCTTGCCCATGGCAACGCGGATCCAGCCCTCGCTGACGCAGTACTCCTCCACGTCGCGCCGGTCCTTGCCATTGAACCGGATACCGACGCCGCGCTCGAGCAGCGCCGCGTCATGGTGGGGACTCCGGGGATTGGTACTCAGTCGGTCGGGCAGGGTCTCGGTCACGGCGGGCTCCGGTCGGCAGGGTGGCGCGCTGAGTATACGGTGCCTGGCCATGACACAATTACGCATGGCCAATGTAACGACGATTCCGGAACTGATCGCCGCGGGGTCGGGAGCCGCCCCGGCCCTGGGGGCCCCCGGGCGCCCCGACCTGGGTTACGGGGAACTCCGCCAGCAGGTCGCGGCCACGGTCGCCGCCCTCAACCGGCTTGGCGTCGGGCGCGACGATCCCGTGGCCATCGTGCTGCCCAACGGCCCCGAAATGGCCTCTGCGTTCGTCTCGATTGCCTCGGGTGCCACCACCGCACCTCTCAATCCGGCCTACACCGCCGAGGAGTTCCGCTTCTACCTCCAGGATCTCGCGGCACGGCTGCTCGTGGTCGAGGCGGGCAGCAGCTCGCCCGCCGTCACGGTGGCCCGGGATCTCGGCATCCCGGTTGCCGAGCTGCTGGTGCCGGCGGGCGCTGCGGCGGGCCGCTTCGAGCTGCGTGGCACGGCCGGCACCGCGAGCCGGCCTGGCCCGGCCCGGGCGGAGGACGTGGCCCTGGTACTGCACACCTCCGGCACCACGTCCCGGCCGAAGATCGTGCCGCTCACGCACGCCAACGTCTGTGCCTCGGCGGCCCACATCGCCCGGAGCCTCGCCCTTACGCCCGCCGACCGGTGCCTGCAGGTCATGCCGCTCTTCCACATCCACGGGCTCATCGCCGCCGTGCTCTCCTCGCTCGGGGCGGGCGCGAGCATCTGGTGCTCGCCGGGGTTCAATGCCCTGCAGTTCTTCGCCTGGCTCCGGGACAGCCGGCCGACCTGGTACACGGCGGTGCCGACCATGCACCAGGCGATCCTTGCGCGGGCGGCGCGCAACACGGAGGCCATCAGCGAAGTGCCCTTGCGGTTCATACGGTCGTCCTCAGCCTCGCTGCCCCCGCAGGTGATGGCCGAGCTCGAGTCCACCTTCGGCTGCCCGCTCATCGAGGCCTATGGCATGACGGAGGCTGCGCACCAGATGACCAGCAATCCCCTGCCGCCCGCGCCCCGCTTCGCCGGCAGCGTCGGCATTGCCGCCGGCCCGGACGTGGCGATCATGGACGAGGAGGGGCGCTTGCTGCCCCCCGGGGATGTCGGCGAGGTCGTGATCCGCGGCCCCAACGTCACGCCCGGCTATCGCAACAACCCGGAGGCCAACGCCACCGCCTTTACCGCCGGCTGGTTCCGTACGGGCGACCAGGGCGTGCTCGACGGGCAGGGATACCTCCGGCTGACCGGGCGCCTCAAGGAGATCATCAACCGGGGCGGGGAGAAGATCTCGCCGCGGGAAGTCGACGAGGTGCTGCTCGATCACCCGGCGGTGGCGCAGGTGGTCACGTTCGCCGTGCCCCACGCCATGCTGGGCGAGGATGTGGCCGCCGCCGTCGTGCTGAAGCCGGGCACTGCAATCACCGAGCGCGAACTGCGGGCCTTTGCCGCCGGCCGGCTCGCGGACATGAAGGTCCCCCGCCGGATCCTGTTCCTCGACGAGATCCCCAAGGGCGCCACCGGCAAGCTTCAGCGCATAGGCCTCGCGGCGAAGCTGGGAATCACGTGAAGGTCTGCATCTACGGCGCCGGCGCGATCGGGGGCTACCTGGCCGCGCAGCTCGCGGCCACCGGGGCCGACCTGTCGCTCGTCGCGAGGGGGCCGCATCTCGCGGCGATGCGCGAGCGGGGCCTGACCCTGGTGAGCGCCTCTGGCACGCGTACGTTCCCCGTGCGCTGTACCGACGACCCCCGCAGCCTGGGACCCCAGGACTTCGTGATCCTGACGCTGAAGGCCCATGCCACCGCCGGGATCCTCGGCGACCTGGCGTCGCTGCTCGGTGCCGAGACCGCCGTGGTCACCGCCCAGAACGGCATCCTCTGGTGGTACTTCCATGCCTTCCCGGGACCCCTGGCCGGTCGCCACCTCGACGCCGCCGACCCGGGTGGCCGCATCTGGGCGGCCCTCGGGCCGGAGCGAGCCATCGGCTGCGTCGTGTATCCCTCCTGCGAGATCGTCGCGCCGGGTGTCGTGCGCCACATCGAGGGCACCCGTTTCATGCTCGGCGAGCCCGACGGCACGAAGTCGTCCCGCGTGACCGCGCTCGGTGAGCTGCTGACCGCCGCGGGGCTCAAGGCGCCCGTGCGCCGGAAGATCCGCGACGACATCTGGTTCAAGTTGCTGGGCAACGCCACCTTCAACCCCGTCAGCGTGCTCACCCGGGCGACGCTGGCGCAAATGGGTACCGACCCTGGCGTGCGTCCGGTGATCCGCCAGCTGATGACCGAGGCCGTGGCGGTGGCCACTGCCCTCGACGTCAGCTTCCCGATGGACGTGGAGAAGCGCATCGACGCGGCGGTGGATGTCGGTGCCCACCGCACCTCCATGCTCCAGGACTTCGACGAGGGACGGCCCCTGGAGCTGGACGCGCTGGTCGCGGCGGTAACCGAGATGGGCCGGCTGGTCGGCGTGCCTACCCCGGGCCTCGACCAGGTGCTGGCGCTGGTGCGGCTCGCAGCGGCCGCCCGCTCTCCGGCATAGGAGCGGCTCTAGCCGGGATCGCGCCTGACGGCGCTCCTACATTGCCCGTGCATAGCTCGCCCGCGCGGCGGCAACGGCGCCGGACCGGCCGAGCAGCGCTTCGAGGGCGCCCAGGCAGAAGAGCACGTTGGTCTGGTTCGCCGCGTGGCCCATGAGGCCGATGCGCCACACCTTGCCGGCCAGCGGGCCGAGCCCGGCCCCGATCTCGAGCCCGTACTCAGTCAGCAGCTGGCGGCGTACCACTGCGTCGTCGACGCCCGCTGGAATCCGCACGCAGTTGAGCTGGGGCAGGCGGTGGGTCTCTTCCACGACGAAGTCGATGCCGAGGGCCCCGAGCCCGGCCGCGAGGGCCGCGTGGTGCCGGGC
>ERZ761602.4706-NODE-4706-length-17058-cov-8.199377_pt1 | contig 17058 bp, 17 predicted proteins | sample MGYA00512165_ERZ761602 | MGnify/ENA primary metagenome ERZ761602 (study PRJEB28899, sample SAMN02445085) | bioreactor sludge metagenome | biome: EBPR sludge; isolation source: Thorneside wastewater treatment plant | place: Australia: Brisbane, Thorneside...
GCGAGCAGATCGAACAGGTCATTCAGGTCGAGGTTCGAAATGCGCTTCAGGCCGTTCGCACCGCCGAGGCCAGGCTTCGCTCGGCCGCGATCGCCCGCGAAAACTCGGTCCGGCAGTACGAATCGGAACAGAGAAAGCTCGACGCCGGCCAGTCGGATATCTACAACGTGCTTGAACGCCAAACGGCTCTGACGAACGCCCGAAGCGCCGAGCTTCGTGCCCAGACCGAACTCAACAAAGCCCTCGCCGACCTCCAGCGTGCGACCGGCAACGCGCTCAAGGATAACGACGTCGTGACGATGCTGAGAAAGTAGAAATGCGGGCAGTTTACATCAACGAATTCGGCGGGCCGGAGAGCCTTGAGGTCCGCGAGATTCCCGAACCTTCGGTTGCTCCGGGAAAGATCAAGGTCCGTGTTTCGCATGCCGGAGTCAACCGAGCAGATATTCTTCAGCGTCGCGGGCTTTATCCCGGGCCTGAGGGCTACGATCCGCATCGGCCGGGGCTTGAGTTTGCCGGCGTCGTCGTGGAATGCGGCGAGGGCGTGTCGCGTTTCAATACCGGCGATCGTATTTTCGGCATAACCTCCGGCGAGGCACAGGCCGAGTTCGTCGTCGTTGATCAGCGGCTTGTCGCTGCCATTCCCGAAGTCATCTCGCTCGAAGCCTCGGCGGCGGTTACCGAAGCATATGTCACCGCCCACGATGCGCTTGTAACGCAGGCAGATTTAAGAAAGGGCGAGAGCGTTCTGATCCACGCGGCGGCATCGGGGGTCGGGATCGCGGCCTGCCAGATCGCGAAAGCTCGCGGGGCAAAGGTCATCGCAACCTCGCGAACCGCGGAAAAGCTGGATGAGCTCAGTGCCTTCTACGACCACGCGATCATCCCGGAATCTGGTCCCGTTTTTACCGAACGCGTGATGGAATTGACCGAAGGCAGAGGGGTTGATGTCGTGCTCGACCTCGTCGGTGGTGCATATTTTCCCGAGAATCTGAAAAGCCTTGCTTCGAAAGGGCGGATGATCCTAGTCGGGCTGACCGCAGGCCGCAAAGCGGAGTTTGATCTGGGAATGGCCCTGGCCAAGCGGTTGACGATCAAAGGAACGGTTCTCCGTTCGCGAAGCGTTGAGGAGAAGGGCGATGCGATGGCGGCTTTCGCCCGCGACGTGGTTCCTCGACTCGGCCGCGAGTACGCGCCGATCATCGACGCGGTCTTTCCTGTCGAGTCGGTTCGCGAGGCTCACGAACGAGTCGAATCGAACAAAAATATCGGTAAGGTTATACTAAGCTTTTGACACGGCTTCCGACGTCGTCTGTCACGACACAAAGTCCGGCGACGCCTTCGCTGTCGAGGCGATCGAGCAGTTCTGCCGCCGCGGCGTAGGTTAGGGCCGAGCCCTCAAGCCGGTCAAATGAGATGACCGACCAAATGGGCGACAGAAGCTCTGACTCTGGCGTGTGGCCATTATTTACGGGTTCCGGTGCGTTCATCGGATATAAGGCAAATTTAGCACACGTTTTCCACATGTGGAAAACTTTTCGACGAGACTTGGATGGCTTTTTCGCGGACGATCTTCGTCACTGGCTTCCCCGGCTTCATCGCCGGTCGCTTGGTCTCTGCCCTCGCTCGGCCCGATGTCCAGTTTTTCCTGCTCGTTCAACCTCAATTTATTGAGACAGCCGCCCAACTCGCCGAGCAGATCGCGTCCGATATGGCCGTGCCGGCGGAGAACTTTGCCTTGATCGAAGGCGATATCACGAAGTCGGATCTCGGAATGTCCGCTGACGACCTCGAAGCTGTGCGCCGAGAAACGACGGACCTCCATCACCTTGCCGCCATTTACGACCTAGCGGTCGAGCGCGAGCCGGCATTTGCCGTTAATGTCGATGGCACCCGAAACGTGAACGAGCTTTGTCGGACCCTGCCGAACCTGCGGCGGTACAACTATGTCTCGACCTGTTACGTCTCCGGCAAACGCGAAGGACGAATTCTCGAGACCGAGCTTGAGCACGATGCGGGCTTTCGCAATTTTTACGAGGAGACGAAGTATCTTGCTGAGATGGAGGTCGAGCGGCTCAAGGCCGAACTTCCGGTAACGATCTACCGGCCTTCGGTCGTTGTCGGCGATTCCGAAACGGGCGAGACGGTGAAGTACGACGGCATCTACTACCTGATCAAGTATTTGCTTCGGGCGCCGACCGTGCTGCGGCTGGTAAACGTCGGCAACAATGACGTAACGCTTAACCTGGTCCCGGTCGATTTTGTTGTTGACGGCATCGCGGCTCTTTGCTACGACGAAACCGCAGTTGGCCGGACCATCGCTCTTGCCGACCCGCGGCCGCTGACGACCGCCGGGCTCTTCGATGCGATCGCCCGTTCGTTGACCGGGAAGGCGTCGATTTGGACACCACCTAAATCCCTGAGCGAGTGGAGCTTATATCTGCCGATAACGCCGACGCTTACCGGGTTGCCGCATGCCGGTGTTCCTTATTTTTTTGTCACCCAGGAATACGACACGTCAGTCGCGGATGAACTGCTCTCACCGCACGGTGTCCGCTGCCCGGGTTTTGCCGAGTATGTGGGCCGCCTGATCGAGTTCGTCCGCCGGAATCCGAGGCTTTAGTTCCTGGCGTGCAAAGTTTTGCCCGTGCAAGGCATCTCACCCTTTTATGTTTGCCGGAACATCCAAGTTGCTTTTGCTTGTCGCCGCGGTTCTATTGCTCTCCGATAGCGGCTCTGCCCAGAGCGGCCGCGTAAAGCCAACGCCTACGCCCGAGGAAGAGCCGGTGCGGGTCGTGACCGAAGAGGTCAAGGTAAGCTTTCTTGCCCGCGATGAGGCAGGCCGTTTCGTCCTGGACGTAAAGCCCGAAGATCTGGTCATCCTTGAGAACGACCTTCTTCATCAGGCAACCAGCGTCCGGAGGCTTCCTGCATATGTCCTCATTGTTTTGGACACCGGTGGGGAACTACGGGCGGTGAAGACCCTTGACCAGACCCGCAAAACTTCCGCTGCCGTCATCTCATCGCTCCGGCCCGAGGACCAAGTCGCCATTATGCAATACAGCGACAAGGCGGAGATCGTCTCCGAGTGGACAGACAAGAAGGACGAGAGCCTTGCCGCCGTCGGACGGACAAAGTTTGGCCGGCGTTCTGCATTTACGCGTGCGCTCGACCTTGCCCGCGAATTCATGATGCAGGAGGGCATCGAGAATCGGCACCTCGTCCTGATAACCGATGGCACCGATAGCTTTGCTCGAGGCGATATGATCCGCGCGACGATGCGGAAGATACTCGGCACTGACATCAGCGTCCACATCATCAGCTACACGCGAATGGAGACGATGGACATTGCACCGAGGGCAAGCGGCATTTCTAAGTCGCCGCCGCCGAAAGCTCTGCCCGACGAGATCGCCGCACAGCTTCCGCCGGGTGCCCGCGACGTCGCGCAGGCGCCGAAGATCGGCCCGACCATCATCGTTGACCGCAAACATCTTCGGTTGATGCGCGAGCGCAAAAAGGAACTCGAAGCCGCTGAGGACGACCTGCTGACGCTGGCCGAAGATACCAACGGGACGATCATCATCCCCGATTCGCTAGACGAGATGCTCGAAAAGGCAAGGCTCATCGGCCAGACCATCGGCTCAAGCTATTTGCTCACCTACACACCGCGAGTTCCCTTTGCCGAACGCACAGGAACGCGGACCGTCAGCATTACATCAAAGCGAGCGGGGCTGATCGTCGAGGCCCGCCGAAAGCTGATTCCGGGTGCCGCCAAGTAGCCGCCTGCATTGCTTGACCCCGCCGAGGTCGGCACGTATATTTAATGTTTCCACTGCCGGAGTGGCGAAATTGGTATACGCACCAGACTCAAAATCTGGCGGGAGCAATCCCATGTCGGTTCGAGTCCGACCTCCGGCACCAGAATCAAAAAAGAGCGACGCCCGATTTGGACGCCGCTCTTTTTGTTTGCTTTCAACTATCCGTTATCGGCGATAGTTGATGACTTCGCCCGTATCGTTGCGGCGGGTGCTGATGCCGTTTCGGATTCTTGAGACCGAAGCGACGGCACCATCGATGTTGATCATATCGCCGCTCATCCAGTAACCGTAAAAGATCCCGCCACCGATGTTGACAGTGATCGAGCCATTATTCTGGATCGAAAGCGTGATCCGCTCACCGCCCGGGCCGGTTCCGTAGAAGGTGCCGCGGGCCCAAGAAGGAGGATTCGCCTGGTTGCCGCCGCCCCAACCGCCGCCGCCGGTTCGGGTATAAGCAATGCGCTCATTCGTATCGGTACGCGTGGTCAGGATGCCGTTGCCCTGGCGGGTAACGCGTGCGACAGCACCGTTGATGTTAAGGAAGTTGCCGCTCGTGTAACGTCCATAAGACATACTACCGCCGATATTTGCCGTAATGCTGCCGTTCGGGCTGATAGTGAGCGTTATCTGCTCGCCGCCTGGGCCGGTTCCGTAAAAGGTTCCCTGTGCCCAGTTCGGCGGGTTGACCGTCTGGCCACCGCCCCAGCCACCGCCGCCACCTCCGCCGCCATTCCAGCCGCCGCCGGCGATGCCGGGCAGGTCGTATGTATCGGCAACCGTGTTGATCTCACGCCGGAGTCGGTTCCACTGCCGCTCGATATTTCGGCGAAAGCGGATCGAGTTCATTGTATTGTTGAGCGGGGCCGCCGCCGCGACCATGTTCTGGACCTGGTTGCGGCTCCGCCACCAATCGTTGTTGCTGTCAAAGTTACTGCGAAGCCGGTCAGTTGACCGCTCAAAGTTATCGACCTGGTTGCGGTAGGTCCGCTTTTGGCTGCTGCTCAAGTTGCTACGGTCAAGCTCATTTCGGAAATCACGGCGAAATTCATCTGCCGCGTTCTCCATTTCGCGAATGATCTGATCGACCCTTGCTCGCGAATATTGCCCGACGTAGCGTCCCTGGCCATTCGCATCAATGGCCGAAAAGACGGTGAAAAGACCGGCAACAAGGCCGATCACAAAAATTGAGACTAAGTTTCGTTTCATCTTTAGTTTCCCCCTAAGTTCGTTAAGCGAGCCGGAGCTGCTTACCATTTATGTGTTCCGGGCACGGGCATTCGCTCCAAGCTCAAACACGTTTCGCCAAAACTACCGGCGGGTGAAATTAGTTGTTACTTCGCCTGCGATTATATTTCATATGGAATTTCAATACAATTGAATTCTTGATGAGGAATCTTTCGGAATACGACTTCGTTCTACCCGAAGATCAGATTGCAGAGCGGCCAACGGAAGTGCGTTCGGCGTCGCGGATGATGGCAGTTGACCGTCACGCACTGAGTTTTGATGACAGCCGCTTTGAAAGGTTGCCGGATTTCTTGCGACCGGGCGACCTGCTTGTGGTCAATAACACACGCGTTTTCCCTGCCCGCCTGATCGGACGCACCGAAACCGGTGCCGCGGTCGAGATCTTGCTGGAACGCGACCTCGGGAACCAGGAATGGCGTGCGCTCGCCCGACCTGCCCGGAAACTGAAGCCCGGGAAATGGATCATTTTCGACCCGGAACTCTACGCGGAGTTGATCGAGCGCGGTGAGGGCGGGATGGTAAGGGTCCGTTTTAATGCCGATGGCGACCTCTTTGAGCACTTTGACCGCGTCGGCCGAACGCCCCTGCCACCTTACATCAAACGCGACCTCGCCTCGCCGGATGAGGACCGCGAGCGATACCAGACCGTCTATGCCGAGAAACGCGGAGCCATTGCCGCACCGACCGCCGGGCTTCATTTCACCGACGAAGTGCTCGATCGGCTTCGGGCCGCAGGCGTCCTCACCTGTGAGATCACACTCCACGTTGGCTACGGCACGTTCGAACCGGTCCGGAGCGAAGACCTGTTGGGTCATGCTGTCTTGCCGGAACGTTATGAGGTCAACGAGCGATCGGCCGAGATGTTGTCCGCTGCGAAACGTGAAGGACGGAGGATCATCGCGGTTGGGACAACAACGACCCGTACGCTTGAGAATATGATCGCCGAGTTCGGCGAGTTTCGGCCGGCGAACGGCGAGGCGAGGCTTACAATCCTTCCCGGCCACGAATTTAAAGCAATTGACGGACTTTTGACGAATTTCCATTTGCCGAAGAGTTCGCTTTTGGTGCTCGTTTCCGCATTCGGCGGGCACGAACTTATAATGAAAGCCTATCGGCATGCGGTCTCGGCGGGTTACCGTTTCTATAGTTACGGCGATTGTATGCTGATCCTTTAGCGTTTCAGGGTATGGCAGTTCTTCAATCTTTGCGTGACCTTTTTATCGCGTCGGCTCCACGGCGTACGGAGATCGTGCCTGCTCCTCCGACCGTTTACGAGATCCGGCCGCTGACGAAAAGGCAGCTCCGCGAGGTAGCAAAGCTCAACCTTCGGTGCTTTGCCCGCGGAGAGAACTACAGCCGGCACACGTTCACCTACCTGCTCGACAATCCCGAAACACTCAGCTACCGCTCCGTTACGTCCTCGGGCGAAATGACGGGCTTTATCTTCGCGATGATGAACCCGGACGGAGCCGCGCATATTACGACCATCGGAGTCGCTCCCGAGCATCGTCGCCGCGACCTCGCTTCCCGGCTACTTGCCCATTTGGAGGATGCTCTTCGGGCAAAGGGCGTCTCGACCGTGGTGCTTGAGGTCCGCGTGAGCAATCTCGTCGCCCAGGAACTCTACAAACGGCGCGGCTATGCGTCCGTCCAGCTGCTCAAAAACTATTACAGCAACGGCGAGGACGGCTACCTGATGACCAAATCTCTGATCTGATCCCAGATGCATTCTCGCCTTGAATTACCGCCGATCTATCCCATAACGGACCGCAAACTCTCCGGTCTTTCTCATTCCGAGCAAGTCCGAAGGCTTGCCGCTGCGGGAGCAACCTTCATCCAGCTTCGCGAAAAGCTCTTGCCTGCGGGCGAGTTCTATGAGGAGGCTGTGAATGCCGTTACCGCGGCTCGCGAGGCCGGTGTCATTCTGCTGATCAATGACCGTGTCGATATCGCAAAGATGACCGGTGCCGACGGCGTCCATCTTGGCCAGGACGACGTGCCGCCGGCTGCCGCTCGTGAATTGCTCGGCCCGAACGCGATCATCGGCTTTTCAACGCACAGTCTTGCCGAAGCAACAGCGGCCGCAAGCGAACCGGTCGATTACATCGCGTTCGGGCCGATCTTCCTGACCGATACAAAACCGGATACGGAGCCCGTCGTCGGGCTGGAATGCCTTGCCGAGATCCGGAACGCCCTCCCGAATATCCCGCTCGTCGCAATCGGCGGGATCAACGCGGAGAACATCGCCGCCGTGATAGAAGCCGGTGCGGACGCCGCCGCGGTCATCAGTTCTGCGGTTGCCGGGGGCGAGAATATCGCCAAAAATCTTGCTTTGCTAACCACTTCTGCGATGGTGACCAAACATCCCGGAGCAAAATAATGTTCAACAACATTAAATAATGCTTGCACCCGGACGCCGAATCGAGTAATAATGTTTGTGGCGTTTCGCGGTCCGCAAACGACCCGTACGATCTTCCCGGCACATCCCCTGCCTTTCCCGGATCTCTTCAGGAGTAACCCTTTCAAATGAGTTTGCTGGATATAGCACCCATTATCGAGCAGATGCTGCTCGTTTCAGAGAATGTAAGCGACCTCAATTTCTCGTGCGGCCAAAAGCCGCAGATCGAGATAAACGGCACGCTTTATTCCGCAACGCCGATGGGCCTTGGGCGGCTTTCCGCCTTCCAGACCGAGCAGATCGCTCTCGCCCTTCTTCGCGACAACCCCGAGGCGGCCGCGAACCTCGCCCGCTTTCGGACAGCCGACCTGAGCTATGCCCTGCCGGGTAAGTGCCGGTTTCGCGTCAATATCTTCCAGCAGCGAAACTCATATTCGATCGTGATGCGTGTCATCCCGCACGACATTCCGAGCTTTGAACAGCTCAACCTTCCGCCGCAACTGGCTGAGATATGTGAGCTTCGCAACGGCGTCGTCCTGCTGACCGGGCCGACCGGTTCGGGTAAGAGTTCGACCCTCGCTGCCATCATTGACCAGATCAACGAGACAAAAAGCTATCACATCGTCACCATCGAAGACCCGATCGAGTTTCTTCATAACCACAAGAAATCGACCATCAACCAACGCGAGGTCGGCCACGACACGAAAGACTTTGCATCGGCTCTCCGTGCCGCACTTCGCCAGGCACCGAAGGTCATCCTCGTCGGTGAGATGCGCGACCTTGAAACGACCGAGATCGCCCTCGAGGCCGCCGAAACCGGCCACCTGGTACTTTCGACGCTGCACACCATTGATGCCTCGAAGACCATCGACCGCATCATCGGGCTTTATCCGAAGAACGAAGAACGCGTCATCCGCACACGGCTTGCCCAGACGTTCAGATACATCGTCTCACAGCGGCTGATACCGCGGGCGGACGGCAAGGGCCGGATCGCTGCCGTCGAAGTAATGCGGTCGAATCCACGGACACGCGAATACATTGAAAAGGGCGAGAGCGAGGGAAAGACGCTGCTCGACGCCATCCGCGACGGCGAGATCGACGGAATGCAGGATTTCGATTCGGTCATCCGCAAGATGATCGAGGACAAGATCATCACGCTCGAGGATGGCCTCTCGTACGCGACCAACCAGAACAACCTGCTTCTCCAGCTCAAGGGACTATCCTCTACTGAGGATTACCTCTCGCAGACCGGTCTCGGCGGAGGACTCAAAAGCGGCATGAACGGTAAACCACCCGTCGTTGACCCGATCTCTCCACCGCCCGCGGCAAAAACTCCGGCCTCGGTTCTCGACATGCTCGAATAGCCTTCGCGACCGCCAAAGCCATAACTCGCGAATCTTTAACGATATGATCATCCGCTGCGACAATTGCTCCGTTTCACTCCAGGTGGACGAATCGAAGATCCCGACAACGATATTCACCGTTCGCTGCCCGCGGTGCCAGAATATGCTCCGGGCCAATAAGGAATCGGCCGCTGCCGCTTCGCCGGCAAGCCAGCTTGAGGCGAGCAAGCCTGCTCCGCCGGTGCCGAACGGGCCTGCCGAATTTGAGGAAAAGGAATCCGAGCAGGAGATAAATCAGGCTCTGCGATCGCTGCTTGCCGCGCTTCAGCACGGCGGAGCGGCGCTTGACAAAGACGATGAGATCGGCAAAAAGCCTCGCCGCGTACTTCTTTGTCTCGGGGAAAAGCGTGACGAGGTCGCCGGGGTGCTCACCGGAGCAGGCTACAAGGTTTACATTGCCGAAACACCCGCACAGGCAAATGAAAGGCTACGCGAGGGCAAGACCGGCGTGATGATCTTCTCTCCGGATTTCGCCGCCGAGCTTGGCGGTGCTGCGATAATCCAACAGAAGGCCAACGCGATGTATTCATCCGAACGCCGCAAGCTTTTCCTAGTCTCGCTTGAGGATGCAGGCACGACGATGAACGCCCATGAGGCATTCCTCCGGAACATGAATCTGATAGTCAACACGCGCGACATCAAACAGTTGCCGCTTATTCTCAACCGCGCATTGATCGACTACAACGACCTTTACCACTACTTCAACGAAGCTTTAGGCAATCAGCCTATCTGAGCGATATCCTGGGCCGCGAGCGATATTGCGGCCCGCCCAACCTTGTAGGGGCAGGGCTTGTCCCGGTCCGTTCTCCTTTCCCAGGTGACGTCCCCTATGGTCAGCCGAAATGCTGCCCCTACAACCCTTTTTCCTGAATCATAACTCGGCGAGTTCACAGACGAGCATTTCGATCTGCATCTCAGATCCCGCCTTTCCGCCGCCGACCGAGGTCTTTATGGCCAGGTCAGCCGCGGCCATTTTATTGATGGCAGCGGTGAGCCGGGTACGGTCAGTTCGCCGGGCGGCGGCAAAGACGTCATCGGCTCCCGGCCCGAAGATCTTCGCCCGCTTTGCGACAGTTCTCCTATCGACACCGTGGTCCATTAGTTCCTTTGCCATCAGAAGCGTCCGGTACCGCGAAGCGATCAATCCAAGAAGCATCAGTGGTTCGGCCTCGTCGTCAAAGAGTTTGCGGAGAACCTTCAAAGCCCTGTCTTTGCGGCCGGCGATCAGGTGATCGGTCAAGTCAAAGTTCGATAGTTCGCGCGAGTGTGGGACAACCGCCTCGATCATTTCCACTGTCACCAGGCCTTCGGGCATAGCGGCGGCGGCGAGTTTCTTGATCTCGTTCGAAAGCCGCTGGAGTTCTGATCCCGCGGTCGCGATCAGAAACCGGATAGCTCCGTCAGCGGGCTCGGCCCCGTAGTCCTGAAACTGCCGGCGAACCCAGTCCTCTAGCTCGCGGCCCTCTAGCTGGGCGAACTCGACGACCGCCGCGTGCTGTTTCAAAAGCTTTGTCGCTTTGCGGTTACCGTTGAGTTCATCGGCTGTAAGGATGAGCACCGTGCTTGGGCAGGGGTCGGCAAGATACTTCTCAAGCCTGGGCAGGGCGTCTTCTTTGAGCGTGTCGCGATTTGCCGCCGCCGCAACCCGGACATCGGAAACGCGTATCACGCGCCGCGATGCCATCATCGGGAGCTGTTCGGCCGCAGCGAGAGCACGAACCATATCGTCAGGGTCTGAAAGGCTGAAACGGTCGTCGTTGAACTCCCTCAGTTCGTCCTCTGCGAACGCCCGGTCCGCGATCGTTCGTGCAGCAATGTCGCGAAGGTACGCCTCGCCTCCATGAAGCAGATAGACCGGAGCAAAGCTGCCGGTCTTGATATGCTTGCGAAGCTGTTCCTTTGATATCTCGGGCATCTGCAATGCGGGCTATTTCTTCTCTTGCCGGACGCCTATGCCGTTGACGAATGCCGAAACGGCGGCCTCGGCAAACGCTCGGGCGATGCGGTCAACTGCCGGATCTTCTTCGTTGAAGAACGACCGCGGGTCTTCGGAAAACTCGAACGAATCGCGAAACACGAAGTTCTGATTATCGTAGATTATCTTTTCCTCTTTGAGGTCACGAATGGTGACAGCAGAGACGATGGTGACCTCATATACCCGTGCTCGGCCTTCGCGGTCTAGCAGAACGCCGGTAAAGGTAAAATCGCGAATGGTGCCTTCGATGACGGCATCGGCCCCGGTCAACGAGCCCTGAACCTTTAGCCCGTTGCCGCGGCGGATGATCTCGCGGCTGACGGCTTCGGTAAACCGCGACTCGACACGGTATCGAAGCCCCTTTGCCTCAGCCTGAAACGCCGGGACCGCGACGGTCTTGATGTGCTTCGGGAGGCCCGAGTTGGTCACCGGCTTGTAACATTCGGTAAACCCGGACGCCGCAAGGGCAAGTGCGAGAATTGCTGCGAGGCGTAAATACTTCATCGTTGCTCCAAGATAGCAGCCGCAAGGCGGACCGCCTGCACCGTTTCGCGGACATCGTGGGCCCTGACGATGCGTGCACCATTCACGACCGCGACCGCTGCGGCGGCAAGGCTTGCCGGAAGCCGCTCTTCGGGAGGCATATCGCCGAGCGTCTTTGCGATAAAAGACTTTCGCGAAACGCCGACCAAGAGCGGAAATCCCCCAAGCGAGGTCGATAGTTTATCAAGTTTGGCAAGCAACTCTAAGTTCTGTTCAGGCGTCTTGCCGAAACCGATGCCGATATCGAGCACTATCTGTTCGTTCCGTACACCGCGTTGGCGAGCTCCCGCCACCGAGTGCCTTAGGCCGCTTGTCACCTCTTCAATTACATCATGGACCGGCGGCTGAGTATGCATCGTCCCAAACTCGCCGCGGGAATGCATCAGCACTAGTCCGGCGCCGGTGGCTGCGGCCACATCGGCGATCTCCGGATCCCAGCGAAGCCCGGCGATGTCGTTGATGATCTCGGCACCGGCCTCGACCGCCGCCCGGGCGACCTCGGCTTTGCTTGTATCAATGGAGACCAGCACGTCAAACCGCTCTTTGATAGCAGCGATGACCGGCAATACTCGCTCGCATTCTTCATCAGCGGTCACCCTTCGGCTGCCCGGCCGCGTCGATTCGCCGCCGATGTCGATGATGTCCGCCCCTTCGGCGATGATCTCCTCGACCCGCCTAAGTGCGGCATCGGGTGTAACGTACCGTCCGCCATCGGAAAAGCTGTCAGGCGTAACGTTAAGTATCGCCATCACCAAAGGCCGGTCAAGCGAGATCTTCCTTCGTGCGGTTTTCCAGATCATAAGCGGCTAAAATGCCCAAAATAAAGGAAAAGGGGAAAAGCGTTTTAACTTTTCCCCCTTTTTCACTTTCTCACTTTTCCACGTCTTACGCCGTCGCCGGATTGTTTGGCGTTATCGGCGGAAGTATCGGGGCCTTGAACCTTCCGGTCGATTCGGCCGGCTCGGGTGAGCCGTCGTCATCGCTACCGGTCTCCGGCTCCGTACCGTCGAGCGGCAGTCCTGCGACGACCCGCCGAATCTGCACGCTGTCAAGCGTTTCGTTCTCGAGCAATGCTTCCGAGAGCCGGACCATCGCGTCAGCGTTATCGATCAAGATCGTTCTAGCGTACTCATACTGCTGAGTGACAATCTTCTTGACCTCCTGGTCGATCTTGATCGCCGTGTCCTCGGAGTAATCGCGGTGCTGGGCGATCTCACGGCCCAGGAAGATCTGTTCTTCCTTCTTGCCGAAGGTCAACGGCCCAAGCTCGGACATACCGTATTCGCAGACCATCGCCCGGGCAAGCTCGGTTGCCCGTTCGATGTCGTTAGAGGCTCCGGTCGTGACCTTGTCCGCACCGAAATATATCTCTTCCGCAAGGCGTCCGCCCATAAGGATCGCGATCTGGCTCATCATGTACTCGCGGGTGTAGCTGTGGCGATCGGCTTCAGGAAGCTGCTGCGTCACACCAAGGGCCATTCCGCGCGGAATGATCGTAACCTTGTGAACCGGATCGGCGGAGGGAACTTTGAGCCCGACAAGCGTATGGCCCGCTTCGTGATAGGCGGTCAACCGTTTCTCGGCGTCCGAGAGCACCATGCTCCGGCGTTCGGCGCCCATGATGACCTTGTCCTTGGCGATCTCAAAGTCGCTCATCGTCACGACCTTCTTGTTGAACCGTGCAGCATTGAGCGCCGCTTCGTTGACGATGTTGGCGAGGTCGGCACCGGTGAAGCCGGGCGTTCCGCGAGCGATAACGTTGATGTTAACGCCTTCGTCGAGCGGGATCTTTCGCGTGTGGACCTTGAGAATGCCTTCGCGTCCGCGAACGTCCGGCCGGCCAACGACAACGCGGCGGTCAAAGCGGCCAGGCCGCAGAAGTGCCGGGTCAAGCACGTCAGGACGGTTCGTCGAAGCCATCAGGATCACGCCGTCGTTCGATTCGAACCCGTCCATTTCGACCAACAGTTGGTTGAGCGTCTGTTCACGCTCATCGTGGCCGCCGCCGAGTCCCGCACCGCGATGACGCCCGACGGCGTCGATCTCATCGATAAAGATGATGCACGGTGCATTCTTCTTGCCCTGTTCGAAGAGATCGCGGACACGGCTCGCACCGACACCGACGAACATCTCAACGAAGTCCGAGCCGGAGATCGAGAAGAACGGCACGTTCGCCTCGCCGGCAACTGCCTTGGCGAGCAAGGTCTTGCCCGTTCCCGGAGGGCCGACCATCAGGACGCCCTTCGGTATCTTGCCGCCGAGCTTTTGAAACTTTTGCGGGTCCTTAAGAAATTCGATAATCTCCTGAAGCTCTTCCTTGGCCTCTTCAACACCGGCAACGTCCTTAAACGTAACTCGTTTCTGCTGGTTATTGAGAAGCTTTGCCTTTGATTTGCCAAAGCTCAGGGCCTTATTTCCGCCCGCCTGCATTTGCCGCAGAGTAAAGGCAAGAAAGCCAACGAGAAGAAGGAACGGAAGCAGGTTGATCAGAAGTAGCCAGCCGATACCGCTCGAGGATTGCTCGAGAAGGACCTTCGTGTCCGTACCGTTGACGGCCGCATAGATCTGGTCGCGGGTCGCGTCGCTGGCATCGAGTTTCGCGCTCAGCTTTTCGTCGCTCATGTTGACGAGTTCGAGCGTATCGGACTTGATCGTCACCTCTTTGACGTCTTTGTTCCTGATCTGCGTCAGGGCGGCATCAAAAGAGAGTTCCTGTGCGGGCTTTGTCTGCTTGCCCTGGAGATACCAGACAAACAGCAACGCACTGGAAATTATCATCAACCAAAGAAATACTTGTCTTGCCTTTGAGTTCAATTTACTGCCTCCTGATCCTGCCAATCGGGCCCGGATCATCTTTAACCTGTGTTAGATGTAACAGCCTGCCGCCTCGTTGTCATCGAAGCGACAGGCCAACATTACAAGCCAACCTTTGATTGTAGGCGCCGGATGCCCTTTTTTCAACCTATTTCAGTTCAAAGAAGAGCTTGCCTGAACCCTTACGGACGTGTGCCCCTGCCGGCAGTTCTGCCATTTTTCCGCTCTTCTCGCTCCTGACCAGCCGCTCAACGCCCTCGATATGTTTGTGCGTTATGCCGCGAAGGCTCCCGCGGTTGGCCTTTATCCATTGCCTTAGTGTATTCCGAAGCCCGGGCCCGTCCATTTTCCTTAGCAGGGCTAGTCTTAGCTCCGAAGCATCGTTTTCGCCCGCTGCGGCGTATGCGGATTCGCCTTCAGCCGCCGGCATCAGGCTCGCGGTCCTGGCGATCTGCTCGACGATCTTCGGGTTAAAGGTCTTCAAGATCGGCAGCAGTTCCGTCCTGATCCGGACTCGCGTAAACCGCGGGTCACGGTTCATCGCGTCGGTTCTGAAATTAATGCCACGGGAAAAGCAAAATTCCTCGGTTTCGTCACGTTTCGCCCAACGAAGCATTGGCCGAACAAGCTTTGCCTTGGTGCCCTCGAGCGGGCGGATCGGCCGCATTGCCACCAGGCCCTCGGGCCCGCTCCCGCGGATCAGGTTCAGCAGAAATGTCTCCGCCTGGTCATTAAGCGTGTGTGCCGTCAGAACTGCAAAGGCCTTGTGCCGCTCGGCGGTTTTGGCAAGAAACGCGTAACGGGCAAGGCGGGCGTTCTGCTCGAGGTTGCCTTTCTTCGCGATCCGTCCGTGGCCGAGCTCAAATTCGTATCCTAACGAGCCGGCGAGCTCGCGGACGAACTCCGCATCCGCGAGGCTCTCTTCGCCTCGGAGGCCGTGATCGAAATGGGCGACGACAAGCTCATTCGTGATCTTCCGCCGCCGGGCGAGCTCGCTGAGCACAAGCAGGAGCGAGACCGAATCCGCGCCGCCCGAGACGGCAACGACGGCCCGCTCGCCCTTGAAGGGCAGCTCGAGCTTTCGCCATTCGGTCACGAACTCTCGCGGGAATCTGTCCATTTCGGCTATCCGGGAAATGCCGGTCGCTTTTGCAGCAAAACCGAACAGCGACCGGTAAAAACGTGCTTGCCCTTCTCGTTGGTGATGTCTATCTGCCAGATGCTCATCGTCCGCCCGGGAAAGATCGGCCGTGCCTCGATCGTCAACTCGCCCTTGCTTACCGCCCGCAGATGGTTGCCGTTTATCTCAACGCCGACCGGCGTTACCTTGGTCAGATCGGCATTGGCAACGACACCGATCGACGCCGCCGTTTCGGCAAGGTAAAGCGAAACGCCGCCATTCATTATCCCGACGTACTGATGCACCCGCGGCGTGACTTCCATCGTCATCACGACCCGCTCGGGCTCCGCCGAGACGATCTTCACGCCGAGAAACTGCATCAGTTCGTTCTCGGCAGTTCGCTTGATCAGTTCTGCCTTATCCATTCAAATATTCCCTCGCCGCCGCCAATGCCTCGGCGACCCGAGCCGGTGACGTTCCGCCCGCGGCGGATTTGTTCGCAAGCGTACTCTCGAGCGTCAGCTTATCGAAGACGCTCTCATCTAGCTCAGGGACAATGGTTCGCATTTCCTCTAGGCTCAATTCATTCAGCTCGCGGTTCTCCTTGAGCCCCAGCAGAACAAGGCGGCCGACCGCCTCATGCGCCGTCCGAAAGGGCATCCCGGCCTTGACCAGATGATCGGCAAGCTCGGTCGCGTTCAGGTAGCCGGAGGTTGCAGCCTCGCGGCCGCGTTCTTCATCAACTACAGTGTTCTCAACCACAATTGCCGCGACACGAAGCGTGATCTTGACCGTATCGACCGTATCAAAGACCGCCTCCTTGTCCTCCTGCATATCCTTGTTATAGGTAAGAGGTAGTCCTTTGATCAGCGAAAGCAATGCGGCATGATGGCCGAAGACGCGTGCTGCCTTTCCGCGGATAAGCTCAAGCGCGTCGGGGTTCTTCTTTTGCGGCATCAGGCTCGAGCCCGATGAGACGTTATCGCCAAGCTTCAAGAACCCGAACTCGCCTGTGCAATAGATGATCATGTCCTCGGCGAGCCGCGAGAGATGCGCCATCAGAAGCGCCGCAGCACCGACGAACTCGATAGCAAAGTCGCGATCCGAAACAGCGTCAAGGCTATTTGCCGATATGGAGTCAAAACCGAGATCCGCGGCAACGGCCTCGCGGTCGATCTCGAAAGAAGTACCGGCAAGTGCAGCCGAACCGAGCGGCAGAACATTTATTCTCCTCCGAACATCGGCCAGCCGTTCACGGTCGCGGCAAAGCATCTCAAAATAAGCCAGGCACCAGTGGGCAAAAAGCACCGGCTGCGCCCGCTGAAGGTGCGTATAGCCCGGAATCACGGCCTCGTGAAATCCTTCGGCAATATCCACCAGAGCCGCCTGCAGGTCACGGGCAAGTGCGTCGATCTCATCCGCCTGTTCGCGGAGCCAAAGCCGAAATGCGGTCGCGACTTGGTCATTTCGGCTGCGGCCAGTGTGGAGCTTTCGGCCCGTATCGCCGATGGCTTCGATCAGCTTTGCCTCAATGAACGAATGGACATCCTCAGCGGCTGAACTCTCGAAATAATCCGAGTGGAGTGCGGCATCGGCCGCAAGCTGCGTCAGCCCGCCGACTATCGCATCAGCCTCTTCTCGAGTTATTCTTCCCGCTCGCTCAAGCCCAAGAGCGTGTGCGATGCTCCCGCGAATATCAGCCGCAAACAGTCGCCGGTCGAACCGAAACGAATCGTTGAACT